>Ga0192647_100583_pt1 | contig 25497 bp, 24 predicted proteins | sample LauGreFa1BDMLBSN_2_FD_133046 | JGI IMG/M metagenome (GOLD analysis project Ga0192647, IMG submission 133046) | Freshwater lake microbial communities from Lake Michigan, USA - Fa13.BD.MLB.SN - reassembly | ecosystem: Environmental > Aquatic > Freshwater > Lake | place: Lake Michigan, USA...
TGGGCATTTTCGCGCGCATCCATTATCGCGACGGCAAACCCGGTTATCTCGAAGACACGCCGCGCTTCCTGCGTTATGCACGCGAAGTCGGCGCCCGTTATGCGGCACTGAAACCGCTGTTGCATTTGCTCGATGAACTCGAGCAGCGCAGTCCGCAGGTCGGATATACCTTCTGAGGCCTGCCCCTTGAAAGCGATGATTCTGGCGGCGGGACGCGGCGAACGGATGCGGCCGCTGACCGATCACACGCCTAAATCGCTGCTGGAGGTAAACGGTAAATCATTGATTTCAATGATTATTTATTCGCTGTCCCAGGCGGGGGTCACGGAGCTGGTGATCAATCTGGCGCACCTCGGTGAAAAAATTGCCGGTGCTCTTGGTGATGGTTCGGCCTTGGGAGTGCGCATTACCTATTCCCGCGAAACCGAAGCGCTGGAAACCGCCGGCGGTATCGCCTATGCACTGCCGCTACTGGGCGATGAACCGTTCATCGCCGTCAATGCCGATGTCTACAGCGACTACAATTTTGCCGCGCTGGTGCTGGCGGCGCAGCGCCTGCATGCGACGGGACCACTGGCGCATCTGGTGCTGGTCGACAATCCACCGCAGCATCCGCGCGGTGATTTCTCGCTGGAAAATGACCGCGTCCAACGCGACGGTGTTGCAAAATTCACGTTCAGCGGCATGGGCGCCTATCACCCGGCCTTGTTCGCGGGTGTCACCCGCGGCGCCCGCGCACGACTCGCCGATCTGTTGATCGCTGCAATGCCGGCGGGGCAGGTCACCGGGGAGCATTATCGCGGGCGCTGGCATGACATCGGCACGCCGGAGCGGCTGGCAGCGGTGGACCTTGCGGCCCGCGGCGATTGACCCGTTTTCCGCGTCGTCCCTGCGGGGGCGACGGCTATAATCATTCCATGTCTGCCGTCATTGATGCTTCGATTTACGCCCGCCGCCGCGCCCGTCTTGCCGCGCGCCTGGGCAAGGGTGTGGCCATCGTGCCAACCGCGCCGGAATGTCTGCGCAACCGCGATGCCCACTATCCCTACCGTTACGACAGTTATTTTTATTACCTGACCGGATTTCGCGAACCGGAAGCGGTGCTGGTGCTGGTCGGCGGCGAAACCCCGCGCAGCATCCTGTTCTGTCGCGACAAAAATGCCGAGCGCGAAATCTGGGACGGTTATCGCTACGGTCCCGAGGCTGCGCGCACCACCTTTGCATTCGACGAAGCCTGCAGCATCAGCGAACTCGACACCCGCATGCCGGATCTGTTAGCCGACCGGCCGGCGGTACAGGTGCATCTCGGCAGTGATCCGGTATGGGATGGCCGGGTGCTCGGCTGGATCAATGCCGTGCGCAGCCGCGCGCGCAGTGGTGTTGCGGCGCCCGGTGATCTCCGCGATGTTCGCGTGCTGCTTGATGAAATGCGCCTGATCAAGGACGGCCACGAAATCGCGCTGATGCGCAGGGCCGGCGAGATCTCCGCAGCTGCCCATCGTCGCGCGATGCAGACGGCGCGACCCGGCGCCACCGAGTACGAGGTCGAGGCCGTGCTGCAGCACGAGTTTCGCCATCACGGGGCACAGGCGCCGGCCTACACATCGATTGTCGCCGGCGGCGCCAATGCCTGCGTGCTGCATTACGTTGAAAACAATGCGGCGCTGGCCGATGGCGACTTGCTGTTGATTGATGCCGGTTGCGAACTGGATGGTTATGCCTCCGACATCACGCGCACGTTCCCGGTTAACGGCCGCTTCAGCAGTGCGCAGCGCGAGGTCTATGAACTGGTGCTGGCGGCGCAGGCCGCTGCGGTTGCCGCGGTCAAACCCGGCGCGTACTGGAATACACCGCATGACGCCGCCGTTGCGGTGCTGGCGCAGGGCTTTATCGATCTGAAACTGCTCAACGGTTCGCTGGATGCTGTGCTGGAGCAGGAAAGCTACAAACAGTTCTACATGCACCGCACCGGCCACTGGCTTGGACTGGATGTGCACGACGCCGGCGAGTACAAAACCGGCGGCGAATGGCGCGAATTACAGCCCGGCATGGTGCTGACTGTGGAGCCCGGCTGTTATATCCGGCCGGCGCCTGGTGTGCCCGAAGCCTTTGCCAACATCGGCATTCGCATTGAAGACGATGCACTGGTGACTGAGGACGGTTGCGAGATTCTCAGTGCTGCGGCGCCGAAAAGCGTCAAGGATATCGAAGCCCTGATGCGTGAGCGTCATGGCTGATTCTGCCGGGATTGTTGCCGCCGAAGCTGAAACCGCCGATGTGGTGATTATCGGCGGCGGTCCTGTCGGCAGCGCGCTGGCGCTGGCTTTGCAGCCGACTGGCTGGCGCGTGGTGTTGCTCGAAGCACGCAACGCCGCCACGGGTGATGCGCGGCCGCTGGCTCTCTCCTACGGAACCCGTCTGATTCTGGAGCGGCTCGGTCTTTGGTCGGCACTCGCCGTGAACGCGACGCCGATTCGCCATATCCATGTCTCACAGCAGGGTGGATTTGGTCGTGTCGGCCTTGAGGCCGCGGAAGCCGGCTTGCCCGAACTGGGTTATGTCATTGACTACAGTGCGCTGGTGCGCGAACTCGCCGGTGCGGCTGAAGCCTCTGCCGCCGATTGCCGGATCGGCGCCCGCGTTGAAGCCTGGCAGGGTGGGTCGTCTGCGCGGGTGCAGTACGAGATGAACGGCGTGCAGCAGATATTGACCGCGCCGCTGATTGTGGTTGCCGATGGCAGTGGCGTTACGGATGCTGAAGTAGTGGACTACCAGCAGTGTGCGGTTACTGCGCGAGTGGTGAGTGAGCGCCCGCATAACAACAGGGCCTTTGAACGGTTTACACCGCATGGCCCGCTGGCGCTGCTGCCGGACGGCGCAGGCTGGGCACTGGTGTGGACTACATTGCCGACGCGCGCCCAGGTGCTGTGCGAAATGGATGAACAACAGTTTCTCGATGAATTGCGCGCCGAGTTCGGCTCACGTGTCGGCGATTTCACCGGCGTCAGCGGCCGTGCGGCGTATCCGCTGAAATTGCGCCGTGCACCGCGTACGGCGCCGGAGCACACGGTTTTGATCGGCAATGCGGCGCAGACGCTGCATCCGGTGGCCGGACAGGGCTTCAACCTGGGGTTGCGCGATGCCTGGGAATTGGCTGAACACGCGCTGAGTGCCAATGCGACGCCGGGGACTGCAGCCTGGCTGCAGTCCTATCACAAGCGACGCAATGTGGATCGCGGCGGCGGCATCGGCATTACCCACACGCTGGTCCAGTTGTTTTCCAATGATCTGCCGCCTTTGCGCGTCGCACGCGGGCTGGGTCTGACGCTGCTGGGTTGTCTGCCGCCGCTGAAAAATTTCCTGGTGCGCCGCATGACCTTTGGCGCGCGCGGTTGATACCGCATCGCGAGTACTGTTTCGCGTCCGCAGTTTGCCGTGCGCACTGCAGGTAGCGTTCCAGCAATACGCAGTAACTGCGCGGATTCAATGCGGATTTGACCGGAGGTCCGCAGCCCCGTGGTGCAAAGAACACGCCTGCCCAAAAAATAGGCAATTTCTTCTTTGCACACTGCGCCAGTGTGATTACAATTGCGCCCTTTCCCCGTACACCCACACAAAGAACAAGTCCGGTGCGCATCGGCCCCTACCAACTGAAGAACAATCTCATCGTCGCGCCAATGGCCGGCGTCACGGATCGTCCGTTCCGCCAGTTGTGCAAGCTGATGGGTGCGGGCATGGCCGTGTCGGAGATGGTGGCCAGTAATTCATTACTGTGGGGTTCGGCAAAAACACTGCGACGCGCCAATCATGAAGGCGAAGTCGATCCGATCTCGGTGCAGATCGCCGGCGCCGATCCGCAGATGCTGGCTGACGCCGCCCGTTACAACGTCGACCAGGGCGCGCAGATCATCGACATCAATATGGGCTGCCCGGCAAAGAAGGTCTGCAATGTCATGGCCGGTTCGGCGCTGCTCAAGGACGAGCCGCTGGTCGCACGCATTCTCGAAGCCGTAGTTGGTGCCGTCGATGTGCCGGTGACGTTGAAAATCCGCACCGGCTGGGACCGTGATCACCGCAACGCCATCATCGTCGCACGCATCGCCGAACGTGCCGGTATCCAGGCGCTGGCGATCCACGGCCGCACCCGCGCCTGCGGTTACAGCGGTGAAGCCGAATACGACACCATCGCTGCAGTGAAAAGCGAAATCGCCATTCCGGTGATTGCCAATGGTGATATCACCACGCCGGAACGTGTCAAACATGTCCTCGAATACACCAAAGCCGATGCCGTGATGATCGGCCGCGCGGCCCAGGGCCGGCCGTGGATGTTCCGCGAAATCAGCCATTTCCTGGAAACCGGTGCGCATCTGCCGCCACCCGAAGTCGCCGAGATTTACCGCGTGCTGGTCGGGCACCTGAACGATCTGTATTCGTTCTACGGCGAATACACCGGTGTCCGTGTCGCGCGCAAACACATCTCCTGGTATACCAAGGGGCTTGCCGGATCGGCGGCGTTCCGCCACGCGATGAACCAGTTGCAGACCTGCGCCGAGCAGATGGACGCGGTCAATACATTTTTTGCTGAACTGTCGGGTCAGGGCGAACGCCTGACCTATGTGGAGGAGGAATTGGCAGCATGATGAATGAAACAGAAATGGCCCGTGTCGTACGCCGGGCGATTGACGGCTATTTTCGCGATCTCGACGGCGAAAAGGCCAGCGGCGTCTATGACATGGTGATCGGCAGCGTTGAAAAGCCGCTGCTGGAATCGGTACTGCACAAAGTGCGCGGCAACCAGTCGCACGCTGCGGCCATGCTCGGCATCAACCGCAACACGCTGCGCAAGAAAATCAAAACCTACAACATCAAGTTCTAGCAAGGCTTCCGGGCACGCCAACGTGCCTGATGCCAAGCCCGTCTTCCCATGACCACCATCAAACAGGCACTGATCAGCGTTTCGGATAAAGACGGCGTTGTCGACTTCGCCCGCGGTCTGGCCGGTTTCGGCGTGACCCTGCTGTCCACCGGCGGCACTGCGAAACTGCTGCGCGACGCCGGATTGAAGGTGACTGAGGTTGCCGACTACACCGGCTTTCCCGAAATGCTCGACGGTCGTGTGAAAACATTGCATCCGCGCATCCACGCCGGGCTGCTCGGCCGTCGTGATCTGCCGGAACATGTGGCAGCAATGCAAAAGGCGGGAATCGCGGGCATTGATCTGGTCTGCGTCAATCTGTATCCCTTCACCCAGACCATCGCCAAACCCGACTGCACGCTGGAAGACGCCATTGAAAACATCGATATCGGCGGCCCGGCGATGGTGCGCAGCGCATCGAAGAACTATCAGCATGTTGCCGTGGTGACCGACCCCGCGGATTACGCCGGCCTTTTGCAGGAGATGGGCGCGGCGAACGGAGCTCTGGGTGCGAGCACGCGCTTCCGTCTCGCCTGCAAGGCTTTTTCGCATACCGCCGCTTACGACAGCGCAATCAGCAATTACCTTACGGCCTTGCAGGCCGACGGCAGCCGCGAGGCTTTCCCGACGCGGCTGAACATGCAGTTCGACCGTGTTCAGACCTTGCGTTACGGTGAGAACCCGCATCAGAGCGCTGCGTTTTATCGTGACCTGATGCCGGCGCCGGGCAGTCTCGCCGCCTATCGCCAGATCCAGGGTAAAGAGCTTTCGTACAACAATATTGCCGATGCAGACGCCGCCTGGGAGTGCGTAAAAACTTTTGATGCGCCGGCCTGCGTGATCGTCAAACACGCCAATCCCTGCGGCGTTGCGATCGCCAAGGATGTTGCCGCAGCCTACGACAAGGCGCTTGCGACCGATCCGACCTCTGCTTTCGGCGGCATCATCGCAGTGAACCGGCCGCTCGACGCAGCGACGGCGCAGGCGATTACCAAACAGTTTGTCGAAGTGATCATTGCCCCGGCAATTGCAGCCGATGCGCTGGCAGTGTTTGCGCAAAAGGCCAACATCCGCGTGCTCGAAGTACCGCTGGCCCCTGGTGCGAACGCTTACGACATCAAACGCGTCGGCGGCGGAGTACTGGTGCAAACGCCGGACGGCATGAATGTCGCCGCATCACAGCTGAAAGTGGTGACGCGGCGCAAACCGACGGAAGCACAGATGTCCGACCTGCTGTTTGCCTGGCGTGTAGCCAAGTTCGTCAAATCCAACGCCATCGTGTTCTGCAGCAATGGCCAGACCATGGGTGTCGGCGCCGGACAGATGAGCCGTGTCGATTCCGCGCGTATCGCTTCGATCAAGGCTGGCAATGCCGGACTGACACTCAATGGGTCCGTCGTTGCTTCCGATGCCTTTTTCCCGTTCCGTGACGGTGTTGATGTCGCGGCTGCAGCGGGTGCAAAAGCGATCATCCAGCCCGGCGGCAGCATGCGTGATGATGAAGTGATTGCCGCTGCCGACGAGCACGACATTGCGATGGTGTTCACCGGTTTCCGTCATTTCCGGCATTAACAGGCGCTGTGCCTGTATTTGGTTCAACTAACAACGCTGCACCTTTTACGACCTCTATGAAAATTCTCGTGATCGGCGGCGGTGGCCGCGAACATGCGCTAGCGTGGAAACTCGCGCAGTCACCCCGGGTGTCCAAAGTGTTTGTGGCGCCGGGCAATGCCGGTTCTGCACGCGAAAACGGCGTGCACAACATCGCCCTCAATGATAATCAGCAAGTTGTTGATTTTATTGAAAAAGAAGAGATTGCACTGACGGTCGTCGGTCCAGAGGCACCGCTGGCTGCGGGTGTTGTTGATACCGTGCGCGCTGCAGGACATCGCATTTTCGGGCCGACGCAAAAAGCGGCTCAGCTCGAAAGCTCCAAGGACTTTGCGAAGAACTTCATGGTCCGCCATCGCATCCCGACGGCAAAACACGCGACCTTCACCGATGCGGCCCAGGCGCATGCCTATATCGACCGCGAAGGTGCGCCGATCGTCATCAAGGCCGACGGTCTTGCTGCCGGCAAGGGCGTGGTGGTGGCGATGGACGCCGCGGAAGCGCATGCCGCCGTCGACATGATGCTGGTCGGCAACAAGATGGGCAGCGCCGGCGCGCGCGTGGTGATCGAAGAATGCCTCGTTGGCGAAGAAGCAAGCTTTATTGTGCTGGCCGACGGTCGCAATGCACTGGCGCTGGCGAGCAGCCAAGACCACAAACGGCTGAAGGATGGTGACCAGGGGCCGAATACCGGTGGCATGGGTGCCTATTCACCGGCGCCTGTGGTGACGCCGGAAGTGCACGCACGGGTGATGCGCGAAGTCATTCAGCCGACGATCAACGGCATGGCCGCCGACGGTATTCCGTACACCGGGTTCCTGTATGCCGGCCTGATGATCAGCGGCAACGGCGAACTGAAAGTGCTCGAGTTCAACTGCCGCATGGGTGATCCCGAAACCCAGCCGATCATGATGAGATTGAAAAGCGATCTTACCGTGCTACTCGACGCCGCCATCGACGGCAAGCTCGACAGCGCCGAAGCAGAATGGGATCCGCGCGTGGCGCTGGGTGTGGTGCTCGCCGCCGCCAACTATCCTGAAGATCCGCGCAAGGGCGACGTGATCTCCGGACTGCCCGCCGAAGGCGAGGATTACCATGTGTTCCATGCCGGCACCGCTTTGTCAGGCAAGGATGTGGTCACCAGCGGCGGGCGGGTGTTGTGTGTGACCGGCCTGGGCCACAACACACGCACTGCCCAGAAGCGTGCCTACGAAATCGTTGACCAGATCCGTTTCGACGGCATGCAGCATCGCCGCGACATCGGACATCGCGCGGTTGGCAGCGGACGCAAGTAGCGTTCCGTCAGGACACAACTCCATGGACACCGCTGCAGTCAAAACCTATCTGACGGGACTGCAGGACTGCATCGTCGACAAACTATCCGGACTCGACGGCGGTACGTTCATTCGTGACGCCTGGGACCGGCCGCAGGGCGGTGGTGGTATTACGAGGCTGATCGAAGGTGGCAAGCTGTTTGAACGCGGCGGCGTCGGTTTTTCCCATGTATTCGGTGACAATCTGCCGCCTTCAGCTTCTGCGGTGCGCCCGGAACTCGCCGGCCGGTCATTTCAGGCAATGGGTGTGTCGCTGGTACTGCATCCGCGGAATCCCTATGTGCCGACTGTGCACATGAACGTGCGCTGTTTTATCGCTGAAAAGCCGGGTGCCGATCCGGTGTGGTGGTTCGGCGGCGGCATGGACCTCACGCCCTATTACGGATTCGCTGATGATGCGGCGCATTTCCACCGGACCTGCCGCGATGCCCTGGCGCCCTTCGGTGCGGAATACCACCCGAAGTTCAAGCAATGGTGCGACCGCTATTTTTTTCTGAAACACCGCAATGAGCCGCGTGGCGTCGGCGGTATTTTCTTTGACGATCTCGGCGAGCCGGATTTCGACCATTGTTTTGCGCTGATGCGCAGCGTCGGCGATCATTTCCTGCCGGCCTATGTGCCCGTCATCGAACGCCGGCGCGATTTGCCCTACGGTGAACGAGAGCGTGATTTTCAGGCTTATCGCCGAGGCCGTTACGTCGAATTCAATCTGGTATTCGACCGCGGTACGCTGTTCGGTCTGCAGTCCGGCGGGCGCACCGAATCGATCCTGATGTCGCTGCCACCGGTCGTGAACTGGCGTTACAACTGGCAACCCGAAGCGGGGACGCCCGAAGCCGCGCTCTACACGGATTTCCTGGTCGCGAAAGACTGGTTGTAGCCAGCCCTCAGCGGCCGAACCAGGATTTGATCGAGTGAATCCTGCCGCGCAGTGTTTCCAGCAGCGAACTGTCGCCGCCGCGAGCCGCAGCGACGCGGTGCTGCTTGAGCAGTTTGGGTGATTTGCGGAAAGACTGGTAACGCGCCAGCGCTGCCTGCACATGCTGTTGCAGCATTTTCAGGTTCAGCGGCTTGGTCAGGAAGCGGAATACCTGAGCCTGGTTGATCAGGTCGATTACCAGTTCCGAATCCGAGGCCTCGGTCATCACGATGGCGAGGATTTCCGGATGATCCTGCTTCAGCAGCTTGAAGGCGGTCAGTGAAGTCTGGTCGCTATGGCCTATGTCGGCAACGATGACGGCGATTTCATGTTCCTGCAGCACTGCGAGTGCACGGTCGATATCCGGCGCGTGCAATACCGGGCAGACCCCGCCGATCAATTCGTTAGTGGCGCGGTATACGCTCTGCCCGGATTCGATCACCAGCACGCCGCAGTCGAGTTTTTCCGGCAGGATCACCGGGCTGGTCGCCATGTCCGCCAGTTCGAGGGCGATGGCTGCGGCTTCACCGATGGTTTTCTGGATTTCGCTGTTGTCCCAGGGCTTGCTGACAAAACGGAAGACTTCGCCGTCGTTGATCGAACCGACGATGGAAGCCAGATCCGAATAACCGGTCAGCAGGATGCGAACGGTATGCGGCGCAATGTCTTTGACCTGACGCAGGAATTCGACGCCGGTCATTTCCGGCATGCGCTGATCGCTGATCACCACATGCGGCTTGAAGCGTTTCATGAATTCCATCGCTTCGGGGCCGCTGCTGGCAGTGAATACGTTGTACTGATTGCGGAATACCGAGCGCAGCGCCGTGAGAATGCGTTCCTCGTCATCGACGAAAAGCAGCTTGGCTTTTTTGCCGCCGGTATCAAAGGTGGGTGCAACTGATGCACCGGGAGCCGCAACTGCCGCAGCAGGAGCGGCATTGCGCGTCGGTACATTGAGTCCGGCAATAACCCGGGCCGCCGACACCAGCTTCGGATCCAGGCGCTGCGTTGTGGTGTGGTCGTTGTTCCCCGCCTCGTCGTTCTTTGCGGCGCGCACGCTGGCGGCGATGCCCTGTACAAAGGCGAGCGCAAACTCCCGCGCCGACTGGAAACGCTCTTCGCGCTTTTTTGCCAGCGCCTTGTGCGTGGCCCAGTCGAGCTGGGCTGATATCAGCGGATTGAATTCCGAAGGGTTGGGCGGACGTTCGCCGATAACCTGACGCATGATCTCGACGTTGCTGCCGGTGAAGGGCTTACGGCCTGCCAGCAGCTCATAGGCAATGACGCCAACGGCGTAAAGGTCGGTCCGGGAATCGGGTTCGTCGCCGGTGAACTGTTCGGGCGACATATAACCCGGAGAACCCATGATCTCGCCGACCTGGGTCAGCGACGAAGTATCGATGTGGGCGATGCCGAAGTCGCTGATCTTGATGCGACCGTCGTCGTTGATCAGCAGATTGGAGGGCTTGATGTCGCGATGCACGACGCCCTGTGCGTGGGCATAACCCAGTCCGTCCAGCAGCTGGCGGATGATTTCGCCGACTTCCGGCAGATCAAACTTGGCATTGTTCTGCAGGTGGTCGTACAGAGAGCGTCCGTGGACGAGCTCCATCACGATGTATGCCAGATTCTCGTCTTCACCGTAATCGTAAATTGCAGCAATGCGCGGATGGGTCAGCCGGCCTACGGCCTGGGCCTCGTGGCGGAAACGCGCTATCGCATACTGCAGTTCCGAGGGATCCATCGCTGATTTGGTGATGGTCTTAATTGCCACCTGCCGGTGTATCGCCGGATCGAATGCCTTGTAGACGATACCCATCCCGCCGCGTCCAAGGACGCCCTGGATCTCGTATTTACCGATCTTCTGCGGGTGGTCAGTGGCCATTTATTCTTATTCGAGTTCTGCGGTAACCGGGGGCACCAGCGGCAGCACGATAGTGAATGTCGTGCCTTTTCCAACCACGGAATCAACGCTGATTTTACCGCCGTGCTGTTCAATGATTTTATAGGAAATCGACAGTCCGAGACCGGTGCCCTTGCCCACGGCCTTGGTGGTGAAAAACGGGTCGAATATTTTTGACATGATTTCCGGCGGGATGCCCTTGCCGTTGTCCGAAATCTCGACCGCGACATGCTGCGCATCTTCGACCCGCGTTTTCAGCGTCAGTTCCCCGCCGCCGGATTCGATGGCCTGCGCGGCGTTGTTGATCAGGTTGAGGAAGACCTGGTTCAGCTGCGACGGCGAGCAGGTGATGGCCGGAATTTCGCCGAACTGCCTGTTGATCTTCAGGTGTTTGAGCTCATGCTTGGCCAGCAGCAGCGAGCTTTCCAGTCCTTCATTCAGGTTGAAGCTGGACACCTTGCTGCGGTCGAGGCGGCTGAAGTTTTTCAGGTTGAGTACGATTTCGGAAATCTGGTTGATGCCGTAAAGGCCGTCGGTGGCCAGTTGTCCCAGTTCTGCCAGAGCCTGCTGTTCGGCAAAGTGGTGGATCAGCTCGCGCACGGAAAGGAATTTCGCCTGCAGCCGGTCCGGATCGGGCTCGCCCGATTCCATTAATTTCAGCAGCTTGTTGGTTTCGACGATCAGCTGTTTGACTTCCGGCAGCTTGCCCGCCACCGAACCCAGGCTGTTCTTGACGTAGGCCAGCGGCGTGTTGATCTCGTGTGCGATGCCGGCCACCATCTGACCGAGCGAGGACATTTTTTCAGTCTGGATCAGCTGCGATTCCGATTCCTTCAGCTGGTGCAGCGCCGTCGACAGCTCACGGGTGCGTTCCTGCACCCGTGATTCGAGCAGACGGTAGCTGACGGCCAGCCGTGACAGCAGCCAGCCGGTGAGGATCAGCAGCGCGCCCGCATAGGCAATCAGATAAATGCGATAACGTTCGCTGTCGATCTGTGTGTCGGCGGTTTCGGCGCTGAAGGCGTCGGTCAGACTGTCGATGCGCGGTCCGGTGGAGGCGATGGCGATTTTCTGGAACAGTTCGTCTTCCACCGGCTTCGCACCGAGGATTTGCTGAACCGTTTCGTCAATCCGCGCCAGTCCGGCTCCCAGTGATGCCGGCATGCCGCCGCCGGCCTTGCGCAGGTCCGCCGCAAACATTTCCACATTTTTGCGCTCGGTGTCTGTCGGGTCCGCGGCATAACGCATGACATGGGCGAACAGCAGCGCCGAAGTGCTTTCGACGGCAATCAGCCGTTCCCGCTGCGGCACGCTTTGCCAAGCGCCGCGCACCAGACCGGCGATTTCGGTATCAAAAGCGACCATGCGTCCGAGCGCCTGGGTGACCGTGGCACCGGCAGCCCGGTAACGGTTGAGCAACTCGGTTTTCTGTTCAAAAGCTTTCACCAGCACCGGCAGACCCTGCTGCAGCACCGGGCTGTCAATATCAGCGGCTGCGGTTTTCAGGCGGCGCAACAGGTCGGGGACGCGCGTGCCGCGGTCGGCGACCGTTGGCGCCTTGCCGGAAGCGCCTTCGACGCGCGCGCGCAGGACCTCGAGATCCCAGCGCGCATCGATCTCCTTCAGTTCGCGCAGGTAGCCAAGGACCTCACTCTGCTGGCGGTAATCGACGCCCTGGCTTTTGAGGTAGATGAACCCGAGTAGCGACACCAGGGCAATAGCACCGATCACAAACAGTACCAGCCTCGCGTTACCGTCTGCTCGCGCACGCTGCAGCAGGGCTGTACCCTGCGTTTTCAGAGCGGCAGGATTCCAGGATTTTTGGGTCAGCAGGTTATTGATCAAGATCATTCACCAAGATAGGCATGTCTGACTTGCGGGTTGGACAACAGGGATTTTGCGTTATCGGCAAGCACGATGCACCCGCTTTCCATGACATAGGCGCGGCTGCTGGTCTCCAGAGCGAGTCTGGCGTTCTGTTCCACCAGCAACATGGTCACACCCTCGGAAGCGATCATGCGAATCGTTTCAAAAATCTTCTGCACCATCAACGGCGCCAGTCCCATGCTCGGTTCGTCGAGCAAGAGCATCTGAGGCCGTCCCATCATCGCACGTGCGATGGCCAGCATCTGCTGTTCACCGCCGGATAGCGTGCCGGCGAGCTGTTCACGACGTTCGGCGAGCCGGGGAAACAGTGCGCAGACCCGTTCGGTATCTGCGGCAATGCCGGCGGTGTCGTGGCGGATATAAGCACCCATCGCCAGATTCTCGGCGACCGTCAGCCGTGGAAACATGCCGCGCCCCTCGGGCACCAGGGCCAATCCGTGACGGACCAGATGATACGCCGGTTTACCGGTGACTTCCGAGCCCTTGTAGGTGACGCTGCCGGCTTTGGGACGCAGCAATCCGGCCAGCGCCTTGAGGGTTGTTGTCTTGCCGGCGCCGTTGGCGCCGATCAGCGCGACAACTTCGCCGGCATCGACTTTGAGGTCGATGCCCCTGACGGCACGGATGCCGCCGTAAGCCACTTCCAGTCCGCGGACCTCAAGCATTGTGATGTCCGCTCATGCAAAACCGCCGCCGAGATAGGCTTCGATTACACGCGGATCGCGTTGCACGGTTTCGGGTTCGCCCTCGGCGATTTTTTCACCGTAATCGAGTACCGCGACGCTGTGTGACAGGCCCATCACCAGTTTCATGTCGTGCTCGATCAGCAGCAGCGTGATGCCATCCTGGCGGATGCGCTCCAGCAGCGCTTTCAGTGCTGCGGTCTCCGTTGCGTTCATGCCGGCCGCGGGTTCATCCAGCGCGAGCAGCTTCGGATCGGTGGCGAGTGCGCGGGCAATCTCCAGCCGGCGCTGGTCGCCGTAGGGCAGATCGCGCGCGAAGTCATCGGCCCGCTCCGCAAGGCCGCAGTAGTCGAGCAGTTCACGGGCGCGGCGGGTGATAGCCAGTTCTTCCGCAACCGCAGCGCGCGTGCGCAATACCGCACCCAGCACACCGGTATGCGAGCGCAGGTGTCTGCCGACCATGACATTTTCCAGCGCCGTCATGCTGCCGAATAGACGGATGTTCTGGAAAGTGCGCGCAATGCCATGCGCCGCCACGGCATGCGGCTTCAGTCCTTCGATGCGCCGGCCGTCGAATACCAGCGAGCCGGCATCGGGTGCGGCGAGTCCGGTCAGCACATTGAACAGCGTGGTTTTACCGGCGCCGTTGGGGCCGATCAGGCCGAAGATTTCGCCGCGGCGCACGCTGATAGACACATCTGACAGCGCGGCCAGTCCGCCGAAATGTTTGCGGATGCCGCTGGCTGCGAGCAGGATGTCAGCCGGCATCGGTGTTCCTTTTGACGGCTTGGCGGCGCCGAGCGGGCCACAGGCCTTCCGGACGCAGCAGCATCATCAGCACCAGCGCCAGACCGAACAGCAGCATGCGCAGGTCGGCCGGATCCACCAGAACGCCGCCGAACCAGCGTTGTTGCAGCGGACCGATATAACGCAGTGCTTCCGGCAGTGCTGTCAGCAGCACTGCGCCGAGCGCGACGCCGGCAACATTGCCCATGCCGCCGAGCACGACCATGCACAACACCATGATCGAATCGATCAGCTGAAAACTCTCCGGGCTGATGAAACCCTGGAATGACGCGAACAGGCCGCCGGCAACGCCGCCGAAAGTCGCGCCCATCGCGAACGCCAGCAGTTTGACATTGCGGGTATTGATGCCCATTGCCGAGGCAGCCAGTTCGTCGTCGCGGATGGCGACCCAGGCGCGGCCGATGCGTGAATTCTGCAGACGCAGCGACAGCGCGACGGTCAGTGCGGCGCAGACCAGAAACACAAAATAATAGTTGTGCACCGGCGAGAAGGTCAGCCCGGCGAACGAGTGCGTTTGCGCGAGTGAAAACCCGCCCATCTGCAGCGGGTCGATCAGCGTGATGCCCTGAGGACCATTGGTGATATTGACCGGCCGGTTCAGATTATTGAGAAACACGCGGATGATTTCGCCGAAGCCGAGCGTGACGATGGCGAGATAGTCCCCGCGCAGCCGCAGCGTCGGCGCGCCGAGCAGGATGCCGAAAACCGCAGCAATTGCTGCGCCGAGCGGCAGCAGCAGCAGGAAAGGCCAGTGCACGGCGAACTGCGGAGAGGCCAGCAGCGCGTAACTGTAGGCACCGACGGCGAAAAAGGCGATATAGCCCAGATCGAGAAGGCCGGCGAAACCGACCACGATGTTAAGTCCCAGCGCGAGCATCACGAACAGCAGGGAGACTGCGATGATGCGTACCCAGCTTCGGCCGAGCACGGCTTCGGTAATGAAGGGCAGCGCCAGCAACAGCAACGCCACCGCGCCCCATGCGAACCAGCGGTAACGGCGGTCGCTGAACAGCGCGGCAATATTCAAGCGCGGTCCCCGCTGTGCTGGCCGAGAAGACCCGAAGGCCGCAGCACCAGTACCAGCACCAGTACGAGGAAGGCGAAGATGTCGCGGTAATTGCTGCCCAGTACGCCGCCGCTGAGGTCGCCGATGTATCCCGAGGCCAGGCTTTCAATGACGCCGAGCAGTAGCCCGCCCAGTACGGCGCCGCCGACATTACCGATGCCGCCGAGAACCGCGGCGGTGAAAGCCTTGAGCCCGAGCATGAAGCCCATGAAGTAGTGGCCGATGCCGTAGTAGAGAATGATCATCAGGCCGGCGATGGCGCCAATCGCCGAGCCGAGCACGAAGGTGAATGCAATGACGGTGTTGGTGTTGACGCCCATCAGGCCCGCGACATCCGGGTTCTGTTCCGTAGCGCGCATCGCGCGGCCCATGCGGCTGACTTTGATGAACCAGAGCAGGGCGGCCATGATCGCGCAGGCCAGCAGGAAAATCGTCATCTGAAGTGTGGTCAGCTGCGCGCCGGCAATCTCGATCGCCGCCGGTTCCAGCAGTTTGGGCATCGCGATGTACTGTTTGCCCCAGATCAGTGCGGCGGAATACTGCAGCAGGATCGATACGCCGATCGCAGTGATCAGCGGTGCGAGCCGCGGCGCGCGGCGCAGCGGCCGGTAGGCGACGCGTTCAATCGACAGACCCAGCGCGGCGCAAACAATCATTGCGCCGCCGCCTGCGATGACCAGCAGCACCGGCGCCGGAAGGCCGGCAGCCGCAAGCGCCTGCAGGATGGTCAGGGAGACCAGCGCACCGACCATGGTGATGTCGCCGTGCGCGAAATTGATCAGCCCGAGAATGCCGTAGACCATCGTGTAACCGAGCGCGACCAGGGCGTAGATGCTGCCCAGCACCAGGCCGTTGATCAGTTGCTGCGCGAATATGTCCATCGCCAGATACGGCAACGGCACCCGGGGGTGCCGTTGGCCTGTCGTCAATGTCGCCTGGCTTTTACTTCTTTGCGGCTTCAGGGGCCGGTGCGGGTGCAGCGGCCGGTGCTGCTGCCGCTGCGGGCGCTGCTCCGGCAGCGGCTTCCGGTTTCACGGTTTCGAGGGCTTCCCACTTGCCGCCCTTGACCACATAAATGGTGATCGGGCCGTTCTTCAGGTCGCCTTTGTCGTCAAAGGCGATCGGGCCGATGACGCCGCCATAACTGGTTTTGCCGACTTCCGGCAGGAACTTCGCCGGATCCGCAGAGCCGGCGCGTTTCATCGCATCGATGAACACCATCACTGCGTCGTATCCCATCGGCGCGAACAATTCAACTTCCTGGTTGAACTTCGCCTTGTATTTTTCGAGGAAGGTCTTGCCGCCGGGCATCTGGTCTTTCGGCAGGCCGGGAATCGAGGCCATTGCGCCTTCCGCCGCGTCACCCGCCAGCTTGATGAAATTCGGCGTCTGCATGCCGTCGCCGCCGATGAATTTTGCCTTGATGCCCAGATCTTTCATCTGCTTGATCATCGGTGCGGCCTGAGGATCAATGCCGCCGAACATGATCAGGTCCGGCTTCTTGCCCTTGATCTTGGTCAGGATGGCCTTGAAGTCAGTGTCCTTGTCGGTGGTGTGTTCACGCGCGAGCACCTTGATGCCCAGCGATTTGGCGGTGGCTTCGAAGTTGTCGGCGAGGCCCTGGCCGTAGGCCGTGCTGTCATCAATGATGGCCACGGACTTGGCCTGCAGTGTTTTTGCCGCAAAGCGCGCGAGCGTCGGACCCTGCTGACCGTCATGGGCGACGACGCGGAACGTCGTCTTGAAACCCTGCTCGGTGTACTTCGGATTGGTGGATGACGGCGAGATTTGCGGAATGCCGGCGTCGGAATAAATCTTCGAGGCCGGAATCGACGCGCCGGAGTTGAAGTGGCCGATGACGGCGGCTACTTTGGCATCGACGAGTTTTTGCGCAACCGTCGTTGCCTTGGTCGGATTCGCTTCATCGTCCTCCGCGACCATTTCGAATTTCACTTTTTTGCCGGCGATTTCGACATTGGCCGCATTGGCATCTTCGATGGCCAGTTGCACGCCGTTGCGGATATCGATGCCGATATGCGCCTGCGGCCCGGTCAGCGGCGATGCGGAACCGATTTTGACGGTGAGCATTTCCGGCGCCTTCGGCGCTTCGGCCTTGGGTGCGGGCGGCGGTGCGTCCTGTCCACAGGCTGCAACGAGAAGGGCGGCGGTCAGTGCCACGGCAGCGGTTCGTATCGGGTGCTTGTGCATGTCAGGCTCCAGGGTTCAGGCGGTCACAGGAATAGTCCCGCATTCGGCGGATATCGTTTAACTTGTTGTTACTGAAAGGAATTTGGCCATTATCGGGGGAGGTTATGGCAAAGTCAATTTGCCGTCGCCCGATTCAGGGGCAAAAAAAGCCGGCGGCTGCCGGCTTTTTGATGATCCTTGCGCGGATCGGCGACCAATATTTATTTGGTGGCCAATATCCACTGCACCAAGGTTTTGATGTCGTCTTCCTTGACGTGCGCGTTTGGCGGCATCGGGGTCGGGCCCCATACGCCGGAACCGCCGGCTTTCACTTTTTTCACCAGGTTGGCTTCTGCAGCTTTGTCGCTGCGGTATTTCGCGGCGATTTCCTTGTAGCTGGGGCCGATGACTTTTTTATCGACAGCGTGGCAGGTCATGCAGCCGCTGGATTGAGCGAGTTTTTCATTGGCTGCGGCGTTACCGGCAGCGAGCACGCCGAAGGCGGCCAGTGCGACGATTGCAAATCTCATGACTACTCCTTGAAGGGCGATTCGTGAAGTTGCGCGATTGTAGCCGAAGCCGTGCGGAGCCAGAAGTTCATGCGCCGTAGATTCAACGCAGCCTAGCCGGGAAGACCGCCCGTTTCTGACACCATAATAACGCCGGGCCGGATGCCGGCGTTGACCTCGCCGGCGATGAACAGCTTTGGCGAAACATCTTAACTTATTGTTTATATTAATTTATGAGCATTGCCTCAGGCGGAAGCGTCAGGCGCGAGCAGGCTGCGGATCTGGCGCACCAGCAGCCCCGGGTTGAAGGGTTTGGTCATTACCAGCTGGGCGCCGGAGGCCATGCATTCATCGGCGAAGGTCTGCGCATGATTGGCTGTCAGAAAAATTACCGGCGCGTTGACGTGTTCCGGCTGAGAGCGCATCCAGCGCAGTACCGTGAGACCGTCTGCCACCGGCATGCTGCCGTCTAGCACGGCGAGATGCACCGGCGACTGAGTCATCGCTGCGATGGCTTCGCCGCCATCCCTGCACACCACCACTTCGGCGTTGCGCATGTTTTTCAGATAAAACGAGACGATGCGCGCGATGTCGGCATTGTCCTCGGCCAGCAGGATGCGCATTGTGCCGGCCGAGCCACCTGCTGTGGCGGTCCTGTTCATGACGTTCAGTCGGTGACTGCACCCTTACTGGCCGTCGAGACCAGGCGCGCGAATTTCGCCAGCGCGCCGCGTGTGTAACGCGGTTTCGGCTGTTTCCATTTTTTCCTGCGCGCCGCGAGTTCCTTGGCCGGCACATTGAGCTGAATCAACAGTTTGTCCGCATCGATGGTGATCGAGTCGCCGTCCTTCACCAGTGCGATCGGTCCGCCTTCGAACGCTTCGGGAGCGACGTGGCCCACGACCATGCCCCAGGTGCCGCCGGAGAAACGGCCGTCGGTGATCAGGCCCACGGATTCGCCCAGACCCTGACCGGTCAGCGCGCCGGTCGGCGCGAGCATTTCCTGCATGCCGGGACCGCCTTTCGGTCCTTCGTAGCGGATGACGACGACGTCACCCGCCTTGATCCTCTTCGCCATGATTGCTTTCATGCAGGCGTTTTCGGAATCGAAAACGCGCGCCGGTCCGGTGATCTTCGGCGATTTGAGGCCGGTGATTTTTGCGACACAACCTTCCGGCGAGAGATTGCCTTTGAGGATGGCGAGATGGCCCTGTTTGTACATCGGATTGGACCACTGGCGAATCACGTCCTGATTCGCGCGCGGCACATCGGGAATGTTTTTCAGTTCCTGCGCCATCGTGCGGCCGGTGATGGTCATGCAGTCGCCGTGCAGCAGGCCGTTCTTGAGCAGCATTTTCAATACTTGCGGCACGCCGCCGGCGCGATGGAAGTCCACCGCGACATAACGGCCCGAGGGCTTGAGATCGCACAGCACCGGCACCTTGCGGCGCATGCGCTCGAAGTCGTCGATGGTCCATTTGACCTGCGCTGCATGCGCGATGGCCAGGAAATGCAGTACAGCGTTGGTTGAGCCGCCGGTGGCCATGATCAGCGCCACCGCGTTTTCGATCGACTTGCGGGTGACGATGTCGCGCGGACGGATGTTCTGCTTGATCGCGTTGACAAGCACTTTTGCGGAATAAGCAGCGGAATCGGCTTTTTCCGGATCCGGCGACGCCATTTGCGAGGAACCAAGAATACTCATGCCCAGCGCTTCAAACGACGAGGACATCGTGTTAGCGGTGTACATGCCGCCGCAGGCGCCGACCGACGGGCAGGCATTTTTTTCGATGCCGATGAAATCCGCCTTGCTCATCTTGCCGGCGGCGTAGGACCCTACCGCCTCAAAGGCGCTGACGATAGTCAGGTCCTGTCCCTTCCATTTGCCGGGCTTGATGGTGCCGGCATAGACATAAATAGCGGGTACGTTCATGCGCAGCATCGCAATCATCCCACCCGGCATGTTCTTATCGCAGCCGCCGCAGACCAGCACGCCGTCCATCGCCTGGCCGTTGACCGAGGTTTCGATGCAGTCGGCGATGACTTCACGCGACACCAGCGAATATTTCATTGCCTCGGTTCCCATGCCGATGCCGTCGGTAATGGTCGGCACGCCGAAGACCTGCGGCATCGCACCGGCGGATTTGAGTGCGTCCATCGCACGGTCGACCAGCGGCTGGATGCCGGCATTGCAGGGGTTCATCGTCGAATGGCCGTTGGCGACGCCGACGATGGGTTTCTTGAAATCGCCGTCGCCGAATCCCACGGCGCGCAGCATGGCCCGGTTGGGCGAGCGCGCGACGCCGGCTGTTATCAACTGGCTGCGTTTATTGAGCGGCATGAAAATTCTCCATTGAAAGCGACGGCGGCGGCTATCCGGGCGACGACGCGGGACACGTATAATAGGCTGCTCATTTTATCGTATCCCCCGCAATTCCCCCATGTTCGTACATCCGCAATTCGATCCCGTGGCGCTGCAGCTCGGGCCGCTGGCCTTGCGCTGGTACGGCCTGATGTATCTGCTCGGTTTCGCCCTGATCTGGATCCTTGGCCGTTACCGCATTGACCGCAATCCGGGCGGCGTGTGGACGCGCGCCGATCTCGACGACGCGCTGTTTTTCGGCATTATCGGTACAATTCTCGGCGGACGTCTGGGCTATGTACTGTTCTACAAGTTCAGCGATTATCTGGTTGCGCCGTGGAAAGTGTTTTTTGTGTGGGAGGGCGGCATGTCCTTCCACGGCGGCTTTCTCGGCGTGTTGATTGCGATGCTGTGGTTTGCCCGCAGCCGCCGTCAGGACTGGCTGCGCATCACCGATTTCATCGCGCCGCTGGTACCGCTGGGGCTCGCCGCCGGGCGCATGGGCAATTTCATCAACGCCGAACTGTGGGGGCGACCGACTGATTTGCCTTGGGCGATGGTCTTTCCCAATGTCGACCGCATTGCCCGGCATCCTTCGCAACTCTATGAATTCGTGCTGGAGGGATTGCTGCTGTTCGTATTGCTTTTCTGGTTCACGCTGAAACCGCTGCCGCGCGGCGCCGCCTCGGCACTGTTCCTGATCGGCTACGGCGTATTCCGTTTTGGTGTCGAATTTACGCGTGAGCCGGACAGCTTTCTCGGCTTCCTCGCCCTCGGTCTGACCATGGGCCAGTGGTTGTCGCTGCCGATGGTTCTCGCCGGCGCCTGTCTGCTGGCTTGGTCGCTGACCCGTCCGCGCTGATCCGCGTCAGTTCAGTTTTTTCGCAGTGACCTTCGGCGCAGGTTTTTCCTGATTGCGCCGGGCGGCACGGCGATCGAGCAGGCGCTGGAAATTGCCCAGCGACAGCAGATGCAGGTATATCCGTGCGAGCACGCCGTTGCGCGCCAGTTCCTTCAGCGTTTCAGCCGGCAAGGCGTGCAGGCGTTCTTCGGATACCCGATACATGCCGGTGAGCGTAATCGCCTGTTCGCCGTTGGGCAGGGCCTGGGCAGAGAAGGGTTCCAGCAACTGCAGTTCCTGCATCTTGCGCGCCATTTCTTCACTGCGACCGAGGTCGGCTTCGAATTCAAACAGCAGTTTGCGCAGTCCGTCCCAAACCGGCAGCGGCTCGCCTTTGTCATCGAACAATGCGGTGCCTTTGGCCTGCAGCGCGTTTTTTTCGACGCAGGCAATGCGGTCGGCCTGCTCCTGGCCGTTGACCGACACCCTTGTCATGCAGAAAGGATGCCGGCGCACATAGGCCGGCAAGTAAGTCGTCGCATCCCATACATCGTTGGCATCGACGAACAGATTCTGCTGCGCTTCGACGCCGAGCAGGATCATCGCGACAAAGGATTTGCCGGCATCACCGGAAATGAACACCGCCGGATAGTCGCGGACCGCCGGAGTAAATTCACTGAACGACAGCGGAAATGCACTGAGGCCGCGAAACTGCGCCGGCAGCTTGCGAGCTTGCTGCAATTGCACCCGTTGGGTTTTGGCCAACGGCACGATGTCCTGGTATCCGTAGGGGGGGTTGATGTTCAAGGCAGGGTCTCCGGTTAGGCGTAAAACATTATATCCCCATGATTTTGGGCGCTATTTGCCGCGTCCCACCCAAGGGGGTAGAATTCCGCCCTCTTTACGGGGTGGTAGCTCAGCTGGGAGAGCGTCGCGTTCGCAATGCGAAGGTCGGGAGTTCGATCCTCCTCCACTCCACCACTTTTCAAAGCCAACTGCTCTCGGTTGGCTTTGTCATTTCTGGCTTTCCCCCGCGCCACGCGGGGCGTGGGCCGAATCTGCGTGTGCCACCTGGTCCGTGGCATGCCGAAATTCTCCCCGTTTCTGCCTCATTTCGATTCCGTTTCGCTCTCTGTTCTCAAATAAAAGTGCAGAACGTCTCTCAGTTGGCACACGCAGAACGCCTTTGCTGTCGGGCACTTACACGTGTGTCGAGAAGATGCAGTTTTCCACATGGAGTGGTCACCATCCGCGTTCAATGACTGACTGCCAAGGCTCAACCAGCGCTATCAACTAACTGCCATTGGCCGGGGCTGGCTGGATACGCATCCCGGTGGCGGCGCAGGCTAAAAATCGGAGGAATGAGCCATGGCCGTTGAGTCGCTTCCTAATTTCACCCGCCCCGCCCGCCAGCGCTGGGAGTCCATCCCAGCCAACATCCGCCAGCTATTGCTGGCCAATGTGTGGTGCGGGCAATGCCACCACGAGGTGACGATCACGAATTTCAGCGGAACCATCAAGGGTGGCGATCTGCTGCTGGTTGGCAAGTGCGCTGTGTGTCATTGTGACGTGGCGCGGGTGATTGAGGGCTCGTGAGTACATCGCCACAGTAATCCGGCCGACCATATTAAGAAGATGCGCTTGCGCGACAAGGAGTTATCGCAACGGTGACCGCAACTTGTCACCCCCTTCCGCTGGAAACCGAAGGCGGTATTCAACGCGCCAACTGCGCCAATACCCAGGGGGGGTGTTCCGCATTGTCCAGTCCATTCCTTCGCCCAAGGCCGAGCCCTTCAAGCGCTGGCTGGGCCAGACCGGCTACGAGCGTGTCAAGGAAATCGAAGACCCGGAACTGGCCAGCGCCGGGGCGTGCGACTTCTACGAGTCCAAGTGCTACCCAGCCTCGATGATCATGTCGTCACAATGACTACAGCATTAACACGGCAAGAGTTATACGATCTGGTCTGGTCAGAGCCAATGCTCAAGGTTGCTGCTCGATATGAAGTCTCGTCCAGTTATATGGCCAGGGTCTGCACTTTGCTGAATGTGCCAAGGCCAGAGCGCGGATACTGGGCCAAGCTTGCCGTCGGAAGGGCTCCCCCGAGGCCACCGCTCCCGGATCCATTGCCTGGTGATCCTGTTACATGGACACGCGATGGCAGCACACCAACTCTGAAAGTAGCCCCGAGATTGCCAACTCAACTCGAAGGCGCACCCAAGGAACGGCGAAAGCCACGACTATCTGTTGGCAGCGGTCCAAGGCAATGCTAAAACGTTGTCAAATCTTGGTTTTATGTACGAAAACGGAAGGGGAGTTGAAGAAGACGAGGCGAAGGCGCTGATGTATTGCAACAAAGCCGCAAAGAAAGGCGACGAAAACGCAATAAGAAACATTGCCCACATCGAAGCAAGAATGGCCAAACATCAAGCAAAGTAAAACTGAATTCTTGCATTGACTCAATGCAAGGTAACCCCTTAACTTGCTGGAGCCCATTGGCCCTTTTCTTTTTGGTTGTTGCTATTGACGAAGTCGGTAGCCGGATGGGGGCTGCTTGAAATGGGTAGGGCAGTGGTGGGTCTGCACCTAACAACGGGGTCCATCCGCATACTGGCCGAGCCACCACCCGAATCAATGCGGCGTAGCACCCAACCTGCCTCGGCCCAGGTGTTTTCGGCTCCTTAGCCACACACTAAATTCCTGACAGGCTCTTACAAAACAGGGGACAGATTTTGATATCGACCCAAACCTTTTATTCCATTTACCTCTTGCTGACCTGCGGGTTGTTGGTGCAGTTTGTGCCGCCCGATGGCAGGGCATTTCTCAAATTGTCAGGACCTTATTGGCGCGCTGCGCTGATCTTTCTGGCACTGTCTGCGCTCGCGTTTTGGTTGAGTCCGAATATTCCAGGCCTCTTCCTGACCGTTGCCAACGCGACCTATGTGGCCTCCGTGTTTATGCTGGTGGTGATGGTGATCAATACGCGCAGGCCTTTGCAGCGCCGTGAGATTTGGTGCTGGTTCTTTGCGGGTATGGCGCTCTGGGCCTTCGTATTTGAATTACTGCGCGAAGCGGGGGCGGCGACCTACGTTTGGCGAGTGTGCATGGTGGCTCTTTCGACTGCGCTCGCCTTTGCACTGTTCACCGTCATCACATACCGGCGCATCGGTTCAGAGCGCACCCCGCAGTTTTCGATCGCCATCGCTTGCGGACTCGTTTGTGCCGCTGCACTGTTGCTGCGCGCCTGGATGACGTGGAGCAGCGGTACGGTGGTTTTAAGCATCTACCATGAGCCGGCCGTGATGGGCGCGATCCGCGCCGTTGCCGTGGTTTTTCATTTCATGATGTTCCTGATGATCAATAATTCATTCACCACCACCCTGGCCACTATCAAGGATCTTGAAAACCGGGAGTTGGTTACGGGGCTGGAGACCGCGAATAAAGCGGCTGAAACCGGCGCGCTGTCTGCGGCGATCGCGCATGAACTCAATCAACCGCTGGGTGCGATGCGGCTTAATCTGGAGTTGCTGCAGGATATATTGCCGCAACAGGATGCGGGCAATACGGAGGTCAAAGAGATTATCCACGCCCTGATTCAGGATATTGACCGTACCTCCAACATCATCACCAGTTTGAGGGGAATTTTTTATAAGGATAAGGTCGGGTTCGAGACTCTGGATTTGAATCAGTTGATTGAACCTGTTTGTGAGATGGTCGACTTGCACGCCAGAAGGATAGGCATCGCCATCAGGCTCGATCTGGAGCCAGGTGTAAATGTCGCTTTGAATCCGAATGCGTTCCGTCAGGTGATACTCAATTTGATTAACAACGCAATCAACGCGCTCAACGGGCTTGAGAAGCACGGCCGGGAAATCATGGTGAAAACGCGTGTGCAGGACAATAAATTGCAACTCAGCGTTACAGATAACGGCCCGGGCATTGATGACGCGTTGAAGGACCGCATTTTTGATATTTTCGAAACCAACCGCCCTGAAGGCATGGGTCTGGGACTATGGTTGAGCAAAAATATCGTCGAGAGAAACAAGGGCATCCTGAGATGCGAAAACCTGCCTGCGGGCGGCGCCCGGTTTATTGTCGAGCTACCGGTTTTTAGGGGTTAGGGCGGTTGCTGCGGGCACTGATGTTTCAGTTGTGAAAAGGGCAAGCAGCTCGGTGACGTTTGAAACCCCGAGCTTTGCCATGAGGTTTCCGCGATGCATTTTTACCGTGCGCAGGCTGATGCCCAGCGCATCGGCAATCGGCTGGCTGCGCATACCCTTGGCCACCAGTTCCAGTATTTCGGCTTCACGCCGGCTGAGCTTTTTCAGTAAGGCGGTTTTTGGATCGGTGTCGGCTGTTCCGGAGGCGAGGGCGCGGGTGATGGCGTTGAGCAGTTCATCGGTGTCTACCGGTTTCAATAAAAAATCAGCAGCCCCATTTTTTAAAGCAGAGATGACCTCGGTCATTTCACTTTC
>Ga0192647_100586_pt1 | contig 25453 bp, 19 predicted proteins | sample LauGreFa1BDMLBSN_2_FD_133046 | JGI IMG/M metagenome (GOLD analysis project Ga0192647, IMG submission 133046) | Freshwater lake microbial communities from Lake Michigan, USA - Fa13.BD.MLB.SN - reassembly | ecosystem: Environmental > Aquatic > Freshwater > Lake | place: Lake Michigan, USA...
TATGGTTATAAATAATATAGTTTTTTACAGTAATAAAAAATATTTTTTTAATAAAAATAATACACTGAATATAGTATAATTCCTTAATTCTTTTGTCTCAATATTTACAATTTGATCAGATTTATAAATTTTATTTGGTTTAATATATGTTTTTTTATTAGGATTATTAATCCATCTATAAAGAGTAGAATGGCTAGTTTGGCATAGTAAAGATGTTTTTCTTGGGCTTTTTACTATAGAATATATATTGCAATATTTATTTTTTTCCATAGGATACATTTTTAAAATTATAAATAAATTATAATTTTAAAAGAAAAAAAATGTTCCAAAATTGATTGGTCGAACTATAGCATTATAAATTAAAAAATAATAAATAAAAAATAATTAAAAACTCAATATCCAAAATTTTATATAATTAAAAAACTTCATATCAAAATAGAAATTGACAAATAAATATCTAATTTTTATAATGCAATGAAATTTATTAATAACCCTTGATGTAAATATCCAATTATTTATTATAATGCAATGACATTATTATTAAAAACCCTTTAATATAAATATTCAATTATTTTTTATAATGCAATGGCATTATTAATAAAAACCCTTTAATATAAATATCCAATTATTTTTTTATAAATAGATACATTATCAGTATATCTATTATTGATTTTGTAATAAAGCAACAATAACCTTTGCAATATTTAAAAAATCTTTGTCTCGTTCTGATATATGTTCAGAATCAAGAATTATAATTTCTGTTCCAAATTCATTACATAACCATTCTATAAGTTCGAATCCATATATTGCAAGTTTATCTTTCGAAGAAATAATAATAGTAGATATTTGTCCTTCTTTAATTAATTTTAGAATTTGTAATAATCCAGGTCTTTTGAAATTAATACCTGATCCAATATCTGATATATTTTTAATTTGATATTCTGTATATTTTTTTGGCATATTAGACATAATATATTTTTTTTGTTGTTCAAGATCTTCTTCCTGTTTTATAGAAGTAATTCTAGTATATATAATTATTATTTTTTCATTTTTATTATTTTTATTATTTTTATCATTTTGAATAGTATGGATGCTTGAAATATCAAATAATCTCATACCACCTGGGGTTCTAACTGTTTTAATTAATCCTTTTTTATCCCATTTTCTAAGAATTCCTTCTTTTACTCCAATAATATTAGATGCTTGTGATATTTTATATAATGTTGTTTCCTCTCCCCTTCCACTCATTATATAAAATTTTATATAAATATTGTGTTTAAATAATATTCAATTATCAAAAATATTTAACAATTTATTTTAAATTATTTTAAATTATTTTAAAATAATTTAAAATAAATTGTTAACAAATATTATATATGTTAAAATATTAATAAATGTCAATAAATATAATAATTATATGAACGGAATAATAAAAAATGATAGGAAATATCAATTATTTAAAAAATGGTTAGATAAGATTTTAACCAAGAATATTAAATATTATTAATAAGTATAAAAGAATAAAATGACTTCGGCCGGCCATCAAACTGATTATAATAACCTTAGGGTATATGGTGATTCCTCAAGACAAAATGCAAAACAAACTGCAGATTTATTTGCATATCAAGCACAATTAGCAGATAGTATTAAAGATAATCTAAATAGATCTAGCATCCATTTAAATGATGTTAGTGAAAGAAATACTATTGGATTACGTGAAGCTATTGATAGAAAATCTAATGATATTCGTGATAATCAAGATAGACAATCACTTGGATTACGTGAAGCAATTGAACGTAATGCAACTGCAGAACTCCTTGCAATAGATAGAAGTACTGATCAAATTCAGACTAATATTGATCGTAATAGTGATCAAATTCGCACTGGCATGCAAAATTATTCTACACAAGGTATATTAGCAACTGATCGTAATGCAACCGAATTACGAGATATTCTTGATAGAAATTTTACAGCTGGTATATTAGCTACTGATCGCAATGGTGATCAAATTCGTGCTAATCAACTTGCTTATTCTACTCAAGGAATATTAGCAACTGATCGTAATGGTGATCAAATTCGTGCTAATCAACTTGCTTATTCTACTCAAGGAATATTAGCAACTGATCGTAATGGTGATCAAATTCGTACAGCAATGCAGAATTATTCTACTCAAGGAATATTAGCAACTGATCGTAATGGTGATCAAATTCGTAATGCAATAGAATCTAACGGAACATCTGGAATTTTAGCAACAACAAATACTGGTAATAATTTACGTGATGCAATTGAACGTAATAATACAGCTGGATTACTTGCAACTGAACGAACTGGTGTAGCTGGTGTACTTGCAACAACTAATAATGCAAATCTTGTACGTGAATCAATTGAACGTAATGGTGTTGCTGGAGTTCTTGCAACAGTTAATAATGCAAATCTTGTACGTGATTCGGTAGAACGTAATGGTGTTGCAGGAGTTCTTGCAACTACAGGTAATTCAACTATAGTACGTGATGCAGTTGAAAGAAATGCAACTGCTGGAAATTTAAATACAACTAATAATGCTAATATAATAAGAGATGCAGTTGAACGTAATGCTACAGCAACTACATTAGCTGCAACTACAGCTGGTCAACATAATTTTTCAGCAATAACTGATGCTAGATCACAATTAAAAACAGCTATTGATAATTCTCATAATAATATAAGTAATCAAGCAGCACAATTTCATGCTGCTAATATTTCTAATTTTAAAGAAGGACAAGTAATGGCAATGACAAATGTAGGTGACATTAAAGAAAAACTCGCACAATACTCTCATGCATCTTCACAAGACGCTTGGAAAGTACAAAATGATATTATGAAAGGTGAATATGTTTTATCTAAACAAGCTGGTGATATTTGGGCTAATTCACAAAATAGATTTTGTGATGTTGAAAAAAGTGTAATGAATGCTGAAAATGTTCTTGGACGTCAAGCTGGAGATTACTTTGCTAAAAGTCAAGTTGATTTACTTAAAGTAGAAAGTTCTTTAGGACGTCAAGCAGATCATAATACTTCTCACATAAAACATAGTTTATGTGATATTGAAAAAGATATTATGCGAACTGAAAATGTTCTTGGACGTCAAGCTGGAGATTACTTTGCTAAAAGTCAAGTTGATTTACTTAAAGTAGAAAATTCACTTGGTCGTCAAGCTGATAATCATTTTGAAAAAACTCAACATAATATTGATAAAACTGAACAATATTTAAGTAGACAAGCTGGTGAATATTTTTCTAAAAATCAAACAGACTTACTCAAAGTAGAAAATTCACTTGGACGTCAAGCTGATCATCATTTTGAAAAATATAGTCATCGTTTAGATAAAGTTGAAAATCGTTTTGAAAGACGTGTAGATGAACATTTTAATAGACATCAAACTGAATTACTAAAAGCTGAAGCTGCATTATTGAATCGTCATGATAAAGCTGAGGCAACTATAATATTACAAGCATCTGAAAATACTAAGAATATTCAATTAGATATATGTAAATTAGAAAATAAATTAGGTCGTCAAGCGGATGCTAATACTGCAGCTCTTGCATTAGCTGCAGCTCAAAATCAAGCTGCACTAGCTGCTCAATTAGCAACTTGTTGTTGTGAAATTAAACAGACAGTAATATCAGCAACTGGTGAAACTAATGAATTAATAAATGCAAATGCATTATCAACAGCTCAAGCTGATTTACAAGCATTAAAAACACAAAATTTTATATTAGAAAATAGTCGATATAATAAAAGAGATAGATCTCCTAATATCAGAGAATACATAATAAAACAAGAAAATAATAGATATAGTTCACCACATAGAAGTAGATCTCCTAGAAGATGACAATTAAAAGGAGATCCTGACTCTATAAAATATGAATCATATTTAAAAAAAAATGAAACAAAAAATAGATACTTTGAGGAAGGGTCCCCTACAACCCATTATAATAATAAAAAATTTATAATAAATATGAATAATTCTAAAAATGAATCAACTTCGGAATGTTCATTTTCTACAAGTTCAACATATGATTGTAAAAAAAATATAATACATTTAGATATTATTTGTAAAGATGGTGAACCTGGTAAAGATGGTGAACCTGGTGAACCTGGTAAAGATGGTAAAGATGGTAAAGATGGTGAACCTGGTAAAGATGGTGAACCTGGTAAAGATGGTAAAGATGGTGAACCTGGTAAAGATGGTAAAGATGGTAAAGATGGTGAAGAAAAAAAAAATTAAAATTAATAAAAAATATACATGAATTGGATATTAAAAATAACTATCTTAAAAAAAAAATTAATGATCAAAAAATATTAATTGAACAAATTAAAGAAAGTATTCTTACAAACACAATTAAAACTTATATTAATAATAATAATAAAATAAATTTTAATTTATTTATTAAAATTGATAATAATTCAATAAATTCACTTAAAAAAATATATAATAAATTAAATATTGAAAATTATAATTTAAAATTAAATTTACAAGAATATAAAAAATTATTAATTGAAATTCAAACATCAATATTAAAAATATGTAAAAAACCATTATAGAAATTTATTTTTTTTATTATTTTTTAAAAAATAATAGAATATAATATTTATTATAATAATATTTAAATATTTGTTTGAATATTAGAATATATACAAATTATTAATTAAAAATGGAAAATTTTATGAATAAAGGTCGACAAGGATTAGCAAATATTGGAGCAACTTGTTATATAAATACAACTATTCAATGTTTGAGTTATTGTTCATATTTTTTATTATTTATTTTAAATTTAAATATAAACAATGATTCTTTAATTAATGAATTAAAAAACTTATTGATTGAATTATGGATTAATAATAATAATATAGTACCACATAAATTTATACAATATTTAAAAAAATATATTACAGATATTCAAATTAATCAACAAAATGATATAAATGAATTTATATTTTTATTTTTAGAAAAAATAAATAAAGATATTGCATATAAATTAAATTTTACAAAAAAAGATTTATTAAATAATAATAAATATACTCGATCAATATATGATATTCAAAGATATAAAATGGATTTATCTTGGTATAATAAAATAAAAAATGAATATTCTGATTTAATAAATATATTTTATGGTCAATCAATAACCCAAATTGAATGTATTAATTGTAATAATTTAACACATAATTATGAATTATATTCTACTTTAATGTTATCAGTTGAAGATTCTTTAGAAAATAGTTTAAATTTATATTTTAAAAATGAAATATTAAATGAATGGAAATGTGATAAATGTAAAAAAAATGCAGGATTAAAAAGTATAAAATTTTGGAGAAATCCTAAAATTTTAATTATATCATTTAAAAGATTTACATATGATTTAAAAAAAAATGATAAAAAAATAAAAATACCAGATTTGTTAGATTTATCTAAATTTACTTTATCTGATTTAAAATCTATGTATAAATTAACAAGTATTGCACATCATAGCGGTTCTTATGATAATGGACATTATCAAGCAATATGTAAACATCCTAATAATATATGGTATATTATTGATGATTTATCAGTTTCTGAAATTTCATCAAGTTCATTAGAAAACTATATATCAAATGGTTATGTATATTTTTATACATTAATTTAAATATTTTTACTAATTTATTTTTTTACTTTATCTAATTATAAAAAATTAATTAGAAATTTCATAAAATGTCTGTGGTAATAATGATCTATCACGTATAAATCCTCCGTCAAATGTATCTTCATCTGTATTATATGGTCTTCTATTTCTATCTATATTATTATATGGTCTTCTATTTCTATCTGTAGGATTAGTATTTGCTCTTCTAGGAAGATCTAATCTATTTATATTTCTTATTTCATTATTACTAAAAAATGGTTGTTGTCTAACACCTCTATTTAATAGATCTCTTCTTTGTTGTTCAATTCTTTTTTCTTTTTCTCTTCTTTCATAGTCTTTTCTTCTTTGTTCATTTATTTGTTCTCTAATTTTTTGTTCTTCTTTTAATCTGTCTGAATCATTAATACCGAATTTTTTTAATATATCATTTTGTTCACTTCCTTTAGTTTCTTCACTACTTATTTTTGTACTATCATTATTTGTTAATTTATGAGAGAATATATCATGATTAATCATTACAAGTTTTAACATTTCATCTATTGCTCCGACTCTAGCTTTTTCTATTGCTTTATCTAGTTGTTCTTGTCTTTTTTTTATTTGCATTTCTGATACAGACATTAAATTATCAATAGATTCAAAATCTTTTTGAGTTATATTTAATTCTGCTTCTTTCATTATTTTTAATAATAAATTAATTAAATCACGTAATGAATCTTCACGCATTTTATCACGATTTACTGTATATGCTAAAATACTTTTAATAAAATTATCCATAGTATTATAAGTATGTTGTATAAATATAATTAAAAATAAATTAAGTTGTATATATCGATATTCAAAATATTTATATTTTGATTTAATACCTGTTATATCTGTTAATATTTGTCCAATATTATTTTTCATTTCTGTATCTTTACTAACTATTGGATCTTCAAGAATTTTAGTTTTTAATTTAGAGAGTCTGACATCATACATATTTTTAAGATAATCAGGAAGTGCTTTACTTTTTAATAATTCACTAAATTTTTTATCTTTTTCTTCAGCTGAAATATTTTCATTATCAGTTGATATTTTTTCTAATAATTCTCTATGGAATTGACCTACAGAATTATCAATATTTGCAAAATTAAATCGTTGTCCAGTTGATGTTTCTAAATTTATTTTATAATCTTTTACAATTTTAATTAATGGTTTAACATCATTTGAATTAAATATGGAAACATATTCTCCAAGTTCTGTTAATTTTTTTTTAATACCATCATCTACAACCACTGTTAGATCTTTAAATTCTGCATTTGGATTTTTTTTTTCTGCACTTGGATCTTTAATTTCAGGTTTACTTTGCATTCCACCCATTTTATATTTAATTATACTATAGATAAAAAACTATATTTAATTAAATTAAATATTATTTAAAAAAAACTTAAATTATTATTATTATGAATAAATTATTATATAATATTATTGCTGAAATTTTTGATATATATCCAAATGATGAATTCATTAATAAATTTATTATTAATAATGATATTAATATTGATATTATTCTATCAAATTCCTTTTTAAAAATAAATATTATTTATAATATTTTATGGAATTTTATATATAAAACATTTCCAACAAAAAAAGATTTTATCGATTTTATTAATGAAAATTCATATGATCATAATTCTTTTATTGAAATTAATAATAATATTTTTGATAAAATTATTAATAATTTCTTTCATCTTAAAATAGGTGGAATAAATTTATTAGAAGGTATTAGTGAATTTGATAAAATTAAAACAAATATATTAGAAAATATCAATAAAACTTCTTTTATAACTCAAACAATCTATAATAAATTATTATATAGATATAATATTGATTTTAATAATCATAATGAATCTGATAATATTATTATTACTATAGCCAATATTATGGAACTATATACTCCATTAGACGATATATATAAAATTATATATAAAAATAATTATATTTATAATCCATTATCTAATAATATTCATGAATATTTATCATTTTCAGATGATGATATTGAATATCTTAATGAATATGAATTATTACAATATATTATTTATAAAGATAATCATTTTATTATTAAATTTATAGATAATATTTCAGTTTTAATTGAAAATGAAACTAATCAAATTCCAGAAAATTATATGAAAAATATTATTAATTTATATCATACAGTTCATAATAAAAAAATTATTCTAATAAATTATCCATATGATAAAATAAATATAGATTCTTCTGATAAACTACCTATTAATATCGAATATTTTAATATATCTGAAAATATATATAGATTATTACCAAATTTATGTAAATATCATTTAACTATTTCAAATAATACATATCCTGTTAATAAAGCATTGAGTTTTAAAAAAACCAATGCAATTTATAATATTTATAATTTTACTGAAAATAATAAAAATAATATTAAAATATTACAATATTTTGATAGATATATTATTAATAAAAATAATATTGGTAATAATACAGATATAAATATTTCTACTAAATTAGAAAAATATACTATTTATAATAAAGATATATCAACAAATAATTTTTTAATATTACATTTTAATATTATAAATAACCAATTATATGATGAAATTTGGAAATTACATATTAAAAATATATGTCCTTTTAATAATAATGATGTGAAGAGTGGAATGATTTTATATTGTGACTTTTTATATAATTATTATATTAAAAATATTAATAAAATTCATGATATTACTGTTTCAAAATTAAATAATAAAATAAATAAATATTGTTTAGTATTAATCGATAATAGGGAAAATATATTTTCTGTAATTTCTGTATTATTTTCAATGATAAATCTTAATAATGATTGGGATTGTAAAATAATTACTAGTAAAAAATCTATGAATTATTATAAAAAATATTTACCATTCGCAGATATTATCAACAATGAATACTTAGATAATCTTATATTTACAATTGACATTTATAATATAATATTAAAAAGTATATCATTTTGGGATCAGTTAATTAATTATGATCGTTGTTTAATTGTTCAAGATGATGGTATATTATTAAGAAATGGTATTGATAGATATATTCATTATGATTATATTGGAAGTCCTTGGTTTGATGGACCTGGTAATGAATATCTAAAGTTACATTGTGAATGTATTGCAAATGGTGGATTTTCATTAAGAAATCCAAAGAAAATGAAAAAAATTTGTGAAAATTATCAAGATGAAAAAAATATATTATTCTTTAATAATTTAAATGTTATAGCTGAAGATGTTTACTTTAGTAAATTTATAAGAAAAATTGATTCAAAATTACCACCAAATGTCAACGAAGCTTCTGGATTTGCATCTGAACAATTATTAAATTTAAATTCATTGGGTATACATAAATTGTGGTTATATAATAGTCCTCATAATACTAAAATGTATTTCAATAAATTATTAGAATAATTATTAATTATTAAAAATAAAAAATACTAAAAATTAAATAAGGAAATATGGGAATATATTAATTACTATTGCAGTATAAAACATCATACTTTCAAATGCTCTTATAGCTCTTGAACCTTGATATTTAAATTGGAAATATTTCTTATCCATAACAACAGATGATATCATTAAACCAATAAATATTATCAATACTAAACTTATTGAATAGTCTATTAAGTATTTGTTCATTAAATATTTATCAACTACAAATGTATTATCATCTGTTTTAAATAAGAATTGTAATAAGAATAATAAAATTATTAAAAATACATTAAATGATATATCAAAACCTGTAAATATTAATAAATATTTCCATAATTTAGGAGCTGGTTTCTTTTTATCATATACCAATTCTTCATAAATTGGTGTAAAAACTCTTGTTGTTAAAAATAATGCAATATATGTAAAGAAAATTCTTAACGCTTTAATTACATATAAAACTATAAATTGTTTATCCAAAATAATATCAGACATGATTTGCCAATTTAATATATAATAAGATTTTAATTTATTACGTGTTTCTGCTACATTCAATAATAGTTTTTCATATTTATTTTCTATATCAATTTTATCATCATCATCTAAATCCATTATACCATTATTTGTAACTCCTCCGGCACCAAATTGTATACCTCTGTATTCACTTTCTATATACTCCTCATTTTTTAATTCTCCACCTTCTTGTTTTTCTTCAGATTTATATTTTTCTCCAACACCATATAAATGTATATTATTTCTAATTATATTTGAAATTCCAATATAAAAATCATTATTATTTTGTTCTATTTTTTTCATTAATATTTCGTAATTTTTTGAAATATTTTTATAAGAATCTAAAATAAAATTAACTTTTTCTATATTATATTTATCATTTTGATTATATTTTAATAATAATTTTTGTTTATATTCATTCGTTGCAAAATGTATATTTTTATTTATATATTTCTTTAATTCTCCAAATTTATGTCTATTTTCTTTAAAGAAAAATTTTTTATTTTCAATATAATTTTTATATATTTTAGAATTTATTGTATTAAATAATTTTCTATATAATAATACTATTTGTTTTTTTGTTCTTGGCCCTACACCTGGTTGTAAATTTTGTGTATGAATTGTTGTAAACATATCATCTATATCACGTGTTATTTTTTTTATTGCTGTATTTAAATCATCAAGCCATTTTTTATTCTTTAAACTCATTTCAATATAAAAATTTTCTAATAATTTTATGTAACCTTGTAAAGTATTCTCTCTTTTAAATTCTTTATTTCTTATATTATTTATTTTTATTTCTTGATTAATATCTAATTTTTTTAGTTTAGAATCTAATTGTAATGTATCTAATCTTGAACGATCATTTATATCTACTATATGTTCAACTTCCGTTTTCTTAAATAATGGATTTATTTTGTTTTCTAAATTTTGTAATTCTTCAAAATCAATTGTGTCTCCATTATAATGTTTTTCTAATAAATTTTTATAATCTCTTAAATCTTTTAATCTATTCTTTCTTATCTGATCCATTTTATCTCCTTTTTCTTTTTCTAAAGCTTCTAATTCAAATAATTCATTTCTTACTATTGGTGGTATTACACTTGGAGGTTTATATACTTCTCTTGGAATATATGAAGTCATTACTTGTCCTTTATCTTGTCCTTTATCTTTTTCTTTTTCCTTTTTTTCACTTTTGTTTGAACTTAAATTTTTTGTTTTTTGTAAAATCTCTAAACTTTTTGTTCCTGTTTTTTGTCTTAAATTGTTATTTATTTTATCAATAAAATCACTATTTGATCTTATTGATTTTAAAAAATCATTTCCAGTTCCTCCAACTAGTATATAATTGTTATTATTTCCACCTGATTGTAATGAATTATCACCAATAAATAATTTAGTATTGATGTCATAATTTGATAATATAAATAATGATTTTTCTATATTTAGAATTGATTCATTAATATTTTTAATAGGTTGTGATAATCTTTTAACATTTTCTTCTATAGTAATAGGTGGAATATTGTTTATTAATAAATTTTTTAAACCTGTTTTATCATTTTCCAATCTTTTAATACTTAATAATATATTATAATTATTATTAAATATGAATTTTTCATCATCTGTTAATTTAAATATATTTTTATTTTTATCATAGATTTCTTTATCATACACATTTTTTAATCCTAATACTTTTTCATTTATAATTTTTTCAGTAATATTATCATTTTTATCAGGTACATTTCTATTATGTATAATTTTTCCTAAATTTTTAAATACATCTAAAAATCCTCCACCTTTTTGTTTTTCATCATTATATAATATATTATTTTCAATTATAATATCATTATTTACTGATTCTAAATTTAAATGATCGTTATTTACAGATAGAAGATCTATATTTACATTTTGATTTTGATTTTGGTCTATTAATAAATTTGCATTTCCATTATTACCACCATAGAAAAAGTTCTTTAAACTATTTATTAATCCTTTTTTTATACTAACTCCATAATTATTTGGTATTATTTGATAATCATCATTAATTGGATATATTATAGAACCACCTTCCATATTGTTAAAATTAGAATCATTTACACCTTGTGTTACTTCTGCTGCTGGTGGTGTTACTGCTGCTACTGATGGTGTTGCTGCAAATAAATTATTTATACCATTAATAAAAGATCGAATTTCTTCATTATTTAATTTAAAATTATTTACATAAAATGTATATTTTGATAATTTTCTCTTTTCTAAAAAACTATTAATTAACTCTGGTACAATACCAGATAATTCATATCCATTTTCTTTTATTTTATTTTCTGCAAAAATGTCAATTATTTCATTAACATTTTTATCACTAATTTCTAAATATAAATCTATTTTTTGTTTATCTCTATATACATCTGTAACTGGTTGTGGTGTTTCATCTGGTAATTTTATATTATTATATAAATTTATAATATCTTTAATTAAATTACTACTATTATCTTGGCTTTTTATTGATTCTTTATAAGAGTTATAATTTAAATTTATTAGGAAATTATATAATGTATTTAATTTTTCTTGATTGTTAAATGGAGTTTTATTGAATATTAATAATACCATTATTAGTTTTTCATAAATAGAATCGGAATCATTTATTAAATTATTACTTTCTTTTTTTATAAATTCATTTAATATATTTATAATATCTTTACACTTGTCTACAAATTGTTGAATCGTTTTATTTACAGGTTTAGTTTTAGTTATATTTTTAGAATCTATCTTTGAAAAACTTTCAATTAATTTTAATTCATTAGAATCATTAGAATCATTAGAAGTCAAATTTTTTTTTATATGTTGATTATATAAATTTATATATATATATTTTATATAATCAATATCTGAATCAAATTCAGATAATTGATTATTAATTATTTTTAAATTTTTATTTTCATCTATATTTATATTTAAATCATTTTCATTTAAAATATAATAAGTAGGAACTATATATTTTTGATATACATTATAAAATTTATAATTATTATATTTAGTTACATATTTTTTATAATCTTCAAATGCATTTAATACAAAATTTCTTTTTTCCTCGGAAAAACCTTTAATTATATCATCATTTGCAATTTTTGTTACAATTGATAAATTTCCTTTTATAGTTTCAAATAATTTAATTGGAAAACTATATTCCATATCCGTTTTTATTAAATTTGTTGGTGTTGGATATTTAAATTTATAATAAGATTTATCATCTTCAATTAATAAATTGCCATTTAAAAGTGATAATAAATGAATATTATATAATAATATATATTTATTTATTAATAATTTATTGGTAGGATTTTTCTCTGTTTCAGTATTAAAATTTAATAATATTGTAAAATATTCTTTATATTTATTATATAATTCATTATTTGTATCTTTTGATTTTATATTTGTTTGTTGTGTTTTATGTATTAATTGTAAATAATTAAAAATATCAGAATAATTAATAATTTTATTCATATGTCCAATGATATCACCATTTGGTGATATGTCTTTTAATTTTTTTAATAAACTATTTTCATCTTTACTTTTTAATTTATCCAAGTTTGTTGTTGAAGTAGTATCTACATATTCTTTATATTTTTTTAATATATGTACGTAAAGATATTCATCTTTTCCTAATTTTTTATAATTATCACCATAAATTTCTGTTAATTCTGTATTAGAATTTTTATTAAGAGGTTTACCTTTAAAAAAATCTAATATTGAAATTGCAGAATTATCTGTAATTTTTGTTCTCTTTAACCATTCGATACCATCACCATCTGTAAGTAGTGTTGATTCTGTATTTACTACTTTTTCATTTAATTCATTAATTTTTTTTGAAATTACTTTAATATAATCTTCAATAGTAGTTTCTTGTAATTGTAAATTAAGTTCAAGTAATTCCTCTAAACATTTAAAAATAATATTAATTATAACTTGTTTACCTATATTGTCTTGTTTACATAATAAATATTGTGTAAATAAAGTTAATCTTTTATCTATACTTGTTTGATCATTAACATCAATATTTATTAAATTATCTTTCATAAAAGTATTTTGAAATAATTCATCAATATATTTTAAAGATCTTAATTCGTCATTATTTTTTGATAAAACTATTTGTCCGTCACTAGAATTTTTTATTAATTTTGTTTTGTGATGCTTATCATCATCATAAGTATAATATATAATACTTTTAAAACTAAAATCTTTAATAGTATTTTGACATTTTTCTAATAATTCATTCATATCTTTAACTGATGTATTAACACTGAGCTTATCATTTTCAAATGCTAATAATTTTAAATTTTTTACAATATTATTATTTAAAATTGCTGCATTTGATATAATATTAAAATATAAATCTTGATCATTTAAATAATAATATTTTTTAATTAAATTCAATATATTTTCATTATCTATAGTTGGAATTTTTAACTTAGTAAATAAATTTGTGAAATATCCTAAATTATTACTTTTAAAATAATCTAAAGTATTATTTAAACTGTTCTCTTTAATTGTTTTAAAAATTGGTATTAAATTTGTAATATCTGCATTCTCTGCTAAAGAATTACCAATAAGTAGTTTTGTAATAATTTCTTCAACTAATTCTTGAATATATGCTTTAATTATTTTAATTGTTCCATAATCATTATATTTTTTTATTTCTTTTATAGTTGCTGTATATTTTTCACTTTGTGCTAAATCAAATATCTTATTCCTATTATTACTATTATTATTATTATCAATATTGAATATATCTCTTAAAATTATAAATTGATTAATAATATTTTTAAATGGATGTTCTGATAATTCTTTAAATTGTATTTTATTTGCAATGTCTATAAATTCTATTAAAGTATTATCAAATATTGTCATTAATGTATTATTTGTACGTTGTGTTTCTAGATCTTGTGGTTGTTCTTGTGATTGTGATTGATTTAATTTTATAATTTGTTCAATAGCTCTATTAATTATTAATATTTTTGTAACAATTAAAGTTATATATTCTATTATATGAATAAAAGCCACATTATTTATATTGGTATTTGCCTCAGATAATTTTAATATTTTATTATATTTTTCAATAAAATCTTTTAAAGTTGTTATTGTTAAATTATCTAAATTTATTATATTTACACCTACATTTGGTGTTGATTTTTCTGTTTCTACATCTTTACTAACAGTTGATGATTTTGCTACTGTATCTTCATTTAAATGATCATTAACATATATAATTTGACAATTATTTTGTATTAATTCATCATTTAGAATATTAAATAAACATAATGATGGAATATCTATAGTTTTATTAAAATTAATAATTAAATTAATTTTGTTTTTAAATTCTAATTTGTTATTTATTAATAATATATCGTAATAATTTTCATAATTATCAATTATTGTTTTTTGTTTTGATTTTATTTTTTCTAATAAAGCTTCAGCAACAGCTTTATTCTCATTTTTGTTAATAAATAAAATGTTTAAATTGGATGGAAGTTTATCTAAATCAAGTGACATTATTATTATAAGCTAATAAAATATTCAAACAAATAAAAATATAATATTTAATTAATAAATAGTTATGTCATCTATCCAAGAAGCTACAAAAATGTATAGTCCATCATTAATGGCTCCATTCATGTTTAGTTCTATATTATTTGCATTATATTCCATTATAAATCTTATAGATATGAATGAATTTATATTAAGTTTTAATATTACTGATATTAGTACACTTAATAGAGGAAAAATGATATATTCATATTTAGGTGGATATTTTAATTGTATTCTCAAAATATTATTAAGTTTATTTGTTATATTTATTTTAACATTAGTTATTCGTATACTTGTAGCTACTATATTACGTGTTGTTATTGAACCATCTGCTCAAGCTCAAGAAGGTGGTTCATTTGTAGGAGGTGCAAGAGCTATTCAAAGAGGAGCAGCAAATCAAAATATATCTAGAATTAATGAAGCTATTGTTTCAAATATGAGGTTTATATTAGGTTTTATGATTAATGTATCATTCATAATGTTATTTTTGTTAACAATTCCTATATTTTTATTATTAGTTTTATGTGCATATTCACAATTTTATAATAAAACAAATATAATAAAAAATACTCCAAATCAATCGATTAGAATTATATTAACACATCATAATTTCTTATTATTTTTTATAATTAGTTTAATGTTAATAACATTTATTTATTCAATTTACTTATGGTTTAAACAAACATATAAGGAATAATACATTTATAATAAAATTATAATAAATATTTGGCTATTGCATATAATGGATATTTATAAATTAAGAATATAAATGTAAATAAACCTAAATATATTATGAAATCTTTTTTTCTTCTTTGTAATTTTAATCTTAAAATATTTATTGTTAATACTATATATATTAAAATAAAGAATACATTATACATAAATATTATTTTTTTATTACTTAATTTTGTATAATTAAGAAGTAATAATACAAATATCATCATTGATAAAATATATACACTGTATTGATATGAATATTTTTGTGGTTGTGTTCTATCTTTAACATCTGGATTATATATATTCAATATTTTTTCAAAATATATATTAGTAAAATATCCCTTAACAATTAAAGTATATAACATGTAAAATAAAAACATAATTATTAACACAACAAATAGTAGTAACCAATAACTTATTAAACCTTCCATATAACCATCAGAATCAGTATATTCCCATGCCATTTCTTTAAGTTTAAGTAAAGCTATTTTAAATGATAAAGAAAAGTTTTCATTTTTAGAATAATTATATAAGGCTATAGATAAAACAATTAACATAAAAATAATTAAATGAAAAACTATTATTAATACAATTAAACTAATTGTAATTCTAATTATTTTTTTCCATCTTTGCATATAAGGTATTGTAATATCATCAAAATTACTATCTGGATCATCATCATGTATAAATAATTTCATAATATCTGGAAAGTTAATAAATGTTACAGCTAATAATATACTAAAAAAAAGAACAACAAATAATATATTAATTTTTTGAAAATACATTGATTCAGCAACAAAACTTTTTGGATTTACTTTTAATTTTGAATTAGATTCAGTATTTTTATTAGAATTTTTTATTTCAGATTTCGCATTTTTAGAATTACTTGTATTTCCTTCAGAATTTTTAGCACCACCATCTATAGATATTATATTATTTATTTCAATATTTTCTAAATTATTATTATTTGAAGGAATAGATATATTATTAATTGGTTGTTCAATATTTTTATTTTGAATATTTTGATTTTTATCATACAATATTGAGGTACTACTACCTCCAAATATTTTAGAAATTAATGAAATATTATTATTTAAATTATAATTATTTTCAATTTGTTCACTCATTGTTATTAAATTAAAAATATAAATTAATTATAAGATATAAATGCCAAAAAAAGAAAATAGAGAAATAATTGAAATTTTAAATAGATTATCAAATGTTGAAAATAATGTTGAGTTACTAAAAGAATTAGTTAAATTACAGAATAATTATATTAATAATTCTTTAACTATTAAAAATAAAGATAAGGATAATGAAAAAGAAATTAATATGTGTGAAAATTTAGAAATTAAAGAGGAAATTAATAAACATAAAAATGAAAATAATAAACTTAGAGAAGATAAGTTTTTGAGAAGAAGAACAATTATTTAACGAATACTTTCAAATTCCAAAGTATAAATAATATAGTAAATGGATATAATAATCTTAATATTAATTTACGTTCAAATGAGAAATCATTATTTGAAATATAATTAGTAAGATAATAATCAATTAAATAGTGTATACTTAAACCGAGTACAATAATTAAAGTAAATTGAATTAATTTACCTAAATCTTTTTTCTTATTGCATAATTTTTCAAAATAAGAAAGTTGATAATCTATATATTGTTTTTGTGGATATATTGGAGGTTGAGATTGATTATAAACTGGGATTGACGGTATAGATTGTGGATATGATGGAATTAATGGAGAATATACAGTTGGTGATTGGTTATATGAATTTTTTTGTTGTTGAGATTTAAGTAGTTCTTGTAATTGCTGTATTTGTTTTTTTTGTTGTTCTTGTTGTATTTGTGATTTAGATTGTTCTTGAGAAGTTTGTTTTTGCAATTCTTGTTTATTTTTATATATTTTTTCATTATATTCATCGTCTGTATTAGAGTTAAAACTTGCATAATTACCAGTATTAAAAACATCAACAGCATCAAAAGGTTGGTATGCAGACATTAAATCAGTTCCGTTAAGCATTTTAATATTAAGAAATTTTTTATTTTAAAATAAAAAATTTCTTAATATTAAAACATATAATGAAAATATTATTAATAGTATTTGCAATATTATTATTATTATTAACAATTGTAAGTGCTTTCGGAGGATCTATAAAATATAGTAATCATTTTTATAGTACTAATATATTATCACAACCAATTCAAAGTCCTTTATTAAATGAATATTATAAAGAAAGATATATGGAAAAATTTATCAATGCTAATCAACAATATTTATCAAGTAAAACAAATAGAAATGAATTTAATGATGAAGATAATAATGATGAAGATTATAATGATAATGAAGATAATAATATGAATAATAATGATGAAGAAGATGTTAATAATGATGATAATTCTCAACCACTTCCAAATCAAAATATAGATAATTCAAGTTCATATGATAATTCAAGTTCGTATAATAATGATAATGAAAATGATGAAGATGAAGATGATGAACAATTTATGGAACAATATAATAATTATTATTAAAATTTGATTCATTATAAATTTTAATTTGATTTATTATAAATTTAAAATTAATTTAATGGTATAAAATGAATTATAAATTACCTAATTACTTATTAAAAATTATTTTAAATATAATTAGGATACAAAATGAACAATTACTAAAAATAATATGTAAAAATGAAAATATAGATTATGAATTATTAAAAGATTTAGTAATTTCTCCTTATGAATTAAATAAAATATTAGAAAATATTTAATAATTACTATTGAAATTCATTTTTTTTATATTTTGAATATAATCATCTAAATTAATTTCAGAATCATCACTTTCATTATCACTTGACAATTCATTATCACTTGACAATTCATTATCACTTGACAATTCATTATCACTTGACAATTCATTATTTGATGACTTGTTGGATTTAGATATACTTGCATTTTCTTCTTCATCATCACTTGATGAATAATCGTATTTATCAAGTTCTTTTTTATATAATTCATAATATTTATCATTATCAAATACTTGTTCATCATCACTATCTTCTTTATTTTGAATATTTCGTTTTTTAGATAAATAATTCATAATATTTGGATCATAATTTGGATTTAATATAGATCTAATAAATTTATTTTTTTGTGTAGGTCTGTAGAATTTAATATTAATCATTAGTTGGTGATTAACACATTTAAAATCATATAATTTACCTGTAATAGTTTTAAAACTTAATGTTAACTTTGATAATTTTCCAATTGGGTGAAATGGTTTACGTATTAAAGTTGTAAAATCAAAACGTAAATTATTCATACCACCAAAATTAGCTGCCATAGTAAACATAGCTACACCAATACTTCCACTAGAATATGAATAACTTCCTGCTAAATGATCATTTAATTCATCAATTTCCAATATAGCAAAACGTTCACCTAATAAAGAAACTAAACCAGGAGATACAATTTTATAACCAGGAATTGTTTGATCAAAAACAGAACCATAAATTAAATAATTATCACCTATTATTAATCCAGAATATGTTGATGAAGATGCAGTTGCTTTTGGATATGTATCAAAACCTAAAGAATGAACCATATTTCCTAAATTTGCATTAATAATAATATAATTACTACTATAAAAATATATTTTACCTTCTTGATTTGGAACAGATGCAGTTGTTGCAATACTTACATCTGGATTAATTAATTCATTTAATGCACTGACAATTGTTAATATAGTATAATTACCAACTAGTAAAGTAACAATTCTATTCTCAATAGCAATAATAAATGAATTAGAATTTTTAATAGCAATATAAACGTTTTTATTAATACTATAAGGTTCAAAGTAAATTAAAGTAATACTAGAATCATTATTTAAAGTTAAACTATATTCATTTGTATTAATAATATCTATTAAATTTTGATTATCTATTATTTTTTTTATACAATAATTTATACTATTAAATATGAAAAAGAAATATTCTGAATTATCTTGATTTAATAATGGAAGAATTTCAAAAGTATTTATAGTTTGTCTAATATACATTACATATGTTGTATCTGAAATAGTATTATTATATGGTGTAGCTAATGATATAAAATTATTTAATTCAGTTGTAGAACCTATAATTATATATGTTAAATATACACCATTATTGAATAATGATATAAATGATTTAGAAGTCATGATTTCATTTACATATGCACCTGGATTAATATTAACTAAAGGTGCAGGATTAACATATACAACTGAATAATATAAAATATTATTATATATATCAATATTATACATAGTAACAGGAACAGCAGCATTTAAAATTTCAAAACCATAAACAAGATTAAAGGGTTGATCAAAAGTAATAACATAACTATTACTATTAGGATAAAATCTTCTATTTCTAGTAGAACTATCAATAAAAATAACTTGTGAATCTAAATCTTTATTTTCAATTAGATAATCAATATCTTCAATCATTATTTTAAATTATTAATATAAGTGTTTATATATTTTATTATTATTTAAATAATAATTAATATTTTAAATTATTAAATGTCACATATTCAAAATATATTAGATAATTTTAATTTAACAAATAATCAACAATTTAATTTAGATATTGATGAAATAACTGAAAATGATCCAAAAGCTGATCAACCTAATAGCAATATTAAATTATATTCACATCAATTATCATTATTATACAAATGTATAGATTATGAAAATAATAATCAATATTTATCTAATTATAATTCATTGTCTTTATTTAAAAATATTCTAGATTATTTTAAAACAAATATAGGAATTATCGCAGACAAAGTTGGATCTGGTAAATCATATGTATTATTATCATTAATTTTAGTAAATAATATAATAAATCGTAATAATGTTGTAGTAAAATCATCAGCTTTAAATAATATTGCATATTATTTCAATGATATAAAAAACACAATTAAAACTAGTGTATTGGTAATACCACATAATTTATGTAATCAATGGGAATATTATATTAATACATTTAATAATAAATTTAAATATGCAATTTTAAATAAACAAAAAATACTAAATATTATTGAAAATAAAAATATTGAATCTTATGACATTATTGTAGTTACATCAACGTTTTATAATAAATTATCAAATTTATTAATGAAATTAAATTTAAAAGTTCAAAGATTAATTTTTGATGAAGTTGATAGTTTAAATATTCCAGGATGTTTACAAATTGAAGCAAATTTTACATGGTTTATAACATCATCATATGGAAATTTATTATATCCTAGAGGTTATACTAAATATGATATTAATAATAATAGATATATATGGTGTGCATATGGTATTAGAAATTCAGGTTTTTTAAAAAATTTATTTTTAGATATTTCAATAAATATGCCCCAGGAATTAAATAAAATTATCATACTTAAAAATAATGATAAATATATTGATTTATCTTTAAATATTCCAAATATATTTTATCAAATAATTAAATGTAAAACCCCTTATACAATTAATATATTAAATGGTATTGTTGATATAAATATAATCAACAATTTAAATGCTGGTGATATTGAAGCAGCAATGTCATTTATTAGTAATAAAAATAAAGGTACAGAAGATAATATAATTTCATTATTAATAAATAAATATAATAGACAAATTTTAAATTTACAATTAAGATATAATTTAACAAATGATTTTATATATGAAAATGAAAATGATAAAGAATTAGAAAGAGTAAATATATTAAAACAGATAAATGATTTAAATCATAAAATCAAATTAATTGAAGAACGAATAACGAATAATGATATTTGTGCGATTTGTTATGATATGATTGATAATAAAACAATTATAGATTGTTGTCAAAATTCATTCTGTTTTAAATGTATTCATATATGGCTTAAAAATAAACCAATTTGTCCAATGTGTAAAGAAACCATTAGTAATGATAAAGTATTTGTAGTAGATTCAACCTCTAATAATTTAGAGGAAGAAAATATAAATGAAGATGAATTTAATGAAAAATTTGATAAATTGAAAAATTTAGAAATTTTATTAAATAAAAAAAAAGAAAATGCAAAAATATTAATATTTTCAAGTTATGATCATAGTTTAAATAATATGACATCTATTTTAGATAAATTAAATATAAATTATGATTATATTAAAGGTAATGGAGATCAAGTAAATTCTATTATTAAAAAATATAAATCAAATACATTAGATGTTTTATTAGTTAATTCTAATAATTATGGTACTGGATTAAATTTAGAAAATACAACTGATATTATAATGTTTCATAAAATGAATACTCAATTAGAAAAACAAATTATTGGAAGAGCACAAAGATTAGGGAGAATAATACCTTTAAACGTTTATTATCTTTTACATGATAATGAGATAGTAAATTGATTTTGATATTTTTATTAAATTTTTTTATATTTTGATTATTGATTAAATTAATATCAAAATTTTAATAAAAATATATTTTTTTGATTTTGGAATTAATTTAGTTGTATACCATGCATTACTAATATTATGACATGAATTATATCATATTTCAACGTTCAAATATTAAATTAATTGAATTACAATTATCATATCTACTATATTTTTCTTTTTTTATATTATTTTTATTTCCCATATATTCTCCATTATTATATTATAATTATTATTTTTAAAATTTTTTCATTATTTATCAATCATAATTCTGTCTTTATCCGTGATAGAATTATTTATCAATCATAATTCTGTATATAAATTATTTGATAGTTTTTGAATAAATCTAGTAATACCAACATCATTTGAATTATTTTTATAATTATTATCATTATTATTATATGCCAAAATATATAATAATGATTTAGGTCTTGTAATTCCTACATAAAATAATCTTCTATTAGCTTCTAATTCATATTTAATTGTTTTTCTTTTACTATATCTTTCATCATTAGTATCATTAGGATTTTCTCTATTAAAATTATATATATTTTGATTCTGTTTATCATCCATATTAATTAAAAATACAATGGGCCATTCTAACCCTTTGGATTTATGTATTGTATTTAAATTAATACACCCTATTTTTTTATCAACTTGATTATCTTTATTAAAATAATAATTATTTATATTATTTTTTGTAAAAAATTCACTTAAACTAATTAAAGGTGCATTAATAGGACACATAATACAAATATCATCTTCTTTATATCCTTGTAATATTAAATTTTTAACTTTTTCAAGAATAAATTGTTTTTGCTGTTTTTCAGTATCAAAAACTTTAACAAATGGTTTGATACCTCTATCTTCTTGATTAAAAGATATCATTTTAATATCATTTTTAATTGAAGCATTTGCTAAATCAACAATAGCTTGACTTGATCTAAAATTAATAGTTAATTTATGAGTTATAGAATTTTTAAAATATTTACAAAAATTTAATAAATATTCATTATTTGATCCCCTAAATGAATAGATATTTTGATTAGAATCACCAATTCCAATAATATAAATATTATTTTTATAAAATTCATTAATAATATCAAATTGTACTTTATTAATATCTTGAAATTCATCAATAAATAAGTATTTGTATTTTTTTAATATATATGGATTATTTTTAATATATTCTAAATATTTAGGAGCATATTTAGAAACATCATCTATATCTTCATTTTCATTTTTTACTATATAATGTTTAGCAATACTATCAATTGTACCTGTAATAATATTTGTCTGGTATCCTATTATATCAAATAATTTATTCTTTAAATCATTTGCAGCATTTCTAGTAAATGTAGTTAATATAATTGATTCTTCATCAATTCCATTATCAATCAAATATTTAATTCTTGTTACAATAGAAGTACTTTTACCAGACCCTGCAGATGCTATAATTAATATATTTTTATTTATATCTTCAAATATAATTTTCTTTTGTTCATCTGTTAAATGTATTTCCTTATCACCATTAAAAAAAATTGTTTTGTCTGAAGGAAACATTTTAATATAACATTTATAAGTATGTTTAACATCTGATAATGCATTATGAGCATTTGTAATTTCTTCATTATATAAATATTTATATAATTCCGATAATTTAGGAAATTTTTCAATACTCATAAAATGTCTACCTTTCTCCATAGTACAAATTAAATGTTTTTTTTCTAATTCAGTTAGTTCATCTAACATATTATATCTAAATAATTCACTTCTCATAATATTAAAATCATAATATATGTTATGACCTATTATATTTTTACATCTTTTTACACTATCTGAAAAATGTTTCAATACTTCTAAAATATCAATACCATTTTGAATTGCATATTCTGTAGTAATTCCATGTATTTTTGATGCTTTTAATGGAATTTCAAATTCATTAGGTTTAATTACATGATATGCTTGTTCAATAATATTATCATTTTTAACAATAAACCAGCATATAGATACTAATCTAGCTTTATCAAATTCTTTAAGATCAGAATATTTAGCATCTTTACTAAATAAACCACATGTTTCAGTATCAAAAATTATATTCATAACTATATTACAATATTAATTAAATCTTTAAATATATAATATAAATTTATAATTAAATAAATATTTAAAGATTTTAAATAATATTATTGTGATAATATATTTGAATATAATGAATGTGTAATAAATTATTAATATATGGAGATTTTCAAAATTCAAATAGTGATGAAAATAATTATAAAAATAATGTAAAATGTAAACATACTTGGTATACTAAAAAACAATTAAAATATTATTAAAAATAATTTTTAATAAATAATTATATAAAAATAATAAAATTTACAAACAATTATAATATTCTAATAATACTCAGCAAAAATTCAGAATAAGATTGTATATCATAATTTGGATTTTTTTCAATTAGTTTCTGATATTTTTTATATAAATTTTTTTGTATATATTTGAGAGATCTTTTGCTCTATTACATATAATTCTAAGAAATTCTAAATCTTCAATAGAATCTTTGGATAAATTTAATAAAAATTTGTGCAAATATTCAATATATATTTTTTTTAAATTATGAATATTTTGATTATATAATAATATTATTAAGATATTCTAATCTTGAATATAAATATTGATCTAAATCTATATAATTATTAAAATTAAGTTTTGATTTTTGTTCATTATCAGATGGATTTGAATATGTTACATATAGAGGTTTTTTATTTTCAATGTTTTTAAATACCCGTGATGGTAATGGATAATTAATAAATTTAGGTTGTAAAAATAAACTAGCAATAAGTGGTCTAATCATTAAATTATATAATTATAATATTTTTAAATAGTTTTGTAATTTTTATAATGAGACAAAAGAATTAAGGAATTATACTATATTCAGTCTATTATTTTTATTAAAAATATATTTTTTATTACTGTAAAAAACTATATTATTTATAACCATAATTAATATTTATTAATATTTTTATATATATAAAAATAAT
>Ga0192647_100587_pt1 | contig 25437 bp, 20 predicted proteins | sample LauGreFa1BDMLBSN_2_FD_133046 | JGI IMG/M metagenome (GOLD analysis project Ga0192647, IMG submission 133046) | Freshwater lake microbial communities from Lake Michigan, USA - Fa13.BD.MLB.SN - reassembly | ecosystem: Environmental > Aquatic > Freshwater > Lake | place: Lake Michigan, USA...
GACTACGACGTTGATAGGACGGGTGTGGAAGCGTGGTAACACGTTAAGCTTACCGTTACTAATAGCTCAATTGGCTTGATTTATGCACTGAAAAAATTTTAGATACAAATTACAATGGGGAGTGCCTTATCTTGGGCTGAATCAAAAAGAAACAATTACATAATGACAGTAAAATTTATAAATAAATTAAATTTTTGTAATCACTTTTTTTGAATGCCAGAAATATAATCTCTTGCATCTGAGATTTTATTTCTAAACTTGAAAAATAATTTTATATAATCAATTAACTCAGGTAATCTTGATAAATACCCAGATATAAATCTTAATTTGAAAATATTTTTACTTAAAGGCAGCAGGCCTCCTTCATAGATAGAAATCAAAGCAGTTAAATATAAATGTTTTTGTACATTGCCTTTAGCGACTTCAACATTCCAACGTTTAGCAATATCGATATTTGAAAATAACGATTTTAAAAGCGCATTTTTCAATACGCTTTTATGAATCGTTAAAACTGCGGTAACTTCAATATTGTTAAAACTTGTTATTTGTTTGATAAAAGACTTCTCAAAATCTATCAAAAATAATTTATTATCTGTTTTAATAATCCACTTAAGTTTTTTAAGTGTAAATTTAAGTAAACCAGTGGCTTTAATAAATGCTTGAAAATATTTTATTAAAAGATTTTCATCAAAAACTTCTTTGTTTTCTTTGGAGTAAATTTTTTCAAGATATTCATTGTACTTATTTTTGAGCTTTGCTATCTCATCTTCAAAATTATAATCTTTTACATTTGAAAAACCATTTTTATCTGAGTAAATTCCGCCAGGATTCATAATTTTAAATTGAGTTTTCCCTTTGTAGTTTAATTTAATAAATTTTTCTAAATCGTAAGGTGTTATTAAATATTTATTATCAGATAAATTTTCTTTATGTAAATGACAAATGTAACTCGCAAACGGTACTGCATACTTTGGTTCTAAAAATTGAATAGTTTGCATGAATTCTCTCATATAAATTTCTGGTTCAAAAATTTCATGATCTTCAGTTTGGAAAGTATATTTAGTAGGAAATGACCATGCAATTGAATGACTTCTGAAAATAAAATCTGGATTATAAAAATTTCTTATCAGCCATCTCCAGGAACTAGGAAAAGGTTTTGCATCATTAAGATTTACTATAATTTTTTTATCAACTTTGATGATAAGAACACTATCGTCATGGTGTTCTATTTGGTGACTTATTATTGTGAAATTTTTATCTAGTTGATATTCTTTTTTATTAACCATTTCATAAACATTAAAGAATCCTAAACTATTAAGTTCCTTAACCATTATAGAGCAAGGAAATTTTGGAACAAAAATTTTTATGTTTTTATTAAAAAGGCGCATAGACTTGTAGTCAAAATGATCAAAATGCCAATGTGTTAAGTAAATAAAATTTGTTTTATTAAAAAAAAAATTTTCGTCCATTGCAGGTTCTGGACATAAAAACCATGAAGAAAAAAATACTGGACTTCTGACCCATGGATCTGTAACTAGACTTATATTATTATCATTTGTAACTTGTAAGCAAGCATGCGAAATAAGATTTATCTTCATTTCAGAAATTTTTTAAATTATTTTGTATTTAGTTTACTAATTTATTAATATCTTTATCAAGAAATTCAGTGATGTACAAAAAAAAATAACTTTAAACTTCCTAAGATTAAACATGAAATTTTTATTAAATATATTTAATTATCTTGAGTTATTTTTTTCCTATCTTCAAGGAAAAGGTCTTGGAAATTTAAGTATATCTGTATATTTCGAAACTAAATACGCTATGAATATTTTAAACAAAAATAAAGATTTGATAATTATAGATGCGGGGGGTGGTTTTGGTAATTACTCAGCTCTTATAAATAAGATTACGCAAAATACTGAAATCCATATCTTTGAACCATTACTAAATAATTATAATTTTATAAAAAAAAGGTTTATTAGAAATAGAAACATTACCGTAATAAAAGCTGCTGTATCTAATAAAAATATAACTAAAAAAATATTTTATAATGCTAAAAAAACTGAATTAGCCTCTTTGTATAATAGGTCATTTTTAGTGGGTAAATCAAAAATAAAATACAGCGATATGGTCAAAACTATTAGGCTTGACGAATATATTAAAAAAACTATTAAAAAAAAAATTGATTTAATTAAACTTGATGTTGAGGGAAGTGAATTTAATTGTCTTATGAGTTTATCAAAAATAATAAAAGATATTAATTTTATACAATTTGAATTTGGTGGTTGTAATGCTGATTCAAGAATATTTTTTAGAGACTTTTGGGTTTTTTTTAAAAAAAAAGACTTTTCAATGTTTAAAATATCACCTTTTGGTTTAATTCAAATATTTGACTATAACGATGGATATGAAAATTTTTTAACAACAAATTATTTAGCTAAAAATAATAATTTTTAAGATAAAATTGGTTAATTAATTAAATACTAAATGATCAAAAAAAATCGATACAGTTAATTCAACTAGTGTAAGTAGTTTTGCATTTAATAAATAAAATAAAATTTTTTTTTGGTAGAAAAATTAGATATTTAATTTTTATTTTACGAATTCCTTATTTTTATTATGTTGATTATATTTTGCAGTTTATCAAGTATTCTAATTGGATAAAAAAAAATAAGCACCAACTCATTGCAAATTTTTCTGAAAGAAATGACTTATATATTTTTTTAAATAAAGAAATTATTAAAAACAAATCTATAGATTATCTGGAATTTGGAGTGGCAGATGGTTTTTCTTTTAAAAAATGGCTAAATTTAAATAAAAACCCTAATTCAAGATTTTACGGTTTTGATACTTTCAAAGGTTTGCCAGAGAATTACAAAAATCCTTTATATGATTTAAAAAAAGGTTCCTTTACTCAATATGGAAAAAAACCAAAATTTAAGGACAGAAGATACAAATTGTATAAAGGGCTAATTCAGATATGTTTGCCTATATTTTTGAAAAAATTTAAGCAACAGAATTTTTTAGTAGTTAATGTTGATGTTGATTTATATAGTGCCGCATTGTTCATATTATGTAATTTAAAAAGTTATATCCCTAAAAAAAATATTTTTATATTTGACGAATTTGCAACCGCAATACATGAATTTAGAGCATTCGATGATTTTGTTAAGTCCTATCAAGTTAAATATAAACTCATAGCATCATCTAATGACTGCTATTCAAGAATGGCCATAAAATTTATTACATAATGTTTTTTTCAGTAATTATTCCAGTTTATAATAACAGCGAATATCTTCAAAAAAATCTTAAATATTTAGAAAACCAGACATTTAAAGATTTTGAGGTAATAATTGTTTCTGAAAATAATTTTGAGAATGAAATTAAAAATTACAATTTAAATTCTAAATTTCTTTATGATCGAAATATATACTTACCAGGAGAAAAAAGAAATTTAGCCTCAAAAATATCTAAAGGAAACTATTTAGCATTCATTGATGATGATGCATATCCAAGCTCAGATTGGCTAGCAGTGGCTTATAAAAGCATTATTCAACATAAAAATAACAAAATATGTTTAGGTGGACCAGGTATCTTATGTGATGATGAAACCTTTTTTGGCAAATGTGCAGATTTATTTTATACATCTGACTTATTCTATAGTGATAGTGAAAGGTATAAGCAAAATCTAAAGTTGAATTATACAGAAGTAGATGATTGGCCCTCTGTAAACTTTATAATTTCAAAATCTTTTTTTATTGAAATAGAAGGTTTTGATATTTTTTATTGGCCAGGGGAAGATTCTAAAATATGTAAAAAAATTTATAAAAACGCTGGAGTAATAATATATAATTCAAATTTAGTAATTTATCACTATAAAAGATCAAATATTATAAAGCATATTAAACAAATTTTTAGATATGGCTTACATAGGGGTATATTTTTTAAAAAACTTGATTCAAATTCTTTTAAAATAAAATATCTTATACCCTCAATTTTTTTTATTTCTCATTTTATTATTTTTGTAAATATTAAAGCTTTTATAATAATGATTTCAATATATTTATTTTTATTATTATTGGAGTTTATTATTTTAAAAAAACAAAAAAATGTATTAATTTTTTTTATTCTTTCAAGATTAATTATTTATATAAGTCATTTAAGTTATGGTTTTGGTTTTTTATTGGGTATTTTAAAAAACAACTATAAAATATCACTTTATCGATAACTTTTTATTTTCATAAATTTTTATATTACTCTTATCATCAAAAATTAAATTAAAATCATATTTTATATTAGAAATAATTTTTTTATATTTTTCTAAAAAAACCTGATCATCACAAATTTTCTTTTTATTAGGACATATGACATCATCAATAAAAAAAGGGCTTTGGGATCTTAGAAAAATATAATCTGCTATAAGAAAATTAGATTTTGTTCCAAGATTATAAATAAAGTTATTATCCTTGAACAATTCAATTGGCTGAGCATTATTTTCGATAATTATAGTTTTATTTTTTAAATTTAAATCTTTAATAAAATTATGAGTTTTTTGATTTTTAAAAAGTTCAATAATTGTATATTTATCATAAAACCAATTAAAATCGCTCCAAAAGATAAATGAAATTGGCGAAGGTGAAAAACAAATATGTAATAATAGAATAAATAATAATAGTTTGTTTTTAATTTTTTTTAAAATTTTAAGATTTTCAATCGCAGAAATAAAAAAAGGAACTAGTGGTATAAAATAGTGATTATAATAAAATTTTTGATGGTAAAAGGGGTATAAATAGTAAAAAAGCAATAGAATAGCAGCAGGTATTATTTTAATAAAATTTGGTTTTAAAAAAAAACCGCTACAAAATATTAATACTAATAAAGATAATAAGAATTTAAAATTAGTTAAATTATTAATTGATAAATCAATGTTTGTCAAGAAACTGCTCAAAAAATAAATTTTAGAAAAGTTATCTAAAAATGTTAATAAAAAAAAATATGTTAATAAAAATAATATAGTTATATAACTTACAATTTTTTTTTTTTTTAATAAAATGATAACATAACCAAGTATCAGGAGTATAAAAATCATTTTTATTAAAATAATAAAAATGAAATAAATTAATATTTTAAATTCGTTTATTATTTTCTGATCTAATTCTTTGTTAACTAAAAAAATAAATGGAATTACTAGAGCGTCAGGATGAAAATTATTTAAAGCTGAAAACCATATTGTTGGAAATAAGAAGTAAATTATTTGTATATTTAAATTATTTTTAAATATTAAATATGGAATAGAAAGCGCTAACGATTGAATAATTATTAATATAATAAACCAGTTTTCAATAGAAAAAATTTTTAGAAAATAGGTTATTACTATATTTATAATTTGATAATTGTAATTAAAAATTAAATCGTATTGTTCATTGTTGATTTGTTTATAATAATTCAAATAAAATCCAAAATCATAGTATGATGACTTGAAATTATATATTTTAATTAAGGGTAAAATAGTAAAGAGTAAAAATGTGATAATAAAAAATTTTACTTTATTATTTATAGTAATCTTCATTATTTTTTTGAATGATAATTAAATAAATATTTATAAGTATTATGTAACTTAAAATAGTGATTACTGGGTGTAATATAGGAAAATTGACTAAAAAGAAATTAGAAAAAAAAATTAATAAAAAAATGAAAATATTAACTTTAATTAAATTATATGTTTTAAAATAATCTTTACCTAACCTTAAATGTATAAATAAAATTATTACTACTGAAATTATGATTGTTTTTATAATTCTTTCAATTAGATTTAAATTTTGATTGATAGCTTTTTTATTTACTATATTTTCGATTACGATTTTATTTTCTTTATTTAGATTAGAAATGTAAACTCCCTTATTTAAATTAGATTTACTTAATAATTCAATTAAATCATATAGAGACGATTTCCAAGTTGATGATGAGAAAGTATATTTATCTTTATATATAAAATTATTTGCTAAAACTAAATTATTTTTTAAAAGATTAAAATTACTGTAAATCAATTTTTTGTTTAGATCTAATATCTCTTTATTATCTAAAGTATCTTGAAAAATTAATAATTTATTATTATCAAGATTTAAAAAAAATTTTTTTTCTTTAATATTAGTAATATTATATGTAAATTCATTAATAATATTATTTTTATTAAAAAATAATATTACTTCTTTTAAAGTAACTTGATTAATATTTACATCATGTCTTATTTCATCTTTTAATTTGAAATAAAATAAACCATAATATTCACTTTTATTTCCTGTCTTTAATAAAAAACTATTACTTTCGTTAATATTAAATTCTTTAATGAATTCAATTGTTTCATAATCTGTTTTTAATTTAACTTTTAAATTTAATTTTTCGGGAATATGTTTATTTAGTTTTAAGAAAAAAAAAGTATTATCTTCCAATAAATGAAGATTAAATGTTTTTTGAAGTATATATTTATTCTCTATATAACTATATTGCCAGTTCGACTTGTAATTTTTGTAAAATAGTCTTTTAACGAAATATATATAATTTTTTTTTTCAAAAAGATCATATTTAGATTTTATTAAATTGTTAGTATCTAAATTAATCTCCGAAAAATCTTCTTTGAATAAAATTCTTTTTTTTTCTTCTAAATTATTTTTATCAGTTAAAGAAAGTGCTTTATCATTTTTTATAATTAAATTTCTAATTATTTCTTCTGGTTTTTTTTTTAATAATGTATAATCAAAATTTTTTATATTCTTTAGATCTTCTCTATTTAAATATGTATCTATTTTTTTTTTATCATTCTTATATCTTGCTTCATTGTTTAAAATATCTACAATAATTTCTTCGGATCGCGATCCAGTTGAAAAAAATATGCTAATTATCAATATGATAATAATTTTTTTTTTATCCATAATAATAATAAATAAACTACTAATAGAAAAATAAAATAAATGTTAACGTATTTATTTAACTGATAGTCAATTTCAAATTCGAGGCTATTAATCTTCTCTTTCAAAATTATTTTCCACCCGTTAAAATTTCCGTTAATTTTAACTTTTTCTATTATTATATTTTTAGGGCAGTTTAGACATTTTAGTTTCCAATAATCATCATAACTTTGTGTGAATGCTAAATAAAATTCTTTGTTTGGTTGATTGATATAAAATTTATTAATTTTTGTTTCTTCAAAATTTATAGTTGTGGTATCAATTTTATTTTTAAAATATCTATAATTTACTTTTGTGTTCGTAATTTTTTCTAGAATATAATTTGTATTATAATTTTTACTTTGATCTGTTTCTTCATTCACAAATGAATAATTAAATTTATTATTCTTGACTAATTTTTCCAAGGAATTATTATTTTTTAGTGGACCGAAAATAATTTTATCTGGTATATATATTTTTGGATTTAAATAATTTTTATTAATCTCATATATATTGATATTTTTTCCATTATAAATTTTTTTTATTATATTTTGTTTTTCTAAAATTATAAATTTTTTTTTAGTGTCATAATTCATTTCGGGAACGTATTTATGTTCTAAAATATATTTAATAGAAAGTAATTTAAGAATAGTCATGTCCCAACTTTCTAAATTTTCTTTTTTACTCCAAAACTCTAATAAATTTTTTGATAATAAGTTTTGATTTTTATTTATATTTATTAATTGCATTTTTGAAAATTGCTCAAAATAACTTATTCCTCTGTGAGAGGAATTGGTAAAATCACTCCATCCACGAGATACTGTTAAGGTGTATGGTGCTTCTAAAATATTATATAGAAAATTGTCTGAATCTTTATTTGTAATCTCTCTAAATGCTACAATATCTTCGTCTATTTTTTTTATAGTCTTAAATTTACTTTTAATTATTTTATCAATATTAATCCCATGATCTTTGTGTATTTTACCTGTTATTATAGGATATGATGATAAAAGATTTATAATAATTATAATTAAAGAAATAGTTATTTTTCCTTTATCTAAAACAGTTAAATTAATTGATATTATTATTAAGCAGATAAATGGTAATAAAATACTACTTTTATCTTCGCTTCTAAATGAATAGAAGAGTGTTTCTCCAAATATAAAGTTAACTATACCCGAAGGTAGAATTCCAATTCCTTTAAATGTAAAAAATATTATAATAAATAAAAGTAAAAAAAAAATATAACTTTTTTCGTCCCATTTCTTATTTTTTAATAATAAATAAAATAAAATTATATAATTTATTATAGTTAATAATTGAAAATTATTTAAAGTGTTCATACTTGAGTAGTGCCTTATAAAATAGTAAGCACTTGGAAGCATTTGATTTTGTGAATAAATCCAGTTGAAAAGAAAGTCCAGATTTTCAATATTTGGTAAAAATGACTCCTTAATAGAGAAAAAATTTATGACAATACTAGGTAGTGTAAATAAAAAAAAAATAAAGTTAAAGATTAAAAAGAAAGTTAGATTTTTTAAAAAATTTTTTATTTCTTTTTTTTTAACAGTATTAAAATTTGTAATTAAGAATATAAAGAGATTTATTAAATTAAAAATTATTAGCCATGCGATGTTACCGTAAGCTACATTACTGATAAAAAATATAGGTAAATAAATAATAATTATTTTTATTTTTTTTAGAGAACTTGTCTCTTTATTGTATTTATAAAAAATACTTATTAAAATCGGTACAAAAATATAAGCACTTATTGTGAATGTATAACCCCAAGTGTACCAGAAAATATAAAAAATAAAAAAATTAATAGAATAACTAATAGATAAAAATATCTTTATTATAAAATCTAGGTTGATATTTAGAATAGTGAGTGAATAGTAGAATGATAAAAACGAAAAAAATAAATATAAAAACATCAACACAGAACTTGTGTATGAATTGTCTATATAAAATTTTGAGAAGATTATAAAAATCGAGTGATATAAAAAGTCTGAAAAAAAATTATTATTAATTCTGCCGCTTTCGAAAAATTCCCATATTCCGAATTTTTTTGATAAATAATTTGATAAATCAACTATTTGATAGTTATCGCCACTAGCAAAAAAAAGCCCTGCCTCAATGGAATTATTATAAGAGCAAATAAAAAAAAATAAAAATACTAAAAAAAAATATATAAATTTATTTTTTTTATTATTAGAAAAATTATTATGCACTTAGAAAATGCTTATACTTTCAAATTAAGAGATTTAAATCTTTGTTGCCAATACTGAGATGTGCTTAAATATTCTTTTACAATTTTCATTCTGTTATCAGCTTCTTCTTTTTTATTGATTTTTTTTTTTACTATAGATAAGAAATAATTAGATAATGGATTATCTCTTGTCATTCTGTCACTTACATCTGTTAAAAAGCATTCAAGTTTAATAAGTTTGTCCTTATTTTCTTGTTTAAAAATAGGTTTATAATTAATTTCATAATCAGTTAAAAACCACAAATCATTAAGTTCTTTTTGCGTTGGAACATGATTTTTGTTGGCACTAAGTAGATTTACGAAATCATCATTGTTTCTTTTGTTTTCTTCTTCTTTTAGTCTCTGTCTTTCAGACTCTCTTACCGAAAACATTGTGAATCCTTCGCCATCTAGATTCAAGTCTCCCTTTTTGGCTTTACCAGCCAAAACCATTTGATCGTAGATTTCTGTAGAAGGCAAAGGAGTTAGTAATTGAACTGTGTACCAATCTAGTCCCATTTCCACAGATACATTAACTGTATCAAGAATTTGACTTAAGTTTTCATCCGGAAATCCGATTATTAAAAAACCCCTTGTGAATATTTGAGGATACTTATTCATCAAAGGTCCAAGCTTCTTATAATGTTTAACCCCCGAGGGTTTATATATTTTTTTTAAAATTTGATCATTTCCAGATTCAATACCAAAGTAAGCTCCGATACATCCTGAACTTGCGGCAGCATCAATAAGTTCAGGATGAGCTACTGCTGCAGAAGCAATTAGTCCATTAGAAGCATCCCAAGTTACATTTAAGTTATTTTTAACCATAGAATTAAATAATTCTAAAGTCCTTTCAACCCCATAGAATAAATCATCGTCTAACCATGTTATATGATTTATACCATTATCATATTTAAGTTGTTTAATTTCATTAATAACAGTTTCCACTGATTTAGCCCTGACTCCTTTTCCGTTAAAATTTCTTACACTACAAAAAGAACACCTTGCTCTACAGCCTTTATTAGAGAGAACAGCAGATCCTTTAGAGTTTTTTGGCCTCCAATATCTAAAAGTACCTATTTCTCCTATATCAGTTAATTCTGAAATTTTTAGGTCCCCATAATCTGGAATAACATTCAAGTCATCATGCTCAGGCGGGTCTTTTTTAATAATTTCATAAAATTTTTTATTTATAATAAATGAAATTTGAGAAATTTTCTCAAAATCAGATTTATTATTTATAAAATTTAAAAATTCTAAAAAACTTTTTTCACCTTCATATGTATTAGCAAAGTCAATATATTCACTATCTGTTAACACCATCTCTTTTGCATTAGATACATGAACGCCGCCAGCAACTGTTATCGTTTTATTATTTTCATTTTTAACTTCTTTAAAAATTTCTAACATACTTTCGTGGTTCATAGTAAAGGTACAAGAAACCCCAACTAGTTGAGGTTTAAAATTTTTTAAGATATTTTGTAATTTATCTTTCCAACATTGAGTTAGATCTTTTTCAGAAATATTTTGGTTATTTTTAATAAAATTAAAGACTTCGAAATTTAAATCTAAAATAATGCTCTGAAATTTATTTTTTTTTAGAATTGAATTTAAAATACCAAGACCATAGGGTGGGTACATATAGTATCTTTTATTCCTAGCTATTTTTAAGTCTAGTTTGCTTTCATGTATTTGTATTGGTTGAATTAACAAGATTTTATTTATTTGCTTATTTAAACCGGATAGTTTTTCTAAAATTTTAATTTCTAAATTAGATTGTTCTTTTGAGATTAAAGTTTTATCGGTATAATTATCTTTTAAAATATTAAACATTGTAATATACAATTTTTATATTAACATAGTACTATAGATTTTTTAATGATTAATAATAGATCAATTTTAGATAATATAAATTTACTAAAAAAGTATGATACCTATGCCTTCGATTATATAGAGTATCCACATAAAAGTTTTTGGACAGATAGCGTCACGGAAGATCAAATTAAGCAAAGAATTAAAAATATGGCAGAAAAGCAATTGCCTACAATGCTTTATATTCATATTCCATTTTGTGAACAGTTGTGCACTTTTTGTCTTTGCCACAGACAAATTACTAGTGATAAAAAAATTGCAATAAATTATCTAAAAAACTCTCTTTTTCTTGAAATTGATTTAATTAGATCTATAGCGAATGAAGCTGGAAAAGAATTTAATATTAAGGAGGTCTATTTCGGCGGAGGATCCCCTACTTATTTGAATGAAGATGAATTTATGCTTTTAAAAACTAAGCTTTCAGAAATTGTTGATTTTAGTGAAATTTTTCAATTTTCTGTGGAGATAGATCCCAGAAGAGTAAAAGAAGAAAGATTAATTTTTTATGCTGAAAATGGTGTAAATAAAATTTCTTTTGGAGTTCAAGACTTCGATATCGAAGTACAGAAAAATATTAATAGGATACAACCTAGTGAACTTATTAGTAATTTGTTAACTCCCAGAGTAAGAAGTAGTTTTAAAAGTATAAACTTTGATTTATTAGTAGGTTTGCCTGGACAAACAATTAAATCGATAAATTCTACTATGAAAGAAGTCATAAGATTAAAACCTGACAGAATTGCTTTAGCGTATTTGGCTTATAATCCTGAATTTCATCCACACCAAAGACACATGATGACAAAACAATTGCTACCAGATTTTTATGAACGCAAAGCATTATTTATTGAGGCCTTAAATATTTTGAATAGTAGTAACTATATTAGAACAGGATTTGAACATTTTGCCCTTCCACAGGATGATGTTTCAAAAGCATTAAAATCAAAAAAAATTTATTATAATTCGTTTGGTGCAACGACAGGTAATTGTACTTCTATTCTAGCTTTAGGTAGAAGTAGTTATTCAACGATTGGCGATGACGCTTATTATCAAAATTTTTATAATCAAAACGCTTATGAACAAGCGTTGAAATCAGGAAAAATACCTATCGAAAGAGGATGGATTTTAAATAAAGATCAAATTATCAGGCGTGAAATTATCAAAGATATAAGAACTTTTTTTGAAGTTGATTGCGAAAAAATTTCTATGAATTTTAACATTAGCTTTGATGAATATTTCAAAGTAGAAAATCTTAAACTTAAAGAGTTTTATGATGATAACCTTATTTATAAGGAAAATAATAAAATAATTTTAACAGAATATGGAAAACATTTCGCAAGTTTGATTGGGAGTAATTTTGATAATTTCATTAAAGATCAGCCTAGGTTTGATAAAAATGTAAAAGTATTGCTACAGCAGCAGGCTTAAAAAAAATTTAAAATTTTATTTAAACATATGTTCATATGAAAATCATAATTTTTATTTTTTTTAAATCTCTCTAAATTTGACATGATTTTAGTATAGTAATTAATATTTGAACATTTATTAATAAATTTCCACACTTTTTTAGGATTGTTTGATGCTATCCCGATTTGTGATTTATTAATATCTTTGTTTTCATAAGAGTAAATAGAACTAAGAATTGGTAAATTATTAGTAACATAAAAATTAATTTTACCACTAGGTATTATTTTTTTTTGTGCAGTTGCGATATTGTAAAATGCTGATCCAAAGGAGCATATTTTTATGATGTTGTTGATTTTATTTGGATTGCGTATGTATCCATAGAATTTAAAAAAAGGAAATTTTTTTTTACAATCACTAATCATATTAGTATCACCTCCAACAATATGTACTTTTATTAGTCCCTTCGATAATTTATATAGCTTATATAAAAATTCTAGATGCCCATCATTAATTATATTGCCTAAACTAATAATATTATATTTTCTTCGATATTTTGTATTGAAAAAATTATTTTTTTCTTGAATTAAAGAAGGTTCTATTAAAATATATTTTAATTGAGTTTTAGATATTTTCTTATCATATTTTAAAAGCTTTAAACTTTCGTAGATTATAAGATCAGATTTTAGTAATAATTTTCTTAAAATTTTTTGAAGAAAAATAAAAAAAAAATTCTTTATATTATTTAGTAAACCTGTGCCAAAAAATTTATAATCTTCATTTATGATATCGCCATGAAAACTAACTAATTTAATTTTTTTTCTTAAAATTTTTTTTGCTATCAAGCCAATAGCAAAACATTTTAAACCTTGTGTAATAATTATTACATGTTTTTTTTTTAAAAAACTTTTTATAAAAATTAAAGATTCTTTAACACTAAAATAAAAATGAAAAGCTATCGATAATAATTGATTTTCATATGATCCCTCTTTTTTATAGTAAATACATTTGTCATTTCTAAAAACTTTAAAAATTTCTTTTTTATTGTTACCAAATCTATAATAAGAAGTTTCTATTAAATTATAATTTAGATTATAATTTCTTGACAAGAGGTGATTAAGATCATTGAATGGAAGTTCTTGTTTTGACGGAATTATAAATAATAATTCTTTTTTAAAATTATTTTTCATTTATATATAAACAGTGATTAAATTATTTAAAAAATTTACTACCATTTATATTAATCCTGTAGTAATTCTTTTAATAGTTAATTTAGCAAATATCGCAAATTTTTTTTTCCAAGTAATTGCATCTAGAAATCTTACATATTTCGAATTTAGTTTATTCTTTACAACTATATCTATTATAAATATTTTATTAGGTCCTTTTGCTTCAATACAACTTTTTATACAGCAAAACCTTATAAAAATTAAAAATAAGATAAAAAGTATTCTATTTATAAAATTCACCCTAAAAGTTTTTTTTATATTTCAAATAATTTTTCTTTTTATTTTTTTAATATTTTTAGAGAAAATTAAACAAAATTTTGGGTATCATGAGACTTTATATTACACATATTTTTTTTTCTATTTTATTTTAAGTATGACTATGATTATACCTGGTGGTATTTTGTATTCTGAAAGAAAATACAAGACTACCCATTTCATAATTTTACTAATTGATATTATAAGAGTTTTATTTTTATTTTTATTTATTTCTTATTTTAAAGATAAACTTTTATTTATGATTATCTTGAATATTCTATATTCAATACTTTGCATTCTAATTATGTTTAAAAAATCAGGATTTAATTTTAAAATTTCGATCCTAAATATTTTTTTTGTAAATTATTTTACTAGTTATCTAAAAAAAAAGATTAGAATTTTTTTTAAATTTTTTTTTTATTCAGCATGTTTACCAATAATTACACAGGCTGATATAATTTTTGTGAAATTTTTATTTTCGGACCACGTATCTTCTAGTTATATTGTCACGTCAACTATAGCAAAGACTATTTATATAATACCTGCTGTATTACATAGTTACGTTTTTAATGAATTTTATTTTAAAAATAAATTTAGAATAATTTTAAATTATTTTTTTATATTTATTTTATCTTTTGCTGTATTAATTATTTTATTATTTGTTATCAAACCTTTTATTATTTATTTTTATGGAACCGGATATTTAATTACTTTAAGTGCTTTCAAATACATTGTTTTATCTTTTTTATTAATCTCTTTTACTAATTTTGTTATCAATTTTTTTTTAGTCAAAAAAGATTTTAATTTTTTATATATATTTTATATTACTATTATTTTTTATTGTGTGCTAAATTTTTTTAATAACTCTAGTTATATAGATATATCATTAAATTTATTAGTTAGCGCTTTTATTATGTTTTTATCTTTATGTTTTTATTATTACTACAAATATATTTCTTTTGAATTTTCTAAATTATTAAATTTTTTTAGATAAAATTTTATTTTTTGATTTTCAGCAATAAATTTTCATTTTGCTCTTATAGCTTATTAAAAAAAATGATTTTAAATACAATATGGACTCTTATTAAATTTATTTAATAAACTAATATTTTACAATACAAGTAACTCTTAATTTAAGTCTAAACTTTAATTATTTAAATTTTTAAGTTTGAATTAATTTTTTTTGATTTTTAATCTTTTTCTATATAAATAATATGTCTCAAAAATCGTGAATTACAATTCTATTAAAGTTTTTATTTGTATTATTACTTAAATTATTTGATTTATTAATTTTACAGATTATTTAAGGTATTATTATTATTTTTATTTTGATCTAAAACTGTTACAAAGTCTTAGAATTTGTATTTAATTTTTTTATAACCTTTTTTTTTGCTTCAAATATTATTTATAATGACATACTATTTTCTTATAAAATTTTTTCCAGGAAAATTTGAGCGTGTTCATTAAAAATTTAATATTAGTGTAATATAATGTCAGATGCAGATTTGTTAAAAAAAAATTACAAAAAAATTTTTATAGCAGGTGGTGCAGGTTTGGTTGGTTCAAATATTGTTAATTATTTTAACATGCATAATATTTCATATGAGGCATCATATTTTAAAAATTTACCCAATTCTTCATTATATAAATATAATAAATATAAAAAATACAATTTTTTAAACTTAAGTGAGTGTTTAAAAGCGACAAAAAATAAAGATCTTGTAATATTATGTGCAGTTAAAAATTCAAATATTATTAATATGAAAAATGAGCCTGATAAATATTTGAATGAAAATATTACTTTAAGATTAAATTTACTTAAATCTTGTCGAATTAATAATGTTAAAAAAATAATTTGGGTAAGTAGTTCTACTCTATATCAAGGTAGCAATAAGCCAATTAAAGAAAATCAACTAGATTTAAATTCTGATCCTTACAATATTTATCTAGTTACTGGGTGGATTTATAGATACATTGAAAAAGTAATAGCTTTTTATATTAGTCATTATAAAATGAAAATTTCAATATTAAGAACCACAAGTATATATGGTCCTTTTGATAATTTTAATATTAAATACTCTCATGTCGTACCGGGTCTTATTGTAAAATTTTTGAATAAAAAAAAAATAAGCGTGTGGGGAAATATAAATGTTGTAAGAGATTTTGTGTATGTTGAAGATCTTGTTAAGGCTATTTTGTTGTTGGTAAATAATAATAAAAACTTAATTTTAAATTTTAGCAGTGGAAAAGGAGTAATAATAAAAAAATTATGTCTAATTCTTTCAACGATTTTAAAAAGAAAAAAATTTACCAATAATCGTCATTCGTTGTCATCTGCTAATTATCGTGTTTTAAATAATAGTGCTTTTAATAAATTATTTAAGAATTTTAAAAGGACAACTTTATACGAAGGACTTAAAAAAACAGTAACATGGTATCTTGAGAATATTAAGTATTAATTTTTCCTAGATAGTAAGTAGTAATGATTTTCAAATATTCTAGTAAATACTTTTGTTTTATTTTTTCTGTCAAATAATATCTTTAAAAAAAAATTAAAATTATTTATTTTTTTAAATTGTTTTTGAAAAGCAAGGAATGTGATTTTAGATTTGCTAATAATTAAATTGAATTTTTTTCTTAAATTTAAAGGGACTTCCGAAAAACCCCAATTACTCAGAAATATATAATTGTTAAGTTTATTATTTTTAATAAATTTATTCAATTTATTCACTTCATTAAATAAATATACAGAGTTTTTTTTATTTTTTTTTATTTTATTTATATAAACATTATAATTTAATTTTCTTAAATAATAATACTGCAATGCATTAACTTCAGGCAAGTCATATATTAAGTAACATTTTACAGTGTAAATTTTTTTAAATAGATTGCACAAACACCCATACCCCCCCCCAAATTCAATAACATTTTCAAAATTTTTTTTTCCTTCATTTAAATCAATGAGCGTTTTTAGATTAAAAGTATCATGAATTCTATTTCCACTACTATTAGGATATAAAAAATAAGGAATTGGACTCCCCACTTTTTCTTCTTTTATAATTTTACTCCAAGTATTTTTCCAGTTCTTATCAATTATAATTTTAATGAATTCGAAAAAAAAAAATAATCTATTTAGTCCAAACATAACTTTGTGAATCTCATCTTCTCTTAGAAAATTTTGTAATTTATTTTTATCTAAAATTATTTTTATTAATTTGACTCTAAAACTTTTAAATGTGTCAAAAACAATTTTTTTTTTTTTGAAAAAAGTAAATTTTTTTATTTCATTAAATATTTTATTAGTATTTCTTTTTTCATCGTCGAGGTGAATATTGATGAAAAAAATTGATAATAAAATATTAAATTTTCTATAAAAAAAGCCAATTTTTTGATATATAATTTCAATCATATTTTTTTGAAATCAGCTTTTAGATAAACATATATTTTAATTAAAATAACCAGTAAAAATTTATGTGGTTTTAAAAAAATTCGTTTTACATTTTTTTTTGTACTAAAAAAGATTTTTAATCTACCACTAAAACTAAATTGCTCTCTAAGATTAGAATTGTGCAAATTTTTTTTTTTATAATATTCAATAGTCTTAATATAATATTTTTTTTTATTTATATATTCATTTAAACTCATGTTTGTTTCATTATGCATTATACATTCATATTCTAAATCTTTTAAATTAATAAATTTTGAGTAAAAATTATTATTTTTAAATAATAAACTTTTATCAATCTTGAAATTTAGTAGTCCGGTATGAAATTTTTCTTGAAATCTTTGAGAGAAATCCCAATCTTCTTGTCCAGTAATAGTTTCGTCAAAACCATTTATTTTATTAAAGCAGTCCCTATCAAAAAATCTAATAGCATCCACGCTGCTTTTTTCATAAAATTCTCGTTCATAATTTCTTATTCTTGACAGCAACGTTTTACCAAATATTTTTTCTTTAATAAAAATTCCTTTTATTTTTTTTTGCTTTATTTTTTTTACTAAACTTGTCACCAAATTTGGCGTTAAAATCATATCAGCATCTAAATATAAGCAATATTTTCCATGAGATTTTCTAATACCTATATTTCTTTGTTCAGATCTTTCTTTGCCATGATTAATTAATTTAATATTAAATTTTTTAGCTTTTTCTATAGTTTTATCAGTTGAATAGTTATCAACTAAAATTATCTCTTTTTTTTTATAAGTTTGTAAATTTATTGAATATAAGATATTTTCAATATTTGTTTCTTCATTTTTGGTAGTGACTATTACACTGACTATATCATTCATTTATTCTAAAAATTTTTGTAATGTCTTAAATTTAAACCTGTAAAACATTTCAAAAGCTCTTTTATCCCAAAACTCAAATTATATTTTGGCTCAAATCCAGTTGCGAGAATTTTTTTGTTAGACACCATATAATTTCGTTGGTCTTCATCTCTTTTAAATTCTTCTTCTCGATATATAAAGTTTATGTGCTTAGATATTTCTTGGCATAATTCTTTTTTTGATAAATTTTCACTTTCCAGTCCTAGATTAAAAATATTATTTTTATTAGTTTTAAAATTTTCGATCATAAAAATAAATGCTCGACAAACATCTCTTACGTGAATATAGTTTCTTTTAAAATTACTCTCAAATAATATAAGATATCCGTCAGTAAAAGCTCTGTGCACAAAATTGTTAACTAATAGGTCTAATCTTATTCTTGGTGATGCGCCATATACGGTAGCAAGTCTTAAACTTATAAAATTATTTAAATTCTGAAGGTTTTTTTCAACCACAACTTTATGTTTTGCGTATATCGATATAGGATTAAGCTTGGAATTTTCATCAAATACTTGATTGGACTCACCTTTTCCATAGGCGCTATTAGTTGTTGGCATGATAACTTTTTGATCTTTATCAATTATTTTGAATAAATTTAAATTGTGCTCTAGGTTTATACTTATCGCATCTGCTTCCCTATACTTGCATATTGGTGCCCCCACAAGTGCAGCTAAAGGAACAATATATTCGTGACTTTTAATTATTTTTTCTAATTCATTAAGTTTTCTGATGTCCGAGTTTATAATTTTGAAATTTGGATAAAAACAACAATTTGCCAATGTATTTTGTTCGAAACTAAAATTATCAATGACTGTAACTTCATAATTTCTTTGAAGTAACATTTCAACTAAAACTGAACCAATATAACCTGCGCCTCCAGTAATTAAGATTTTCATGATAAAATTGATTGTATATATTAATTATATAATTTATGCATTATATAATTAATGATTATTTCTAGAACACCATTTAGAATTTCTTTTTTTGGAGGTGGAACAGATTTTCCCGAGTGGTACAATCAAAATTCTGGAAAAATCATAGCAACAACAATAAACAAATACTGCTATATTTCCGTTAGAAAACTACCACCATTCTTTGAGTATAATTATAGATTAAGATATTTCAAAACAGAATTTGTAAAATCATTAAATAAAATAAATCACCCTAGCATACGAGAAAGTTTAAAATTTTCAAAAATTATAGATCCCATGGAGATTTTGCACAGTGCAGATTTGCCAGCACAATCTGGCTTGGGTGCTAGTTCTAGTTTTACAGTTGGATTGCTAAATGCTTTAAATGCTTATCAAAAAAAACATATTTCTAAAAAACAACTTGGTATTGACGCAATTGAGGTTGAACAGAATCGTATCAAAGAAGCTGTTGGTTCGCAGGATCAAATCTCAGCTGCCTTTGGAGGTTTTAATATAATAAATTTTTTTAAAAAAAAAATTGAAATTAATCAAGTAATTACTAACGATAAAATATTAAAAGATTTAGAAAATTCTATTTTTTTATTTTTTACTGGTTATCCAAGAAAAGCAAAAATTATTGAAAAAAAAAAAATTAATAATATAAAAAAAAATTTTGAATATTTTAATGAAATTATGGATATTTCATTAAAGGCTGAACAAAAACTTTATTCATCAAAAAATATAGTATCTGACTTTTCAGAACTTATGTTAAAATATTGGAGTTTAAAAAAAAAATTAGCAAATAATGTCACAAATAAGAATATTGATAATTTGATGAATTTAGGAATTAACAATGGGGCTTACGCAGGAAAACTTGTTGGTGCTGGTGGAGGTGGTTTTCTAATGTTTTTGATAGATCCAAAAAAAAGGGAAGTGCTTAAAGATTTATTTAAAAGTTTTACTATAGTTCCAATTAAATTTGAGAATTCAGGTTCACAAATAATTTACTACAAATCTGGCAATGAATCATAGTTTAATGAAAAATAATATAAGCAAAGAGGATAAGAATATCTTATCTTCATTTGTTAAAAAAAGTAACTTTTTTACTAATGGTAAAAAAGTATTAGAGTTTGAAAGGCTTTGGAGTAAATGGCTTGGAGTAAAGTATAGTGTTTTTGTAAATTCTGGATCATCAGCAAATTTATTATCTTTATCATATTTAAAATCTCTTTATAAGAATGGTGAGGTGATCGTATCGCCGCATAATTGGGTTTCAAATATTACATCTATTCTTTACAGTGGTTTTACCCCCAAATTTGTTGATATAGAATTAAGTAATTTAGGTGCATCCTCTAAGCAAATTATAAAATCTATTAATAAAAATACTAGAGCGATTTTTTTAACTCATATTTTAGGATATAATGCATTATCCCAAAATTTATTAAAAGAAATAAAAAAAAAAAATATTATTTTGATCGAGGACGTATGTGAGTCTCATGGAGCAACTTTTTGTTCCAAAAAACTTGGTACATACGGACTAATAAGTAATTTTTCTTTTTATTATGCTCATCATATGAGCACCATAGAAGGGGGGATGGTTTGTACAAATAATAAAAAAGTTTATGAGGCTATGCGAATAATGCGAGGTCATGGAATGCTAAGAGAAAGTTTTGACAAAGTTTATAAAGGTAATGAAATTAAAAAAAATTCAACTTTAAATGAAAAGTTTATATTTATAAGACCTGGTTATAATTTTAGAAGCACAGAATTAAATGCTGTGCTAGGCATTAATCAATTAAAAAGATTAGATAAAAATAATAAAAAAAGAAATTTAAATAATAAATATTTCTTAAGCTTGTTGGATGAAAAAAAATACTTTACAGACTTTGATTTAGTTGGTTCATCAAATTATGCTTTTGTAATAATTTTTAGAAAAAATTATCAAAATTTAAACTTTAGAAAAAAATTTGAATATACGCTAAATAAGTATAAAATTGAATTTAGACGGGGTGGGTCTGGAGGTGGAAATCAGCTAAGGCAACCTTACATTAAGGAGTATATTAAATTGAATAATAAATTTATAAAAAAGTTTAGAAATGTTGAGACCGTTCATCATTACGGGTATTATATAGGTAACTATCCTGAATTAACAAAATTAAAAATTTTTAAAATTTGTAATTTATTAAATGAGATTGAATAATGAATATTTTAATTACAGGTGTTTCCGGGAGTGGGGGAAGTTATCTAGCTGAGCATATTTTAAAAAAAAACCATCATGTTTATGGACTTTTTCGCAATCCCAAGAAAGTTAATTCTTTTAATATTAAATGTTTAAAGAAGTATAAAAATTTTAAGTTAAAAAATTGTGCTTTAAACAATGTAAAAAAAATTATAAAAACATTTCTTCAAATAAAGCCTGATATTATTTTCCATCTTGCATCCAATGCCGATGTAAGGAAATCATTTTATTACCCATATAAAATTATAAAAGATAATAATATATGTACATTAAATTTATTAGAAGCTGCGCGAGTACTTAAAATTAGATCTAGAATTATAATTTGTAGCACTGCGGAGGTTTACGGAGATGTGCCAAAACAAAATCAGCCAATCACTGAATTAAATGCAATCAATCCAATAAATCCCTACGCAGTATCAAAAACTTTTCAAGATTTATTAGCTCAAAATTATTTTAAAATTTATAATTTAAACATAGTTATTACAAGAATGTTTACCTATCTAAATGCAAGAAGAAAAAACCTTTTTTCTTCAGCTTTTGCTTATCAGATTTTAAAATTCGAAAGAATGAACTCGAAAAAAAAAGTAATAAAGCATGGTAATTTGGACAGCCTAAGATCAATTTTAGATATCAGAGATGCGATGGAGGCTTATTGGTTTGCTGCAATTAAGGGTCAAACAGGTGAAATATATAATATTTGCAGTAACTATAAAATTTCAGTAGGTAATTTTTTGAATAAATTATTGAACTTAAGTAAATATAAAATTTCTAAAAAATTAGATAAAAAATTGATTAGGCCAAATGATATTAGTTTTCAGGTGGCAAGTTGTGATAAATTTAGAAAACACACTAAGTGGAAACAAAAATATAATTTAGATCAAAGTATTAATTTTTTTTATAGAGAATGTAAAAAAAATTATAACAATATATAAAATGTGCGGCTTTATTGGTGGAATATTCACAAAAAAATTAGACAAAAACATAAAACCAAAAATTAGTGCAATTTTAAAATCATTTTCTTATAGAGGTCCAGACTCAGAAAAAATATATTTATGTCCCGAATCAAAGTTTGTTTTGGGATTTAACAGACTTTCAATAATAGATTTAACAAATAATGCAGATCAACCTTTTTTTTTTAAAGATTTAGTTATGTCTGCTAATTGTGAAATATATAATTACAAAGAAATTCAGAAGACATTAAAAAATAATATTTTTAAATCTAAAACTGATGCCGAAACTATTGTAAACGGCTATTTTGAAAAAAATATAAAGATATTTGAAGAATTACAAGGAATGTTTGCAATTAATATTTTTGATAATAAAAAAAAAGAATTAATTATTGCAAGAGATAGATTTGGTATAAAACCTATGTATTATTATAAAGATAAAGATTGTTTTATTTTTAGTTCCGAATTTTTTCCGTTAGTAAGATTTTTAAAAAAACTTAATAAAATTATAGAATATAATTATCAAAATTTTGAAATATTTTTATTTGGTCCATATAATTTTACTGAAAATACACTAGTTAAAAATATAAAGAAATTAAATCCAGGTACATTTATTAAAGTCGATAAGTATCACAATATAATAGAACAAAGTTATTTGGAAATTAAAAAAAAAAATATAATTAATATTACTAATTACAATAAGCAAAAAATTATTGAAACTTTAGAAACGCTACTAGAAAAATCTGTTGAGAAACATTTAATTAGCGATGTACCAATTGGAATATTATATTCTGGTGGATTAGATTCTAGCATTATCGCACATTTGGCATCAAAAAAAAGAGAGAATATCAATTGTTTTACCGTCAATTTTGATAAGCAATTTAATAATTTAGAGACAAATCAAATTATAAATTTTTGCAAGCAAAGATCTATGAAAAGTAATATTATTGATGCAACAACTTTAGATATCTTGAAAAATTTTGAAAAAAAAATTTTTTTGTATGATGACCTATCCTCAGCTGATCCTGGATTTTTAACAAATGAAATTATTTCGAAAAAAATTTCTGACATGGGTTTTAAGGTCGTTTTAGTTGGAGATGGTGCAGATGAAATGTTTGGCGGTTACTCTTGGTTTGGATTATCAAAATATCCATTTAAAATTTTACCAAGAATAATTAGAGATATTTTATATTTTTACTCCGCTTCAAGATCATTTGATTCAAAATATTTTTGGAGGATTTTTAAAAAATTTAGAAAATATCTTCCAAAAAATGAAATAAATTACTTTAATACAATTGAAAAGAATGAAATAATTAATCAATTACCAAATCATTATTTGCAAAAAGTCGATAGATCTACAATGATCAATTCAATCGAAGCAAGAGTTCCATATTTAGATAATGAAATATACGATTTTTCCTCTCAATTAAATTCAAATTTAAAATTAAAAGGAAGCTTTTATACTCAAAAAAATTTTAAGTGCCCAAATGAAAAATTCATATTAAGAGAATTAGCAAATAAATATTTCGATAAAAGTATATCCCAAAAAAAAAAATATGGATTTAGTTTATCTTTGTATGATTTAATAAATAACAACAAGTCTGATTTTAGAGAAACATTAAGCACAAAAAATAGCTTTGCTACTGAATTCTATGGAAAAAATTTCTTTGAAAATTCAATTAATAATATTAAACAAGCAAAATATAGTCCAATAGAACTTTTCAAGCATAATATTATATGGAAGTTTTTTCTATTACAAAAATGGTCAAAAGCGATTGAAGAAATATAATACACAAAATATTTATATTTGTCATAGAGATTTTATTCATAAATCTAATTATAGAGAAGGTGGAGGAGATAATTTACGAAAAAAAATTTTTAAAGAATCGTTAAGCTTAGAAATCTCACATGGTAGTTTTGAAAAAAAAAATTTTTTTAATTTTTCAATCTCACGTCAAGAATATTGTTCGAAAAAAAAGATTCTAAAAAAAAAATTTCCAAAACAAATTAAAATTTTAAAATATCCAATTATTTTTTTTATATTTATAATTTTTTTAAAAAAACATAAAATTAGACCTAAGCTTATCTTAGGAATAGATCCGATTTCAACTTTTCTTGGTGTATTAATTAAATTTATATTTAATGCTAAGAATATATTTCATATAACAGATTATTCTGACAAAAGGTTTTCAAATATTATTTTAAATTTAATTTATAAAATAATATTCAATTTTTCTTTGTCGAATTCAGATTTTGTTACATCGCCATCACAAAAATTAATCAGTAAAATTAGAAGAAAAATTTATTATATACCGAATTTACCTCAAATAAAATGTGATGTTAAAACTAAAAAAAGAAATTTTATCTTATTTCTTTATCCAAAAATCGATCATGGCGTTAACATTGAAAATATAATTAATTGTGGAATTTTATTAAAAAATTTTAAGCGTTATAAAGTATTTGTGACTGGTTATTTTACTGAAACGATTATTAAAAAAAAATTTTTTTATTTAATAAAAAAAAACCAATTGAATAATATAATTATACATAAAAATTTTATTAAGAATAAACAAAGATTGAAGAAAATATTAAGTCATAGTATTGTTGGGATGACTTCTTATAATATCACAAAAATTCATAATTATTATGATTATGCAGATAGTCTTAAAATTAGACAGTACTGTGAGTTTGGCATAATAGTTTTAACAGAGGGACTTACTCCACTTGCAAAAATTATTAATAATAAATTTGGTTTTATTTATAAGAGCTCATCTGACATGTTGCAAAATCTTAAATTAATATTAACAAATAAAAAATTGCAAAATAATTTTCATAAAAATTCAAAAAATTGGTCTATTTCTCAAGAAAAAATAAGTAATTTAGAAAAATTAAAAAAAAAATTGCATTTATTTGTTAATTATTGATTTAAATTTTTTTACGAAATTTACTTCATTAAATTTATAAATTGATTTTCTACATTTATGTCTTAAATTAAAGAATTCTATATTTCTTTTTTCGCTTATTATTTTATATAAGTCTTTTTCAACACTTTTTTCTTTAAT
>Ga0192647_100591_pt1 | contig 25414 bp, 23 predicted proteins | sample LauGreFa1BDMLBSN_2_FD_133046 | JGI IMG/M metagenome (GOLD analysis project Ga0192647, IMG submission 133046) | Freshwater lake microbial communities from Lake Michigan, USA - Fa13.BD.MLB.SN - reassembly | ecosystem: Environmental > Aquatic > Freshwater > Lake | place: Lake Michigan, USA...
TGCCACACACACCGTCCAAGCCCAACGCGGCCGCTGCCCCTGCGGTGTGCAGCCACCACACATGTTCCGCATTCAATGAATGACCGGTTTTGCCTAAGCTTAGACGCGCGACGGTGTAGGCCGCGTGCATGGTGTGAAACGGGCTGAAGCTGGTGCCGCCACCCACATCGCTGGCCAGTGCATGTTTGAGTTGGTGCGATTGCGCCAAGTTGAAATCGAAGAGACCGCTGTCCAAAAACAGGTTACTGGTGGGACAGACCGCAGCCGCTGCACCGCGCTCGGACATCAAATCGCGGTCGCTGGCGTCCAAATGCAAGCAATGCGCATACACCGAGCGTTCACGCAACAGCCCCATGCTTTCATACACGCCCAAGTAACTGCGTGACTCAGGGAACAACTCGGCGACCCAACGGATTTCATCGGCGTTTTCTGCCACATGGGTTTGCACCCACGTCTGAGGATAGGCGGCAGCCAACTCGCCCGCACCACGCAGTTGCGCTTCGCTGGAGGTGGGCGCAAACCGTGGCGTGATGGCATAGCCCAATCGGTCCACCCCATGCCAGCGTTGGATCAAAGCCTCGGTTTCCTCAAGGCTTTGGGCGGTGCTGCGGTCACGCAGTCCGTCCGGGCTGTGACGGTCTTGCAAGACCCGACCACTGATCATGCGCAACTGACGCTTTTGGGCTTCGTTGAAAAAGGCATCCACAGAGGCGCTGTGTGACGTGGCAAAAGTCAAGGCGGTGGTCACACCATGGCGCTTCAATTCATCGAAAAAAAACGAGGCCACAGCGCGTGCATGGCTCGGGTCGGCAAAGCGTGTTTCTTGCGGAAATGTGTGGTTGTTTAACCAAGGCAATAAACCGTCTGCGGGCGAGCCGATGACATCGGTTTGTGCGTAATGAATGTGCGTGTCTACAAAACCCGGTGCAATCCAACGACCACGCCAATCGGTCAAAGGCAAGCGGATGTACTGAGGGTACAAACTGGTGTATGAACCGATCGCTTTGATACGTGCCATGCCATCTTCACCACGTTCAGTGACCAGCAGTCCGTCAGACTCGAAATGGATGCGGTCGCTGTGGCTGTCAGGAAACCACAAAAGACTGGCGCGGTAAGCGTGTGAATCAGAAACGGCTGGCATGTCGTGTGCGTTGAAGGGTGTGTTCAAAAACAATGCGTTGAATTCATCGATGGGCGTTCAACGCCATCAACACGCGTTCCGGGGTCACCGGTGCGTCCAGATGCACCGGTTGGTGACCGCCGATGGCCTGACCCACGGCGTCTCGCAGTGCTTCATAGACGCTGATGGCCAACATGAACGGCGGCTCGCCCACGGCTTTGCTGCCACCGATGTTGTCCTCTGGGTTGGCTTCGTGCCAAAGTTGGATGTGAAACGCGGCGGGAATGTCAGCCGCGGTTGGGATTTTGTAGGTACTTGCGCCACGCGTCAGCAATTTGCCGTGTGAGTCCCAGACCAATTCTTCGGTGGTCAACCAGCCCAAGCCTTGCACAAACCCGCCTTCGATTTGCCCGATGTCAATTGCCGGGTTGAGCGATTGACCCACGTCATGCAAGATGTCCACGCGCAGCAATTGGTGTTCGCCGGTCAAGGTGTCGATCGCCACTTCGCTGCACGCGGCGCCATAAGCGAAATAGTAAAAAGGGCGACCACTCAAGGTGGCGCGGTCATAGTGGATTTTGGGGGTGGCATAAAAACCATCGCTCCACAATTGAACGCGTTGGCTGTAAGCAAACTGCACGGCTTGCACAAAACGTCGTTGTTGTCGGGGGGTGATGACCTCGCCTTGGCGAAACACCACTTGGTGCGGTTCACATGCGTCTGCCTTGGCCAAGCACTCGGCGAGGTGGTGTTTGACTTGCAATGCAGCGCGTTCTGCGGCGCGCCCGTTCAAATCGGTGCCGCTGGAAGCTGCAGTGGCGCTGGCGTTGGCGATCTTGTCGGTGTCGCTGCTGCTGATACGCACTTGGTCCACTGGCAAACCAAACACACTGGCAACAATGGCGCAGACTTTGGTGTGCAGGCCTTGCCCCATCTCGGTGCCGCCGTGGTTGATGCGCACGCTGCCATCGGTGTACACCGATACCAAGGCACCGGCTTGGTTGAATTGCGTCGCGGTGAAACTGATGCCAAATTTCACAGGGGTGAGTGCCAACCCTTTTTTGATCACGGGGTTGCCAGCGTTCCACTGCGCGATTTGTTCGCGTCGCTGGCGGTACTGCGCATCGTCGGCCAACTGACGCATTAACTGCGGCAAGATGTTGTGTTCGACAGCCATGCCATACGGCGTGGTGTGGCGTGGTTCGTCGCCATACAAGTTGGCCAAGCGGACATCCAGCGCGTCTGTTTGCAAGTGCCGGGCCATGTCGCCCATCACCTTTTCAATCAACATCATGCCTTGCGGTCCACCAAAACCTCTGAACGCGGTGTGGCTTTGCGTGTTGAGTTTGCTGCGGTGCGAAACGATGTCGACATCTGACAAAAAATACGCGTTGTCGGTGTGAAACACCGCGCGGTCTGCGACCGGTCCGCTCAAGTCGGCGCTGAAACCACAATGCGCCCATTGGGTGGATTGCAAGCCCAGCAACACCCCTTTGTCGTCGAACCCTGCGGTGTAGTCGTGGCTGAAGGGATGGCGTTTGCCGGTGACCAAAAAGTCGTCTTCACGCGACAAACGCATCTTCACGGGGCGACCGGTTTTTTGGGCGGCCAAAGCAGCCCATACCGCCAAGTGTCCGGCTTGGGTTTCTTTGCCACCAAACCCACCGCCCATGCGACGACACACCACACGCACCGAGTGCATCGGGACATGCAGCGCATGCGCCACCCAATGCTGTACTTCGCCCGGATGTTGGGTGCTGCTGTGGATCAACCATTCGCCGTTGTCTTGGGGAATCGCATAAGCGATTTGGGTTTCCAAGTAATAGTGCTCTTGGCCGCCGATGTCGAGTTGTCCGCTGAGTTGGTGAGGTGCGTCCTCCATGGCGCGGGCCGCGTTTCCGCGTTGAACTCGCACGCTAGGCAACACGGTGGCTTCTTGTGCAGCCGATTCGCGGGCGTTCAACAGCACTGGTTCGGTTCGCACCTTGAGCACGGTGTTGCTTGCAGCCGCGCGCGCTTGGATGTGGGAGTCAGCCACCACCAAGCCCAGTACTTGTCCCAGGTGGTCAACCCGTTGGTGGGCAAACACCGGCTCATCGTGCACAAATGTCGACAGCAAACGGTCACCGGGAATGTCATCGGTGGTGACCACGGCACGCACACCATCCGCTTTGAGCGCAGCGCTGGTGTCCAACGATTCGATGACACCGCTGGCCACGGTGCTCAAGATCGGCGCGGCATGCAGCGTGCCTTCGGTCAAAGGCAGGTCATCGATGTAGGTGGCCAAGCCTTGCACATGCAAATGTGCACTTTCATGGGGGGCAGATCGGTTCATGCCAAGTCTTCCAGTTGGGTCATGGGATGACCTTGCTGTTGCAGCCATGCGCGTTGCAGCAATTGGCGCAATACCAGTCGGCGATAGCTGGCGCTGGCGCGCATGTCGCTGATGGGCGAGAACTCCTGGTCCATGCTGTCTTGCGCTTTGGCGATGGCCGATGCATTCCAAACTTGTCCGGCAAGCACGGCCTCGGTCTGGTGGGCGCGCACAGGCGTGGCGGCCACACCGCCCGCCGCGATGCGCACTGATTGCACCACGCCGTTGTTCAAGTGGTATTGCATGGCCAGGCAGACCGCTGAAATGTCGTCTTCCCATCGCTTGGACACTTTGTAATGCACCAATTGCTCGCCCGCCAATGGCTTGGGCACCACGATCCAACACAAGACCTCGTCTGCTTGCAATGCCGTTTGTCGATAACCGATGTAAAAATGTTCCAAAGGCAGGTGCCGGCTCACCACACGGCCTTTGCGCTCAGCCATCAACACCACTTGCGCACCCAAGGCGATCAACAGCGGCATGCTGTCCCCGATCGGCGAACCGTTGGCGACATTGCCCCCCAGCGTGCCTGACTGACGCACTGGGCGTCCTGCAAAGCGTTCAGCAAAATGCGCCACTGAGGGACGTTCTTGCGCCAAGGCGGCGAATGCGTCATGCAAATTCACCGCCGCACCGATGGCCAAATGGTGCGGGTAGTTTTCGATCTGCAACAACTCGTTGACGCGCGTGAGGTCAATCACTTGCTGGAACCTGCGATGTTGTTGCGTGACCCACAAGCCCGCGTCGGTGCCGCCCGCCATCAGTTGCGCTTCGGGGTGAGTGGCACGCAAGCGCAACAGTTGTGTCAACTGGGTCGGCAAGGCGTAGTGAGGGTTCAGCGGATCGCGGTCATCGGTTTGCGCGGGGAGTGTAGGGGGTGACGCAGGGCGAGGGTAGGTGTGCATGGCGCATGCGGCGTCAATGATCGGGCGGTACCCGGTACAACGGCACAGGTTGCCAGAGATCGCTTCCAAGGCTTCGTCGCGGGTGACCGGTCTGCCGTTGGCGCGTTGGTACAAATCGTACAAACTCATGACAAATCCCGGTGTGCAAAAGCCGCACTGTGAGGCATGATGGTCTACCAACGCTTGTTGCACAGGATGCAGTTGTCCATTCACCGACAGGTCTGCCGCCGTGGTGACTTTCAAGCCATGTGCAGCGTGAGCCATGCGGATGCAACTGTTGACGGTGTGCGCGTGGCTGCCATCGGCTTTGGACAACACCACGGTGCAGGCGCCGCAGTCGCCGCTGGCGCATCCTTCTTTGGTGTCGGTGGCGCGCAACTCTTCGCGCAAGACGTCAAGCAAGGTGCGGGCCGGTGGTACATTGACCAGCGAATGGCGCCGGTGACGGTGAATCAAATCCAGTTTGGGGAAAGTCATGCCAACTCTGCAAAGATGTTTACGAGCTATTGTTGCACCGGAACGCACGAATGGAAAAGCCCCATGAGCCATGAAGCCTTGTTAGAACTGCGGGGCATCAGCAAACAATACCCGGCAGTGTTGGCCAATGACCGCATTACTTTGCAAGTCATGCCCGGACAAATTCATGCCATCTTGGGTGAAAACGGCGCTGGCAAATCGACCTTGATGAAAATCATTTATGGCGCGGTGCAACCCGATCAAGGTGACATCCGATTCCAAGGCAAGTCGGTGCACATCCGCAACCCGCAGCAAGCGCGCCAATTGGGCATCAGCATGGTGTTCCAACATTTCAGTTTGTTTGACACCTTGACGGTGGCGCAAAACGTCTGGTTGGGTCTGGACAAATCTTTGTCGCTGGCCGAGGTCAGTCGCCGTATTCGCGACAAGGCTGCGGCTTATGGTTTGGACTTGGAGCCCGAGCGCCCGGTTCACACCTTGAGCGTGGGTGAAATGCAACGGGTTGAAATCATTCGCGCGTTGTTGTGTGAACCGCGTTTGCTGATTTTGGATGAACCGACTTCGGTGCTCACGCCGCAAGCGGTTGACAAATTGTTTGCGGTGTTGCGTCAATTGGTTGCCGAAGGGTGCAGCATTTTGTACATCAGCCACAAATTGCACGAGATCCGCGCCCTGTGCACGCATTGCACCGTGTTGCGTGCAGGGCGTGTCAGCGGCGAGTGTGACCCGCGTGAAGAAACCAATGCATCGCTGAGTCAAATGATGATTGGCAGTGAGCCGCCTGCATTGGTGCACAGCCAGCGGCAGCGGGGCGAATTGGTCTTGGAGGTGCGGCAACTCAGCCTGGCGCGACAAGACCCGTTTGGCACCCATTTGGATGCCTTGGATTTGCAAGTGCACCAAGGTGAAATCGTGGGCATCGCAGGTGTGTCGGGCAATGGTCAACGCGAGTTGCTCTATGCGTTGAGCGGCGAAGATGTGCGCGCCAAGCCCGACAGCATTCGCATGTCTGGGCAGTCGGTGGGCCAGCGTGACCCGGCGCAGCGACGCGCGTTGGGTTTGCATTTTGTGCCAGACGAACGGCTCGGGCGCGGAGCGGTGCCGACCTTGAGCCTGGCGCACAACCTGTTGCTCACCCGCAGCGAAGCAGTGAGCGCAACGGGTTGGGTGAACATGTCGGCGTTGGCCGCGCAAGCCGGCGCCATCATCGCCAAATACCAAGTCAAGGCGGGTGGCCCGCAGGCAGCAGCCCAATCCTTGTCCGGTGGCAATTTGCAAAAGTTCATCGTGGGACGCGAAATCGATGCGGCTCCCCGTTTGCTGATCGTGTCGCAGCCCACGTGGGGCGTCGATGTCGGTGCAGCAGCGCAAATTCGCGCCGCTTTGATGGCTTTGCGCGACGCTGGATGCGCGGTCTTGGTGGTCAGCGAAGAACTCGATGAACTGTTTGAACTGTGTGACCGCATGCATGTGATGGCGCAAGGGCGACTGTCGCCATCGTTGTCGCGCGCCGAGGCCACCGTGGCCCAGATTGGCAGCTGGATGAGCGGTCTGTGGACAGATGAACAAGAGAAGGTGCATTGACGTGTGGAAACTTGAAGCCCGACCCGAACCGTCCTCGTTTTGGCGCATCGCCTCGCCTTTGTTGGCGTTGGTGTTGACCGTCATCTTGGGGGTGATGTTGTTTTTGGCCTTGGGCAAAGACCCGGTCAAAGGTTTGCAGGTGTTTTTTTGGGAGCCGATCCGCAGTGGCTATGCCTTGGGTGAATTGGTGGTCAAGGCCACGCCCTTGTTGTTGATTGCCTTGGGGCTGGCGTTGTGCTTTCGCTCCAATGTCTGGAACATCGGCGCAGAGGGTCAATACGTGATGGGGGCGGTGTTCGCCACCGGCGTGGCATTGCTGGCAGACAAAACCAGCGGTGGTTGGTTTTTTGTGCCTGTTTTGTTGGCTGGTTTGGTAGGAGGCATGTGCTGGGCGGGGCTGGCGGCTTGGTTGCGTGACCGTTTCCATGCGAATGAAATTTTGGTCAGTTTGATGCTGGTGTATGTCGCCATCATGGTGTTGGGTTATTTGGTTTACGGCCCTTGGAAAGACCCGCTGGGTTACAACTTTCCCCAAACCAAAACCTTTGAAGCGGCCACACAAGTACCGCGCTTGTTCAAGGGCTCGCGGGTCAACTTGGGTGCATTGATGGCCTTGGCGGGTGTGTTGGCGCTGTGGGTGTTCATGTTCCGTACCCGTGCAGGTTGGGCGCAACAAATTGGCGGGCTGTCGCCCGCCGCAGCGCGCTACGCCGGGTTTTCTTCCCGCCGCGCCATTTGGGTGGCGCTCTTGGTGTCGGGGGCCTGTGCGGGCTTGGCCGGTGCACTCGAGGTTGCCGGACCGATTGGACAACTCACACCTTATGTGCCGGTGGGCTATGGCTTCGCCGCCATCATCGTGGCGTTTGTCGGGCGCTTGCATCCTGTGGGCATGGTGTTTTCTGCGATTTTGATGAGCATGTTTTATATCGGTGGTGAATTGGCCCAATCACGGTTGGGTTTGCCCAAATCGCTGACCGGTGTGTTTCAAGGCTTGCTGTTGTTTTGTTTGCTGGCCTGCGATGTGCTGATGAATTACCGACTGCGTTGGCGCAGTGCGAACACCAAGGGGCTTGCGTGATGGAAACCTATGCATTGTTGATTGCCGCCACGCTCAGCGCTGGCACGGTGTTGGCCATCGCGGCTTTGGGTTTGTTGATCAACGAAAAAGCGGGCATCGTCAATTTGGGTGCCGAGGGCATGATGTTGTGTGCCGCGATCGCGGGCTATGCCACGGTGGTGAACACCGGCAGCGATCTCTTGGGTTTTTTGGCAGGCATGGGCGCGGGCGCGTTGTTGTCGCTGTTCTTTGGCGCCTTGGTGATTGGCTTGAACACCAACCAGTACGCCACCGGATTGGCCTTGAGTTTGTTTGGTGTGGGCTTCTCCGCGTTTGTGGGAACCGGTTATGTGCAAGCCAAATTGCCTGAGCGTTTGAGTTACGAGGTGCCGTATTTGGCTGACTTGCCAGTGGTGGGAACAGCGTTGTTTCGTCACCATCCCATGGTGTATTTGGCGCTGGGCCTGACCTTGGCGTTGATTTGGTTTTTGCAACGCAGCCGCGCCGGTTTGGTGTTGCGTGCGGTGGGCGAGTCGCCGCAATCTGCACATGCGTTGGGTTATCCGGTGCGTGGCATTCGTCTGGCGGCGGTGGTCTGCGGTGGCGCTTTGTGTGGTTTGGCAGGCGCCTACATTTCAGTGATTTACACGCCGCTGTGGGTCGAGGGCATGATCGCTGGCAAAGGTTGGATTGCGCTGGCACTCACCACGTTTGCCACTTGGCGGCCAGCCCGCATTTTGTTGGGTGCGTATTTGTTTGGGGGAGTGACCATGCTGCAATTTCATTTGCAGGCTTCCGGTGTCGAGGTGCCCAGCCAGTTTCTGAGCATGTTGCCTTATGTCGCCACCATCGTGGTGCTGGCGTTGATCTCAAGAAACCCCCAATGGATTCGGGTGAACATGCCAGCGTCTTTGGGCAAGCCGTTTTATCCTGGCGCATGACCACCAACACGCACCAATTGCCTGCAGAAACGCCCTGAAACGGGGCGTCACTGGCTGAATTCAGCGGGTATGCGTGAAATCCCTGAGAGTTTTGTGCTTTTGGCCCCTGCACGCGGGAAAACCCCCGTCAATCAAGGTCATAATGCGTTTTTTCTCGTTAACCCCAACTCTTGCGATTTTTCTAAAGGATGGATATGACTGATTTTCACAAACGCACCTGGTTTCGTGCCGCTGCTTTGGGTGTCGTGGCTGCAGCCCTCGTGGTCGGTTGCGGCAAAAAAGAGGAGCCGAAACCCGCTCCCGCAGCTGAAGCCCCCAAGGCCGAACCTCTGAAAATTGCTTTCGCTTATGTGGGCCCTGTCGGTGACGGCGGCTGGACATTCGCACACGACAACGCCCGCAAGGCCATCGAAGCTGAATTCGGTGACAAAGTCAAAACATCCTTCACCGAAAACGTCTCTGAGTCCGCAGACGCAGAGCGCAATTTCCGCGACATGGTTGCCCAAGGCAACAAGTTGATTTTCGGCACCACCTTTGGCTACATGGAACCCATGTTGAAAGTGGCTGCTGACAGCAAAGACGTCAAGTTCGAACACGCCACCGGCTACAAACAAGCCGACAACATGCGCACTTACGACAGCCGCACTTACGAAGGTGCTTACATGGCGGGCGTGATCGCAGGCAAGATGACCAAGTCCAACACCTTGGGTGTGGTGGCATCCATTCCCATCCCTGAAGTGGTTCGCAACATCAACAGCTTCACCATGGGTGCGCAATCTGTGAACCCCAAAGTCAAAACCAAAGTGGTTTGGGTCAACGAATGGTTCAATCCACCCAAAGAAACCGAAGCTGCCACCTCGTTGATCAACGGCGGTGCCGATGTGCTTTTCCAAAACACCGACTCGCCTGCCGTCTTGAAAACCGCGGAATCCAAAGGCAAGCGTGCATTCGGCTGGGACTCTGACATGACCGCTTATGGCCCCAAAGCCCATCTGGCATCTGCCATCATCAACTGGGCCCCTTACTACATTCAAACCACCCGTGAAGCCTTGGAAGGCAAATGGGTGGGTGGAACAGGCGTGTGGTGGGGCGTGAAAGAAGGTGCCATCGACATCGTGTCCATCGCTGAAGACGTGCCGGCTGACACCAAAGCCAAAGTCGAAGAGATCAAAGCAGGTTTGAAGGATGGCAGCTTTGCCATTTGGAAAGGCCCACTGATGGACAACACGGGCAAAACACTGCTGAAAAAAGACGAAGTGGCTGACGACAAATTCTTGAGCGGCGTCAATTTCTACGTCAAAGGCGTTGAAGGCAAAGTGCCCGGCGGAAAATAATGGCCTGATCTGCCATTGCCAACCAAAAGGCTGCCCATGGGCAGCCTTTTTTGCGACAGTCGCGCGCAGCATCTGGCAAACCCCCAGCAAAATGAAATCACTTTTTCACACTTCGCTGTTCACGTGTTCATGGCTGACAGTGGTTTGGGCTCAACCGGTGGTGGGGTTGCCGGACACGAGTCGCACGCCCGGATCGGTGGACACCAGCGTGACCCAAAGCAATATCCAATCCACCGTGTGCGTCAAAGGCTACACCCAAAGCGTCAGGCCAGACAAAAAATACACCAATCGACTCAAGCGCGAACAACTCAGGCAGTACAAATACGCGGACAAAGACCCGCGCAAATACGAGTTGGATCACCTGATACCGCTGAGCATTGGCGGCAACCCCACCGATCCGCTCAACCTGTGGCCGCAACCGCGTGAAGGCGAGTGGTCAGCAGAGCAAAAGAACGAGCTCGAATGGATCGTCTACAAAATGGTGTGCCGTGGTGAACTCGCTTTGACTGAAGCGCAACAACGCGTTGCCAGCAATTGGGTGCAGGCCTACCAAGCGTGGGTGCCCTCCCGCAGGCATTGGTTGCCTTCGAAAAAACCTCGCGAGGACTGATGCAGTACGTCCCCCAACTGGAACCTTTACAGTCTGAACATCATGTCATTACCCATTGAGCATTCGCTTTGGCATCCGGTATGTGATGCGCGGCAGGTGCAAGAAGACCCTTGTCCGATTGAGTTGCTGGAACATGCGCTGGTGTTGTGGCGCGACCAGAACGGCGTGGTTTGCGGTTTGCATGACCGCTGCCCGCACCGTGGTGCGCGTTTGTCGCTGGGTCGCGTTTGCCAAGGCCAATTGCAGTGCGCATACCACGGCTGGACATTCGAGGGACAAGGGCAATGCACGCAGGTGCCGGCATTGCCGCACTTCAAGCCAGGCCCGGCCCAACAAGCCAACGCCGTGGCTGTGCAAGAGCGAATGGGTTTGGTGTGGGTGTGTTTGGACCCCGCCAGCGCAGAGCAAGCCATTTGGCCCGTGTTTGCCGCTGAATGGAATGCTGGCATGCGCAAACTCAACGCCGGTCCCTATGACGTGGCCACCAGTGCCCCGCGCATCGTCGAAAATTTTCTGGACATGTCGCACTTCAGTTTTGTGCACGATGGTTGGTTGGGGCAGATGGGTCACAGCGAAATTCCCGACGTCGTGTTGACACAAAGCGAGGCTGGATTCAAAGTCACCAATGCCCAAGTCTGGCAACCCAACACCACTGCCTTGTCGACGGAAGGTGGCATGGTGTCCTATACCTATGAAGTCAATCACCCTTATTCAGCCGTGTTGACCAAAGTTCCTGATGCGCAAAGCGGGGTGCCACCCGGCTATGAAGAATCGATTGTTTTGTTGATTCAACCCCAAACCGCTGACAGTTGCCGTGTCTGGTTTCGCATGGCGGTGTCTGACTTTGAGGTGGACAGTGAGGATGTGCTGGCGTTTCAAGACAAGATTTTTTCGCAAGACAAGCCTGTGTTGGAGTCGCAACAACCGCGTCTGTTACCCTTGCAAACAGGCGCTGAATCGAATGTGGCCAGCGACAAAGCGTCGGTGGCCTACAGGCGCTTTTTACAAAATCTGGCTGTGACGTTTGGAGTGTGTTAAATGAATTTTTCTGCCATTGCCCAAGCCCAATTACCCGCCTTGTTGCAGGCCATGCCCAAGACGGAACTGCACATGCACATCGAAGGTTCGCTCGAGCCTGAATTGATTTTTGCCATGGCAAAACGCAACCAAGTGCGCTTGAATTACGCCAGTGTGGATGCATTGCGATCGGCTTACGCGTTCACCGATTTGCAAAGCTTTTTGGACATTTATTACGCCGGTGCCAGCGTGTTGCAGCAACCGCAAGATTTTTACGACATGGCCTGGGCCTATTTTTTGCGCGCCAAGGCGGACAACGTGGTGCATGCCGAGTTGTTTTTTGACCCTCAAACCCATACCGAGCGCAAAGTGTCGATGCGTACCGTCATCACTGGCCTGCACCAAGCCTGTGTCGACGCCAAAGAAAAATTGGGCATCAGCTCGGCCTTGATTTTGTGTTTCCTGCGTCACCTCAGTGAAGACGCGGCCATGGACACTTTGGACGAGGCCATTCCCTTCAAAGACCTGTTCATTGGGGTCGGTTTAGATTCCAGCGAGCGCGGCCACCCCCCAGAAAAATTCGCGCGCGTGTTTGCCCGTGCGCGGCAACTCGGCTTGCGTGCAGTGGCGCATGCGGGTGAAGAAGGACCGCCGGCTTACATATGGGGTGCGCTCGATGTGTTGCATGCAGAACGCATTGACCACGGTGTACAGGCAGAGCATGACGCGGCCTTGATGCAACGCTTGATCAAAGAACGGGTGCCGTTGACCGTGTGTCCTTTGTCCAACTTGAAGTTGTGCGTGTTTCCTGATTTGTCACAACACAACCTGGGTCAAATGCTGGACCAAGGCGTGTGTGTCATGTTGAACTCTGACGATCCCGCGTATTTCGGCGGCTATTTGAACGACAACTATTTGCAAACCTTTGCCGCGCTGGGTTTGAATGCGTCGCAGGCTTACCAATTGGCCCGCAACAGTTTTGAAGCTGCGTTTGTGCCAGAGGCGCAAAAACAAATCTGGCAAACACAACTTGATGATTGCTTTCGCCAGTTCGGTGCTTAGGCAATCGGTGCACGCATGACGACCCCGCAACCCGTGGCAGTGGTGGGTGGCGGCATCGGTGGCTTGTCGGTGGCGCTGGCGTTGGGGCGTGTCGGCGTCCACACCACGGTTTACGAACAATCGCCGCAGTTTGAAGAACTGGGGGCAGGCATCGGCTTAGGCCCCAATGCGGTCAGACGTTTGGACGCGTGGGGCTTGGGCCAATCTTTGCGTGAGATCGCCTGCGTTCCCGACGCTTTGCTGGTGCGCGATGCAGAAGATGGTCGTGTGCTTGGGCGCTTGCCAATGGCCGATGCGTTTGTGTCGCGCCATGGTGCTCAATACCTGACCGTGCACCGAGCGGACTTGCACCAACTGCTGCTCAAGTCCTTGCAACAACAGGCCACGGCGGCATTGAAATTCAACCATGGCTTGCGTGCATTGGCACAAGCACCAACGGGTGTGCAACTGACTTTTGACAATGGCGAGCAGGTGGATTCGGTTCAGGCGTTGATTGGTGCAGATGGCTTGCACAGCCGGGTACGTGGTGTCGTTTGTGGCGAGCAAGCACCCGTCCCCAGTGGTCACTGGGCATACCGCACCCTGTTGCCCATGCAAGCCGTGCCTTTGGCTTGGCGTCAGTCCCAAATGGGCATGTGGTTAGGGCCTGGTTTGCATGTGGTGCATTACCCGGTTCGAGGCGGCGAGGCATTGAACCTGGTGGTGTTGGTTGAAGCAAAAGACGACGCGACAACCGCTGGTTGGGATGTGGCCCGAACCGCCGCGCAAACAGATGAAGATTTGCAAGCGGCCACGCACGCGTGTTGTCCGGCATTGCAAGCACTGTTGGCGGCGTCAGCCCACTGGCGTGCTTGGTGCTTGTTTGACCGTCCCCCTGTGTCATCGGCTGCACATTTGGTGCGTGGCAGTGTGGCTTTGGCCGGGGATGCTGCGCATCCCATGTTGCCGTACTTGGCGCAAGGAGCCGGCATGGCCATCGAAGACGCCGACTGTTTGGCACACCAATGGCAAATCCCTCATGCCAACACGGCGCAACGTTTGCAAATGTATGCCCAAGCGCGTTGGCAACGTGTGGCCAAAGTTCAGCAACGTGCGCGGCGCAATGGCAGGATTTTTCACGCCGATGGCGGGTGGCGCATGGCACGCAATCTGGCCATGGCCTTGGGTGGTGCCAAGCTCATGGACATGCCATGGTTGTATGGCGCTTGAGGTGTTTGACGGGTTACAAGCGACCTAAGAGCAAAAATTCCATCAGTGCTTTTTGCACATGCATGCGGTTTTCGGCCTCGTCCCACACCACCGATTGCGGACCATCGATGACCGCGGCTTGCACTTCTTCACCACGATGCGCGGGTAAGCAGTGCATGAACAACGCATGGGGCTTGGCCGCGGCCATCATGTGTTCGTCGACACACCATGCGGCAAAGGCTTGTCGACGTGCTTCGTTCTCGGCTTCAAAGCCCATGCTGGTCCAGACGTCGGTGGTGACCAAGTCTGCGCCTTGACAAGCCTCTAGCGGGTTGCGAAAAACTTTGAAGCAATCGGTTTGTGTGATGCCTGCCACACTGGGGTTGACCTCGTAGCCACTGGGCGTGCTGACATGCACAGTGAAGCCCAACAGGTCAGCGGCTTGCAGCCATGTGTTGGCCATGTTGTTGCCATCCCCGACCCATGCCACGACTTTGCCTTTCAAACAATCCAAGGGCTGGGCGACATCCCCCCGGTGCTCGATGAAGGTGAACAAGTCGGCCATGATTTGGCAAGGGTGAAATTCGTTGGTGAGCCCGTTGATGACCGGCACCCGCGAATTGGCAGCGAAGCGCTCGATCTTGGTTTGTTCGTAGGTGCGAATCATGACCAGGTCAACCATTCGGCTGATGACCTTGGCCGAGTCTTCAATGGGTTCAGCGCGTCCCAACTGGCTGTCGCCTGTGGTCAAGTGAACCACCGCGCCGCCCATTTGGTACATGCCAGCTTCAAAGCTGATGCGGGTGCGGGTGGAGGCCTTTTCAAAAATCATGGCCAGTGTGCGGTCGGTCAGCGGCTGGTGTTTGTCGTAGGTTTTGAATTTGCGTTTGATCAGCGCCGCGCGTGAAAACAAATACGCATAGTCATCCGCTGTCAACGCATTGAACTGCAAATAATGTGTCAGGGCTTGTGTCATGTCAGGCCTTGGGCGTGGTTGCCAAAAATTGTTTCACCAGCGGCACCAGAATGGCGACCACCTCGTCAGCCTCGGCCTCGTTCATGACCAGTGCGGGTAGCAAGCGAATCACGCTGTCGGCGGTGACACTCAGCAACAAGCCGGCTTGCAATGCTTGTCCCATCAAGGGGCCGCAAGGCCTGTCTAAATCGATGCCGATCATCAAACCGTTGCCCCTGATTTCCTTGAACCCCTCGACATGGGCGAGTTCGCGTTGCAAGCCATCGCACAAATGTTTGCCCACTCGGCTGGCGTTTTCGAGCAAACCGTCTTCTTCCATGATGCGCAGTGTTTCCACCCCCGCGCGCATCGCCAACGGGTTGCCGCCAAAGGTCGTGCCGTGGTTTCCCGGCTGAAAAATGTTGGCGGCTTTGGGGCCAGCGACCACGGCCCCGATGGGCACGCCCGAACCCAAGCCCTTGGCCAAGGGCATCACATCGGCATGTATGCCTGCCCATTGGTGGGCAAACCATTTGCCCGTGCGACCAATGCCGCATTGCACTTCGTCAATCATCAGCAACCAATCGCGTTCATCACACAGTTGGCGCACAGCGCGCAAATACTCGGCGCTCATCGGGTTGATGCCGCCTTCACCTTGGATGGTTTCAAAAAACACCGCGACCACATTCGGGTTGCCCGCGGTGGCTTTTTCGATGGCCGCGATGTCGTTGAGTGGGACGCGGATGAAGCCTTCGACCAGCGGACCGAAACCTTGCTGGATTTTTGGATTGCCGGTGGCGCTCAAGGTGGCGATGCTGCGGCCATGAAAGGCCTTGTCGTAGACCACGATCTCTGGGCGTTCAATGCCTTTGTCGTGGCCAAATTTGCGCGCCATCTTCAATGCGGCTTCGTTGGCTTCCAAGCCCGAGTTGCAAAAAAACACATTGCGCATGCCCGAAAGCGCGACCAGCTTGTCTGCGAGCTGCTGCTGCAAAGGGATGTGGTAGTAGTTGCAGCTGTGCATGATTTTGCCGACCTGGTCTTGCAGCGCGGGCACGAGTTTGGGGTGGTTGTGCCCCAAGGTGTTGACCGCGATGCCCGAGAGTGCATCCAAGTAGCGCTTGCCTGCGGTGTCCCACACATACACGCCTTGGCCATGCGACACCGTCATGGGCAGACGGCCATAGGTGTTCATCAAATGCGCAGCAGGGTCGGCGGTGGTCATGGGGAACCTCTGGGTTGTCAGAAAAGAAATCGGCTCAAAAGCCATGAAGACCTGGAGCCGAGGGATGCGATTTTAGGCGCGTCGCCCATGAAAAAACCGCCCCGAGGGGCGGTTTCTCACTTTTTTGCCAACAGCGCACCGGTTTCAAACGGCGGCCTGATTGCGTCAGACCGGGCTGGGTGCCTGAAATGTCAGGCGGCGAGTGCCAGGTGCTTCACCTTGGCAGCCAGGCGGCTCTTGTCGCGAGCGGCCTTGTTTTTGTGGAAGATTTTTTTGTCAGCGATGATGTCGACCACCGATTGCATCTTGCCAAAGAGTTCTGCGGCTTTGGCTTTGTCACCGGCTTGTACGGCTTTTTCGACATTCTTCACCGCTGTGCGGTATTTGGAGCGCAACGAGCTGTTGGCTTCGTTGAGTTTCACGTCCTGACGGGCGCGTTTGCGGCCTGAGGCCAGGCGCGGGTTCTTTTTCTTGGGTTTGGCTGAAGCCATGGGTTTTCCTTTGAGTGTCTGAGGATGATGCTGGCAAAGCCGACCATTGTAGCAAAGGCACATGCCCCGCACTGGGCAGTCGAGGCTACACTCCGGCGGGTGAGCTTGATCAAGTCTGCCTCAACCGTTTCGTTATTGACCCTGGTGTCGCGCATCACCGGGTTTGCCCGCGAGACCCTGATCGCCACGGTGTTTGGGGCCAGCGCCTTGACCGACGCCTTCAACGTGGCGTTTCGCATCCCCAATTTGTTTCGCCGCTTGTTTGCTGAAGGCGCTTTCAGTCAGGCTTTTGTCCCGGTGTTGGCCGCCACTCGCGCTGAAAAAGGCGATGAGGCCACCCGGCAGTTGGTGGACAAAGTGGCGACTTTGCTGGCTTGGGCGGTGATGTTGACCAGCGTCGCCGGCGTGCTGGCCGCACCCGGCTTGGTGTGGCTGATGGCCAGTGGCTTGCGCCAAACCCCGCATGGCTTGCAAACCGCCATCGACCTGACCGGCATCATGTTTCCCTACATCGCTTTCATGTCGATGGTGGCGTTGTCGGCAGGCGTGCTCAACACCTGGCGTCGGTTCGCAGTGCCTGCTGCCACGCCGGTGCTGCTGAATGTCTGCATGATCGCCAGCGCTTGGCTGGGCGCGCCGTGGTTGGGCAGTCTCGGCATCGAGCCGATTTACAGCTTGGCCATGGGTGTCATGGTCGGGGGCGTGTTGCAACTGGCGATCCAAATACCCGCCTTGCGCCAGTTGGGTTGGTTACCGCGTGTCAGTGTCTCGCCCAAGCAGATTCGGGCGGCTTGGCAGGACCCTGGCACCCGCAAGATATTGGCCATGATGGGGCCTGCCTTGTTGGGCGTGGGTGTCGCGCAGTTGTCGCTGGTGATCAACACGCAGATTGCGTCGCACCTTGCCCCCGGCAGCGTCAGCTGGATCAGTTATGCCGACCGCTTGTTGGAGTTTCCGATTGCCTTGTTGGGCGTGGCGCTGGGCGTGGTGTTGATGCCGCAGTTGGCAGCGGCCAAGGCGGCCGGCGACAGTCAACGCTACAGCGACCTGTTGGACTGGGGTTTGCGCTTGGTCTGGGTGCTGGCCCTGCCTTGTGCCGTGGCATTGTGGGTGTTTGCCGGCCCTTTGGTGTCGGTGCTCTACCACTATGGCGCATTCAGCGCGCATGATGTGCAACAAACCAGCCTGGCTTTGACCGGTTACGGGGTGGGTTTGTTGGGCTTGGTGGCGATCAAAGTGCTGGCACCGGGTTTTTATGCCAACCAAGACACCCGCACGCCGGTGCGCATCGCGGTCATGGTGTTGGTGTTCACCCAAGTGATGAACCTGTGGTTGGTACCTTATTTCGCCCATGCCGCTTTGACACTGTCGATCGCCTTGGGCGCATTGGTCAACGCCTTGAGCTTGTTGGTTGGCTTGCGTCGACAGGGCCAATTCCAACCTTTGCCGGGCTGGCCCCGCTTGGTGCTGCAGGTATTGTTCGCAGGCGGTTTGCTGGCAGTGGGTTTGTACGCGGCTGCCCAGCATTGGGACTGGACCGCCATGCGCTCGCGGCCTTGGGAACGCATCGGCCTGATGGCGCTGGTGTTGGCGGGTTCGGGTGTGGTGTATTTGACAACGCTTAGGGTTATTGGCGTCGATCTTCGTGCACTTTTACGCCGCTCGGGGCATGATTGAGCCATGGATTACAAGTTACAACTCCCTTCGGCGCTGGATTACTTCACCACCTTGGTTCAAAGCGATGACGAATTTCCCCTGATGGAAACGGCGGTCAGCATTGCCCAAGACGAATTCCCGAAGATGGACATTCAGCAAGTGCTAGACGAAGTGGATGTGCTGTCGGCCAGGCTCAAACGCAGACTCATGCCACAGGCCGATGTGTTGGACAAACTGCGCGAGCTCAACCGTTTTTTTTATGAAGACATGCGTTTCGCAGGCAACGTCAACCATTACGACGACCCGCACAACAGTTATTTGAATGTGGTGTTGAGCAAGCGACTGGGCATACCCATCAGTTTGGCAGTGTTGTGGTTGGAATTGGGACAGGGCCTGGGCTTGAATGTCAGCGGGGTGAGCTTCCCCGGCCATTTTTTGGTCAAGCTCGATTTGAGTTTTCCGCAGGAAGGCCATGTCGTGATTGACCCGTTCACTGGCGAATCGCTCAGCCGCGATGACTTGGCCGAACGCTTGATCCCCTGGTTGCCCGGGGCCAAGTTAGGCAAACCCCAAGCCATTTCCGACGACGCGCTGGCTTTCCATTTGCAACCGGCTGAACCCCGTCAAATCATCGCGCGCATGCTGCGCAATTTGCACGAAATTTACCGCCGCCAAGATGACCCAGAGCGACTGGCCAAAGTGCGCGCCAGGCTGGCGGTGTTGTTGCCTGAGTGAGGTTGGCTGTGTTCAGGTGCGAATGACCACTGCGGGTCCATCGCCTTTGTCTGCGATCACACCGATGCGAAAGACCTGTTCACCCGCGTTTGTCAGTGTTTGCGCGCAGGCGTTGGCATGCTCTGACGCAATCACCACCACCATGCCAATGCCGTTGTTGAATGTGCGGCACATCTCGGCGTCGTCAATGCCTGCGGTGGTTTGCAACCATTGAAACAGCTCGGTGCGTGGCCATTGGCTGCGCTCAAGGTGAGCCGCGCAATGGTCAGGCAGCACCCGAGGAATGTTTTCTGTGAGGCCACCTCCCGTGATGTGCGCCAGCGCCTTGATGGGGTGGGCTTTGAGCGCGCCCAGCACAGATTTCACATACAAGCGGGTGGGTGCCATGATGGCGTCTTTGAAGGCTTGACCGTCCAAGGTGACTGGCAAGTGGGATGACGCGCGTTCAATCACTTTGCGCACCAAGCTAAAGCCGTTGGAATGCACGCCACTGGAGGCCAGTCCAAGCACCACGTCACCCGCAGCCACGTTCTTGCCGGTGAGGATCAGTGACTTTTCCACCACCCCGACAGCGAACCCCGCCAAATCGTATTCACCTGCAGGGTACATGCCGGGCATTTCAGCGGTTTCACCGCCGATCAAGGCACATCCTGAGAGTTCACAACCTTTGGCAATCCCGCCGACCACGGCGGCGGCGGTGTCCACATCCAGCTTGCCGCAGGCGAAATAGTCCAGAAAAAACAGGGGTTCAGCGCCTTGTACCAACACGTCGTTGACACTCATGGCCACCAAATCGATGCCAACGGTGTCGTGCATCTGCCATTCAAACGCCAATTTGAGTTTGGTGCCGACCCCGTCGGTGCCGCTGACCAACACCGGTTCACGGTAATGTTTGGGCACTTCAAACAACGCCCCGAACCCGCCAATGCCAGCCAACACACCGTCGCGCAAGGTTTTTTTGGCCAAAGGTTTGATGCGTTCAACCAAGGCGTCGCCGGCATCGATGTCAACGCCGGCGTCTTTATAAGAAAGAGGTGTGTTCATAGGTGAAAAGCGCGTCAAATGCGCTTGAGAGACGGGTCGATAGAATCTGGGCATTCTAAATGCGGGTACTTTTCGCCTGATGTCCTCTTCCCCCGACTACCGTTTTTACGCCGCCTGGTTGCTGATCGGCAGTCTGTTGTCTGCCTTGTTGTGGTGGCTGGCGCCGGTGCTCACCCCCTTTTTGATCGCGGCGGTCATTGCTTATTTGCTGTCACCGTTGTTGAGACGGCTGGAAAGCCTGTGCGGGCCTTCGGTGCCACGGTTTGTGTTGGTGTTGTTGTGTGAGTCTGTGTTTTTGTTGTTGCTGGTCGCTTTCGTGGGATTGATCGTGCCGGTCCTGTTCAAAGAGGCGGTTCGTTTGCAGGACCAGTTACCGGTTTTGCTGGCGCAGTTACAGGCCTGGGTCGCACCGGCGTTTCAAAGCTTGGGTATCGATGCCCAACTCGACCCGCAAGGCATCAAAGAATTGGTGGCCGGCCAGGCGCAGGCACTTTGGCACAACGGCATGGATTCGGTGTTCGCCTCGTTGCGCATCGGCGGCAGTGTGGCCTTGGCGCTGATTGGCAATTTGGTCTTGGTGCCAGTGGCTTTGTTTTATTTGCTGATGGACGGTCACCATGTATTGGGTCACTTGCGTGAATGGCTGCCGCGCAAAGCCGAGCCTGCGGTGTCGCAGTTTGTGCAAGAAGCCGACGGCGTGTTGAGCGAGTATGTGCGTGGGCAGTGCTTGGTCATGCTCTGCCTGTCCGTTTACTATGTCGTGGGTTTGTCCTTGTTTGGCTTGTCAGTGGCGTGGCCGATTGGCATCTTGACCGGCATGGCCGTGTTCGTGCCTTACGTGGGATTTGGTATCGGCTTGTTGCTGGCTGCGCTGTCTGGGTTTTTGGAGTTGCCGCCCATGCAAGCCAGTTTGATGTTGGCAGTGGTGTTTGGGTTTGGACAACTGCTGGAGAGTTTTGTTCTCACGCCGCGTTTGATTGGTGAGCGCATCGGTTTGCATCCGCTGGTGGTGATTTTTGCGTTGCTCGCGTTTGGCCAATTGTTGGGATTTGTCGGTGTATTGATTGCTTTGCCCGCCAGCGCGGTGCTGCTCGTGGCATTGCGGCGGTTACGTGAACGCTATTTCGCCAGCCGTTTGTATGCAGGCTGACCACCCATGAAGCAAATCGCATTGGACATTGGGGTGTCGGTCGGGCCCAGTTTGGGCAATTTCCACCCCGGACACAATGCGGCAGCACTTGCTCACCTCGAGTTGTGGATGGCGGGGCGTACCCGCTCCCCCGTTCCCACGTATTTGTGGGGCGATCAAGGCAGTGGCAAAACCCATTTGCTCAAAGCCGTCGCACACCATGTTGAACAACAGGGGGCCCAAGTGGGTTGGATGGACAAAGCCGTCACCCAACCGCAGGCGTTCAATCCCGCTTGGGAAGTGCTGTTGTTGGACGATGTGCAGCAGTTCTCTGCCATTCAACAACACATGGCGTTCAACTGGTTTGTCAACGCGGCCACGCCCGGGGCTGGGCGACAGCCTTGGGTGTTGGCGGCAGGCAGTTTGCCGCCCCAAGATTTGCCCTTGCGCGAGGACCTGCGCAGCCGCCTTGGCTGGGGTCACGTGTTTCAACTGCATTTGCTGGACGATGCCCAGCGCCGTGAGGTGTTGCTCAATCACGCACAAGCCTTGGGCTTGCAACTGGGTCCCGAATTGCTGGACTATTTGCTCAGTCGCTTCAGCCGCGATTTGGGCCACTTGATCAGCTTGCTCGAGCAACTCGACCATTACGCGCTGCAAACCCAGCGGCCTTTGACCATTCCCCTTTTGAGAGCCATGCTCGATGAAACCTGAACCGCCATGAAGCTTGCGCTGTTTGACCTTGACCACACCCTGTTGCCTTTGGACTCTGACCAATCTTGGGGCGAGTTCATGCTGTCCTTGGGCTGGGTGGACGAAGCCACGTTTCGCCAACGCAACAACGCGTTTTATGCCGACTACCTGGCCGGATGTTTGGACATCCACGACTATGTTCGCTTCACCACTCGAACGTTGCGTGAGCGCAGCAGGGAGGCTGCCCAAGCAGCCCACCAGCAGTTCATGCAACAAGTGATTCAACCGGCGATCAAGCCAGCGGCGCTGGCCTTGGTTGAACAACACCGTGCCCAGGGCGAGACCTTGGTGATGGTGACTGCCACCAACGAATTTGTCACCGGCCCGATTGCCAAAGCCTTTGGCATGGATGTGTTGCTTGCCGTTGAGCTTGAGCGCGATGCCGCGGGCCAGATCACGGGCGAGATTGCGGGCGTACCCACATTGCGCGAAGGCAAAGTGACCCGTGTGACAGACTGGTTGACCAAACAAGGCTTGGATTGGTCGCAGGTCCACGCCACGTTTTACAGCGACTCCACCAATGATTTGCCTTTGCTTGAAAAAGTACAGGTTCCCGTGGTCACCAACCCCAGCACTGCGTTGCGACAAATTGCGCACGAGCGGTCATGGCGTATCCTCGACCTTTTCGGGAACCCATGATCACAAAAATCATTCAAAACCTGTTTGGCAAAACTGGACAGGGCAGCAAAGCCAGGTTTGGCAAACGCCGAGTCATAGCGGCCAGCACCCACGGCATCGACCCCGACTTGGTGGATGAACGCGCATGGAATGTCGTGCGCACCTTGCAAGAGCGGGGTTTTCAGGCCTACATCGTTGGTGGCGCTGTGCGCGACTTGCTGGTGGGTTTGAAGCCCAAAGACTTTGACGTCGCCACCGATGCCACGCCAGAAGAAGTCAAGGCCTGTTTCAGGCGTGCATTCATCATTGGCAGACGTTTTCGCATCGTGCATGTGGTTCATGGGCGAGGCCGTGACCATGAAGTGATTGAAGTCTCCACCTTTCGCGCGCACCTTGACAGCAACGATGCCGAGCAAGTCAGTGGCAACGAGCGCACCAGTAAAAAAGCCTTGTCCAACATGACCCATGCGGTTGACGCCAGCGGGCGGGTGTTGCGCGACAACGTGTGGGGCCCGCAAGACGAAGACGCCACCCGCCGAGATTTCACCGTCAATGCGATGTACTACGACCCGAGTGTGGGTGAGGTGATCGATTACCACCACGGTTTTGAAGACGCGGCCAAGCGGGTCATTCGCATGATTGGCGAGCCAGCCGCGCGTTACCGTGAAGACCCAGTGCGCATCATTCGCGCGGTGCGGTTTGCTGCCAAGCTCAGTTCGTTGGGCTTCAAATTAGAGCCCCGCACGGCCAAGCCGCTCAAGGCCATGATGGATTTGTTGGCCGATGTGCCGCAAAGTCGCTTGTTCGATGAAATGCTCAAGTTGTTACAAACCGGTCATGCTTTGGCCAGCATTGAACAACTGAAACAACTCGGGCTTGCCAAAGGCATTTACCCGTTGCTGGATGTGGTGGTTGAACGCGCAGACACGCCGTTTGTCAAAGTGGCGTTGCAAGACACCGACAGGCGCGTCGGCGAAGGCAAACCGGTCGCGCCCAGTTTTTTACTGGCGTGTGTGTTGTGGGCCGACGTGCGCGAAGGCTGGCAAGCGCGTACCGGGCAAATGGCGGTGTTTCCTGCGTTACAAGAAGCCATCGAAGAAGTCTTCAATGCACGCATTGGTGATGTGTCGGGGCGCGGCAAATTGGCGGGTGACATGCGAGAAATTTGGACCATGCAACCGCGTTTTGAAAAACGCACTGGCAGTGCACCGTTTGGTTTGGTGGAACAAGCACGCTTTCGTGCGGGTTTTGATTTCATGTGTTTGCGCGCGGAAGTCGGCGAAGTGGAGGTCGAATTGGCCGATTGGTGGGAAGACTTCAGTCTCGCCGATGACGACAGCCGCGTTGCTTTGCTGCAAGCGGTCAAGCCCTCACCTCGGGCGGTGCGTGCGGACGGCGATGTACGCAAACGCCCGCGTCGTCGTCGCAAACCAGTCGGCGACAAGCCGCCAGCCAGTGACCCTACCAACCCGTGATCCGGTAGACGCCTTCGTCGCTGTGGGCGCCAATTTGGGTGACGCCGTCGCTGCCGTCACCCAAGCATTGCAAGCGTTGGCTCAGTTGCCGCGTACCCAATTGACAGGCAGTTCTTCGTTGTACCGAAGCGACCCCTGGCAGGCGCAGGGCCCCGTCTTTGTCAACGCCGTGGCGAAAATTCGAACCGAGCTGACTGCCCCTGATTTGCTGCTCGAATTGCAAGCCACAGAGTTGGCCGCGGGCAGGGTGCGCAGCCACCCCAACGCACCCCGCACCTTGGATTTGGATTTGCTTTTTTATGGCGATGCCAAGATCGTCAGCCCCGAATTGACTTTGCCGCACCCGCGTTGGATGGAGCGGGCATTTGTGTTGTTACCGCTGCAAGAATTGGCGCCACACAAAGTGATTCCGGTGATGCTGCATGCCGTGGCCGATCAGGTCATCGAAAAAATGGCCTGACACACACATCGCGGTTTATTGAGAAATTTTGCGGGCTTCTTCTACCTGAGATTCAAAATAGCGCTGAAAGCCATAGGCCAAACTCGATATCAGCGCTGTCGCACCTACCATCATCGACAGCACCAAAGCGCCCACAGTCAACCAGTTGGTGCGCCCGCTGCTCGACTCAAGGTCAGCATCAGGGTTGTAGCGTTGGTTCCAATCGGTTTGCGACAACAAGCCCCAGTACAAGGTGTGCATGGCGCTGATGGCAATCGACATGCCAAGCAAGGGCGCCAACCACCAACTCAGCGGGTCATCCAAGCCAAACGATTGGGCGCGCTCGAACCCATACACGCCCAACAAGGTCATCAATGACAGTGACCAACCGATGGAGTCACGCCAACCGTACATGTAAAAGCGGGCGATGCCCAACGGTCCGACGATCACGCCTAACCAGCAAACCAAAGATTTGTGTTTCATGCCCTGATTATCTGCCGCGCTACCCATTGGCGAAATACCTGTCCTGGATAACCGTGTCCGCCAAGGGAAGAAAGCCAGGGCAGTCTCAAGGCGCATCCGAGGTGTGCCCCCTCCCGAGTGGGCGTTGCATCAGCACGGTGTCCAGCCAGCGGCCATGTTTGCGGCCACTGGCGGTCAGTTGGCCTGCATGCACAAAACCCAGTCGGTGGTGCAAGGCCATCGACGCCGTGTTGGCTGAGTCGCCAATCACCGCCACCATTTGACGCATGCCCGCCAGTTCACAGCGCCTGATCAGTTCGGTCAACAACGCCACCCCCAAACCTTTGCCACCGTGGTTGGCATGCACATAAACCGAGTCTTCCACCAAATACCGAAACCCCGGGCGCGGGCGGAAATGGTTGGCATAGGCAAACCCTTTTACCTTGCCATCGACGCTGGCCACCAGCCAAGGCAGCCCGAGTTGCATGACGTTGTCATGGCGTAACGACATCTCGCTCAAGCTGGGTGGGTCTGTTTCAAAACTGCCAGTGCCGTGGGTGACATGGTGGGCGTAAATGGCGGTGACGGCGGGCAGGTCGTTGGGCTCGCAGGCGCGGATCAGCGGGTTGGAGGGGCTCATGTGGGCGGCAGTCTATAATGGCAGGCTTTTCAGCGAGCGCTGGCCGGGTGGTCAAGTCGCGTGTCTCATCGCTGAATCAAAGACTGCACCCAAGGATAAACCATGGTCGTCATCCGACTCTCC
>Ga0192647_100592_pt1 | contig 25408 bp, 23 predicted proteins | sample LauGreFa1BDMLBSN_2_FD_133046 | JGI IMG/M metagenome (GOLD analysis project Ga0192647, IMG submission 133046) | Freshwater lake microbial communities from Lake Michigan, USA - Fa13.BD.MLB.SN - reassembly | ecosystem: Environmental > Aquatic > Freshwater > Lake | place: Lake Michigan, USA...
GAGTCACGACCGTTGCGCGTAGAGCCGCCGCCTTTTTTCTGTGCCATGGTGTGAGTGCTCCTTAGGCTTGGATAGAGGCGATCTGCAATTCAGTGAATTGCTGGCGATGGCCTTGGCGTTTTTGGTAGTGCTTGCGACGGCGCATTTTGAAAATGCGAACCTTGTCGTGTTTGCCATGGGCGACGACCATGGCCTTGACGGATGCACCGGACACCAGGGGTGTGCCGACCTTGATTTCCGCGCCGTTGCCGACAGCCAAAACCTGGTCAATCACGATTTCCTGGCCAACGTCCGCAGCGATCTGTTCTACTTTGATTTTTTCGCCGGCCGACACGCGATACTGCTTGCCACCGGTTTTTATGACTGCGTACATACGAACCTCTGAAAGATAGACTCTTCATTTGCTCTGCCAACGGATTTCAGCAGAGCCAAACATTTTAGCATGTAAAAAGGGTTTGTGCCGCTTCCAACCTGCCCAAGGCAGTGGGTGCCTATAATTTGGTTCCCTATGAGAACAACACCTTGAGCGCCTCCGTTTCCCCTCCCCAAACGGCCGCCACCGGCCTGATCCGGCAGGACATGCTTGAGGTGGACCGCATTATTTCCCAGCGCCTGTCCTCCGGCGTGCCTTTGGTGGGCCAAGTGTCTCAGCACATCATCCAGGCAGGGGGCAAGCGTTTGCGGCCGGTGCTTTTGTTGCTCATGGCTGGTGCCTTGGGATACGAAGGTCGCGATCACCACAAACTGGCCGCGGTGATCGAATTCATTCATACCGCCACGTTGCTGCACGACGATGTGGTGGACGACTCCAAGTTGCGTCGCAGCAAACCCACCGCCAACGCATTGTTTGGCAACCCAGCCAGTGTGTTGGTCGGCGACTTCTTGTATTCGCGGGCATTTCAAATGATGGTGGAATGCCAAAACATGCGTATCTTGGACATCGTGGCCGAAGCCACCAACGTGATCGCTGAAGGCGAAGTCATGCAGTTGATGAACATGCACGATGCCTCGCTCGATGAAGACGGCTACCTGAGCGTGATTCGAAGCAAAACCGCCAAATTGTTTGAAGCCAGTACGCGTCTGCCTGCTGTCTTGACCGGCAGCCACCCGCGCATTGAACAAGCATGTGCCGCTTATGGCCAAGCGCTTGGCACTGCTTTTCAGGTGATTGACGATGTGCTGGATTACGACGGCGACGCGGCTTTGATGGGCAAAAACCTCGGTGATGATTTGCGCGAAGGCAAAGCCACCTTGCCGTTGATATTTGCTATGCAGCGTGGCACTCCAGAGGAATGCGCGCTGATCAAGCATGCGATTGAGCAAGGTGATGAGCAAGCTTTGCAGGACATAGCCACGATTGTTCGCAACACTGGTGCGATGCAGGCCACGCGAGAGGCGGCAGGTGCACAAGCCCAGTCGGCGCTCGACGCCTTGGGCGTTTTACCAACGAGTTTGTATAAATCCGCGCTGGAAGAACTCGCCGAACAATTGCTCAACCGGCAAAGCTAACCATCACTTCGCCTCTTCTTCAGGCGGCTTGGTTTTTTTGACGATCTTGTAGCTGAGTTCGCGCTGTTTTTGCACCACCTTGGACATGCAATCCCGGCGCATTTCATAGCTTTTGATCATGTCGCAATACGTACCGCTGGCGGCATAACTGGCCATGCAGTAATGGCGTTTGTCTTTGTTTTCTATTTTGGCGCATTCGGCCATGTCACCTGCCAACACATGGAAGGCCGCAAAGCCCATGACACACAAGGCGATGTTTTTGATGATGTACTGCATGAAAACCCACCCGAATGGAAAATGGTGAACCGACAAAACCCAACAATTCTGAAATCTTAGCAACGTTTTAACTACACGCGCCAGATACACCGCAAGTTGCTGGGGTTGCCCAGATAAAATATCCGCCGCATTCGGGGTGTAGCTTAGTCTGGTAAAGCGCTACGTTCGGGACGTAGAGACCGGAGGTTCGAATCCTCTCACCCCGACCAGCATAGGTTTATTTAATTCTGATAATTGTTTTGTATTGTCCCGTTCGGAGCCACTGGAATCACCGGCATGCGCACCTTTAAACAACTGATGGAACCCACCGAATTTGCCTCGTACACCCATTTTTCTTTGTCGACTTGCCGTCGGCTGGTGTGGTCGGGCATGAGCACATAACACAGCACTTCGTCCGTCGGGTCCAGCAATTTGATGATGCTGACATTGGGCAGTCCCGCATCGAACGCACCCAAAAATTTCATCATGGGTTTTTTGGTTTCCTTGGCATCTTTGCTGTCTTTGTTATCCGCCAGCGTCAGCGTTGAAAGCAGCAGCAATACAGTGAAACATCCATGTAGCTTGACCATGTCAGAACCCCAATGAAATACCTGCGCCAGTGACATAGGTATTGGCGGAAATGCTGGCAGATATTTTGGCGATCAAGTTGTCTTGGAGTCGCCAATTCGCACCCAATGCCAAAGCAGTGTTGGCATTGAATGCACCAAATCCCAAACCCACGTTGAATTTTTGCCCGACAAAAAGTGACGGAACATTGGCGATGGCCGACACACCAGCAATACCGCGTTCATTGACATAAATTTGGCTCTGCAAACCGGTCACCTGCGATTGCAGGCTGGTCAGTTGCGATGAAGAGGTCGTGGTCAAAGAATTGAGTTGGTTCAGGTTGACGGCATCGGTGCCTTCGGTGCCAGTGCCCACATTTTGCAAACGGTTGCCGTTCAAACTCACCGTTGAATTGGCCGAATTGCTGCCCACGGTGACAACCGAACCGCTGTTGGTACCCAAATTCACCGCTGCACCGCTGACCGTGACTGTGCCACTGGTGTTACCAATCGTGGTGCTGGCTGTGCCAGTGGTGTTGATCAGCGTGGTGCCGACGATGGTAGTGGGTGCGGTGATGGCGAGCATGGTGTTGCCCATGACCAAGCTGTTGGCGCCAGAGGTGATGGTCACACTGCCGGTTCCACTGCCGCCAATGCTGGTGCTGGCATTGCCCGTGGTGTTGATGGAAGTGGCGCCAGTCAAACTGATGGTGGAACCGGTCAAGGTCAATGCGGTCGCGCTTTGCAGCACCGTGCCCGTGCTGTCGGCAATCAGCCCGTTGACAGTCGACAAAGAACCCGTGCCTGTGTAGCTGGATGCCCAGCCCACCACAGTGGTTTGTCCGACCCCTTGGGAAAACAAGGCTGAATACGCAGAGCCCAAGTACACGCCATTCGGCGTTGACACGTAGCCGCTGGCCGAGTCTATGGATCCTTGGTAAAGCGTCACCGCTTCGCTTGAACCGATATTGACACCGCCAGACTGCACATCCACATAAGACAGATTCAGTGAATTTTGAATGTCGTAGGTGGCAATCGTGGTTTGATCAAAATTTCCGGTGTAGCCGGACAAGTAACTGTTGCTGTCGGTTTGCCATATCCTGTCAGACCCCAAAGTACCCGAGATATCCAAAGTCGAGCCCGATAGAGTTTGTCCCCAGGCCACCGAATTTGCCATGCATAGACAAAGTGAAAAGATCAATTTTTTCAAACGACATCTATTTGGCATACACACAACCCATCCACTGTTTTGACACTGAGCCAACCTGGCCCACAGACCGGTGTTGACGGCGGAAACCCCAATGGTTGACCACTGACAAGTCACTGTTGATGCGAACAGGGTTTCCAGCCTCAATACAATCGGAATTTGATTGTGCACACCCTCTATTGGATTCGCAATATATTTTTCAAATTTATTGAATTTAACGATTTGCCATTTTCTCAGGGCGAAAATTCCGCGAACAGTGAATATTTTTTGATGTTTGGCTTGAAATCGTCAGGTTTACCCTTATCATTAGCACTCTAGTCGGTTGAGTGCTAACAATGCATCTTCTTCCGGTTTGAGCTTGTGCACCAAAGGTGCCTATTTTTGTCATTTTTAGTTTCCCTCAGGAGAACCCATGAAACTTCGTCCTTTGCACGATCGCGTGATCGTCAAGCGCATTGAAAGCGAAACCAAAACCGCTTCTGGCATCGTTATTCCCGACAACGCCGCTGAAAAGCCTGACCAGGGTGAAGTCCTGGCCGTTGGCCCCGGCAAGAAAAACGACAAAGGTGACCTTGGTGCCATGAGCGTCAAAGTGGGCGACCGCGTGCTGTTTGGCAAATACAGCGGTCAAACCGTCAAAGTTGACGGTGACGAGCTGTTGGTGATGAAAGAAGAAGACCTTTTTGCCGTTGTCGAGAAGTAACACTGCTCGCGACGCAATGTCTTCCTCACACTTTCTCGTAATTTATTGATATTTTTGGAGTCCTAACATGGCAGCAAAAGACGTGATTTTTGGCGGCGAAGCCCGCGCCCGCATGGTCGAGGGTGTAAACATCCTGGCCAATGCAGTGAAAGTAACCCTCGGCCCCAAAGGCCGTAACGTGGTGCTCGAGCGCTCATTCGGCGCCCCCACCGTGACCAAGGACGGTGTGTCCGTGGCCAAAGAAATCGAGCTCAAAGACAAATTGCAAAACATGGGCGCGCAAATGGTCAAGGAAGTCGCCTCCAAGACTTCTGACAACGCTGGTGACGGCACCACCACCGCCACCGTATTGGCCCAAGCCATCGTGCGCGAAGGCATGAAATACGTGGCCGCCGGCATGAACCCCATGGACTTGAAGCGCGGCATCGACAAAGCGGTGACCGCTTTGATTGAACAACTGCACAAAGCCTCCAAAGCCACCACCACCAGCAAAGAAATCGCCCAAGTCGGCTCTATCTCTGCCAACAGCGACCACAGCATCGGCGAGATCATCGCCAAAGCCATGGACAAAGTGGGCAAAGAAGGTGTGATCACTGTCGAAGACGGCAAGTCACTCGAAAACGAACTCGACATCGTCGAAGGCATGCAGTTTGACCGTGGCTATTTGTCACCTTACTTCATCAACAACCACGACAAACAAGTGGCGTTGCTGGACAACCCGTTCGTATTGCTGTTTGACAAAAAAATCAGCAACATTCGCGAACTGTTGCCAACCTTGGAAGCCGTGGCCAAAGCCGGCCGTCCTTTGCTGATCATTGCCGAAGAAGTCGACGGCGAAGCGCTGGCAACCTTGGTGGTCAACACCATCCGTGGCATTTTGAAAGTGGTGGCTGTCAAGGCCCCTGGCTTCGGCGACCGCCGCAAAGCCATGTTGGAAGACATCGCCATTTTGACCGGTGGCAAAGTCATCGCCGAAGAAGTCGGTTTGACCTTGGAAAAAGTCACTCTGGCTGATCTGGGTTCTGCCAAGCGCATCGAAGTGGGCAAAGAAAACACCACCATCATCGATGGCGCCGGTGCTGCTGCCGACATCGAAGCCCGCGTCAAACAAATCCGCGTGCAAATCGAAGAAGCCACGTCTGATTACGACCGCGAAAAACTGCAAGAGCGTGTCGCCAAATTGGCCGGCGGTGTGGCCGTCATCAAAGTCGGTGCAGCCACCGAAGTCGAGATGAAAGAGAAAAAAGCCCGTGTCGAAGATGCCTTGCACGCGACCCGCGCTGCGGTGGAAGAAGGCATTGTGGCCGGTGGTGGCGTGGCGCTGTTGCGTGCCCGCCAAGCCGCAGGCACCATCAAAGGTGACAACCCTGACCAAGACGCCGGTATCAAGCTGGTGTTGAAAGCCGTCGAATCACCGTTGCGCGAAATTGTCTACAACGCAGGCGGCGAGCCTTCTGTGGTTGTCAATGCGGTGCTGGCCGGAAAAGGCAACTACGGCTTCAATGCGGCCAACGATACATACGGCGACATGATCGAAATGGGTATCTTGGATCCCACCAAAGTTACCCGCACAGCGTTGCAAAACGCAGCCTCTGTGTCTTCTTTGATGCTGACCACCGAAGCCATGGTGGCCGAAGCACCCAAAGACGAAGCCGGTGCTGGCGGCGGTATGCCGGGTGGCATGGGCGGCATGGGTGGCATGGGCGACATGGGCATGTAAGCCACGTCAAGCAACCACCGCAGTCTGCAAAGACTGCGCGCGCTTCAAAACCCGCACGGCTTGCGCCGTGCGGGTTTTTTCATGGCGAGGGATGTTCTGGCTCTGCTGGGTTGCTGTGCAGCACCACGGCTTGCGCCACCGGGAGTTTTGACATCATGGCCAATTGCTCTTCTATTTCGGCCTGACCATGCCGAATCAAATGGTCCATGAACACCGAAGCCACCTGCGACAAAGGTTTGTGCTCCAAATGCACCACGTTCCAACGGCGGTTCATCGGGTTGTTGGCCAACGGCAGCACCGACAACAGCCCCGCGCGAATTTCCAACAAACAAGACTGCAACGACAAATAAGCCGGGCCCAACCCAGCGATACACATTTGTTTGATCGACTCGTTGCTCGACAACTCTGCGCCAATCGACAACTTCAGACCGGCGTGTTTGAAGATTCTTTCAAGCGATGCCCGCGCACCAGAACCTTTTTCGCGCACCAACATCTGGGCATGGGCCAGCGTCTCCAAATTCAAGCCCGGTGTGTGCATCAACACATGCGAGGGTGCGGCCAAAAACGCCGTCGGGTTGTCCGCAAAACTCACCGATTTGACCCTGACCTCTTGCGGTGCACGGCCCATGACCGCCAAATCGATTTCATCGGCGGTGAGGCAGCGTACCACCTCGTCGCGGTTTGCGACTTGCAACTTCAACTTCACTTTGGGATGGGCATTGGCAAAATTGACCAACACATGGGGTAACCAATATTCAGCCGTGGTGACAGCCCCGATACGCAAGGTGCCGGTGAAGTCTCCCAAATACGACTCCATTTCGTCACTGATCTCTTGCCATACATTGAGCACGCGCTCGCACAAGGTATAGAGCACTTCACCTGCCTCGGTCAGCCGAATACCACGCCCAGTGCGGCTGAGCAGTTTGGTGCCGACGGCCTCTTCCAAGTTTGACAATTGAATAGATGTTGCGGATTGGCTGAGGAACAATTCTTCTGCCGCCAAACTGACATTGCCCAACCGAGCCACTTTTTGAAAAGTGATCAATTGTTTGATGTTGGCTGTTTTGGCGAGCGTCATGCCTGTATTTAAAGTGTTTATGCGTTCAACAGATATTGATTTTTTATACCCTTTTATATCGAATATTTAATTTGTTTAATGCTTTTGGTGTGTCTAAACTATGCCACTTTTGGAATTTTTTTGCATCAGGGAAATCGTTGGATCTATCCATGGGCGCATCAAAAAGCGGTAAGGTAGGCTGTTTCGGCGTATGGGGGTGTTTGACCCCCTGCTTCACCGATGTTCAACCGGTGCCCCTGACATGCTGTCCTCTGTGTTTTTCCGAGCATTGTTTGTTTGGTCGGGCTGGGTCTGCCTGGCCTGTCTGCCCCATGCGCTGGCTTTTCCTGCGCTGGCCGAAAACGAGCAACTTTTGCATGTGGACAGTGGCGAAACCATCAGCCCGTCCGATTTGCTGCAAGCCTTGAACCAAGCCGATGTGTCTGCATGGGGCGAAGTCCATGACAATCCCAGACACCATGCATTGCGGGCTGAGCTGTTGCGAGCTATCAAAGCGCGGCGGGTCACCATCGTGGCCGAGCACATGGATGCTGGCAAACAGGTCGACCCGCGCTTGGCATTGCCCGATGCACTGGGCCAAGCCGGTTTTGATGCTCCAGCATGGCAATGGCCTTTGCACCAAGTGTTGTTTGAAGCGGTGCAGCAGGCTGGACTGGCTTTTTATGGCGGCAATCTCCCAGCATCGCAAACCCGTGAGGTATACAAAAGCCAAGGAAGCAGCGCATCCTCTGAATTGCAACACCTGCTGCGCAACGCGCCGCTGGAGGAGGCGGGCTTGAAGCAATTGCGGCAAGAAATAGACGAAGGGCATTGCTCCGCCCTGCCTGCCCATATGTTCGACGCCATGATCGCGGTGCAACGTGCCCGGGATGCCAGCATGGCTTCGGTGCTGTTGCAACACCTGCCATCGGTGTTGTTGGCAGGCAATGGCCACGCATGGAAACATGTGGGCGTGCCCCAAATCATCCGCGCCAATCAACCGGATCTGCGTGTCGTCAGTTTGTTGCTGCTGGAGCATGCGCCGTTTTCAACCCGTGCAGAATCAACACAGTGGTTGCAAAACTGGCGCGGCAAAGCCGATTTCATTTGGCTCACGCCAACCCGTACACGCGATGATCCCTGTAAGCAGTTTCAAAAAAAATGATGGCCACCTAGCTCTGCTTCAGGCGCTCAGCAATTGATCGAGTTGTCGGGCATCGGCACAAAACGCGCGTATGCCTTCGGCCAATTTGTCGCTGGCCATGGCATCTTCGTTCATGGCAAAACGAAATTGCGCTTGGTTGACATGCACCACGGGCAGGTCCATGGTCTGGGCCCATTCAGGACGCAACGCTGCTTGCAAGGGCGCTTGGCTGCTTTGTAATTGCGCCAGCAATTCTGGGCTGATGGTGAGTAAATCGCAACCCGCCAGCGCCAAAATTTGCCCGGTGTTGCGAAAACTCGCGCCCATCACCTCGGTGGCAATGCCGTTTTTTTTGTAGTGGAGGTAGATGCGACGCACGCTTTGCACGCCCGGGTCATTCGCACCGGCATGCGCGGCTTCATCCCATTGCGCGCCAGCGGCTTTTTTGTACCAATCGTAAATACGGCCAACGAAAGGAGAAATCAATGTCACGCCAGCATCTCCACAAGCCACCGCTTGGGCAAACGAAAACAGCAGCGTGAGGTTGGTGTGTATGCCTTGCCGCTCCAATTGCCCCGCTGCTTCAATGCCTTCCCACGTGGCTGCGATCTTGATCAGCACACGCGATCTGTCGATGCCTTCGGCCTGGTAAAGCGCCATGATGCGCTGGGCACGCGCGACGGTGGCGGCGGTGTCAAAACTCAGCCGGGCATCCACCTCGGTAGACACACGGCCGGGAATCAGCGCCAAAATGCGGCAGCCGAAATTGACCAGCAGACGGTCCATCATTTCGTCCAACGGCGCACCGGGGTAGCGACTGACGGTGTCTTGCAACAATTGTTGGTAGGCTGGCATTTGCACGGCCTTCAAGATCAACGAGGGGTTGGTGGTGGCGTCTTGCGGTTGAAAACCGCCGATTTGCTGAAAATCGCCGGTATCGGCGACGACGGTCGAATATTGTTTGAGTGCATCTAATTGGTTCATGCGCGGATTATCGCGAATGGGTTTTTCACGCACACTTGGTCAGGTGTTTCACCAATCAGGCTACATTCGCAGTTATGAAAAATGTTCTGGTATTGGGTGGCAGCGGCTTCGTCGGACGGCATGTCTGCGAAGCACTCAACCGCGCCGGTGTGCACGTGACCGTGGTCACGCGTCGACTGCCTGCGCGATCGGTGCAAATGCTGCCTTTGGTGACCGTGGTGCAAGCCGATGTACACGACGTGGCGGCGCTGCATGCATTGCTTGCTGGTCACGATGCGGTCGTCAACTTGGTGGCCATCTTGCACGGCGACCGCGCCGCGTTTGACAAAGTGCATGTGCAGTTACCCAGGCAATTGGCCCATGCCTGTGTACAAACCGGTGTGCTGCGCATGGTGCATGTCAGCGCCTTGGGGGCGGACCTGCATGGTCCGTCGCTTTACCAACGCAGCAAAGCGCAAGGTGAAGCTGCACTGCAATCCGAAGTGGTACATGGTTTGCTGCTGAGTGTGCTTCGCCCCAGCGTCATTTTTGGCGAGGACGATGCCTTCATCAACCTGTTTGCGCGTTTGCAATCAGTCGCGCCTTTGGTGCCACTGGCGGGCGCCCGTACCCGGTTTCAACCGGTATGGGTACAAGATGTGGCCAAGGCCGTGGTGTATGCATTGATGCACCGTGAAACCATCGCTCAGGTGTATGAATTGGCGGGGCCACAAATCTACAGCTTGAAAGAACTGGTGCAACACGCCGGACGCTGGGCCGGTCACCCCAGAATGGTGGTGGGCTTGCCAGAGGCCATGGCATACCTTCAAGCTTTGGTGATGGAACTGCTGCCAGGACCCCCGTTGATGAGCCGAGACAATTTGGCGTCGATGCAAGTCGACAATATCGCCAGCGGCAAACTGCCTGGTCTGTCTGCGCTGGGTGTGCCTGTCGCCGCGCAACTCGACACCGTGTTTCCTGTGCTGCCACAGGCTTGAACCTTGAAGACCTATCTGGTTGGTGGCGCTGTTCGTGATGCCTTGCTGGGCATCACAGGTGCCGACCGCGATTGGGTGGTGGTGGGCAGCACCCCCGAAGCCATGGTGGCATTGGGCTTCACGCCAGTCGGCAAAGATTTTCCGGTGTTCCTGCACCCACAGACCCACGAGGAATATGCACTGGCGCGTACCGAGCGCAAAACCGCGCCGGGTTACAAAGGCTTTGTGGTGCATGCGTCGCCCGAGGTGACCTTGGAAGAAGACTTGGCACGGCGCGACTTGACCATCAATGCCATGGCACAAGCGAACGACGGCAGTGTGGTCGATCCGTTTGGCGGGCAACGGGATCTGCAAAACAAAGTATTGCGCCATGTCACCGATGCTTTTCGCGAGGACCCGGTGCGTATCTTGCGGGTGGCGCGACTAGCTGCACGTTATCCCGATTTTTCGGTGGCACCGCAGACCATGGCGTTGATGCAAGACATGGTTCGTGCAGGCGAAGTCAATGCCTTGGTCAGCGAACGTGTGTGGCAAGAATTGGCCAAAGGTTTGATGGCCAAACAACCTTCGCGCCTGTTGCAAGTGCTGCGTGAATGCGGTGCTTTGCATGTGCTGTTGCCCGAAGTCGATCGTTTGTACGGCGTGCCGCAACCGCCCGAACACCACCCTGAAATTGACACGGGCGTTCACTTGGAAATGGTGCTGGATGAAACCGCCCACGTGCATGCGCCGCTGGAAGTGCGTTTTGCCGCCTTGTGCCATGACTTGGGCAAAGGCACGACAGACAAAACGCTGTTGCCGCGACACATCGGGCATGAACAACGCAGCGTGAAACTGCTTCGAGGTCTGTGCGAACGATGGCGTGTGCCGGTGCCATGTCGCGAATTGGCAGAGGTGGTGGCGCGTGAACATGGCCATGTGCACGGCGCCATGTCTTTCGGCGCAGACGCCTTGTTGCGTTTATTGGTTCGCTGCGATGCCATCCGCCGCCCCGACCGCTTTGAGCGTGTGTTGATGGCCTGCGAATGCGACGCCCGGGGCCGTTTGGGTCTGCAAGATCGCCACTATCCGCAGGCTGCGCATTTGCACAACATGTTGAAAGCCGCGTTGTCGGTGGACACCGCAAGCTTGTCAGCGCTGGCCATGCAGCAAGGCTTGAGCGGCATGGAAGTCGGCGCACAGATCGAGCAGGCGCGGGTGAAAGCCATCGCATCCGCGCTCGCCGACAGCCAGCGTTGATGCACCCAAGGTATTTTTCGCGCGACAAACCAGCGAAGGTTTACAGCCGCCCACCTAAGTTCTTCATCAACTGGGTCACCGCCAATACGCGGCGGCTATGAATATCCAACACACTGCGTTCGGCATTCAAGGCGGCGGTCTGGGCCGTGACCACATTCAAATAACTGACAGTACCCGCGGCGTATTGCGCTTCGCTGATGGACAGATTGCGCTGAGCCGCTTGCAAGGCCTGCGCTTGCGCCTGGCTTTGCAATTGCAGTTGATAAGCTGCGACCAAGTTGTCTTGCACTTCTTGCAAGCCTTGCAACACGGTTTGCCTGTAGACAATGCCAGCAGCGTCCAGCGCGGCCAAGGCTTCTGCCTCTGCCGCTTTGCGTTTGCCGCCGTCGAGCAGGTTCAACGCCAAGCCAGGCCCCATGGACCACAGCAAATTAGAAGCGCTGAACAAATTACCCAAGCTGTTGTTGCTGTAACCCGCCGTGGCCGTGAAGCTCAGGCTGGGAAAGAACGCGGCTTGTGCCGCGCCTGCGTTGGCTTGCGCAGACAACACGCGTTGCTGGGCGGCACGCACATCCGGGCGGCGCTGCAGCAAGGACGCGGGCACCACCTCCGGCAAAGGTGGCGCCGCTGGCAAGGATGCTGCGGGTGCCAATTCCAATTGACCAGGGGCTTGTCCCAGCAACACATCCAACGCATGCAGCAATTGGGTGCGGTTGCTGTTCACTGCTATCAACTGCGCTTGCGTACTGCTGACTTGCAACTGCGCTTGCGCCACATCGGCGGCTGACACGACACCGGCGTCGTATCTGTACTGGGTCAATTGCAAGGCGCGTTCATAAGCGGTCAGCGCCAACGTCAACACGGCCGCCTGTTGTTCAGCAGCGCGAATCGCCACATAGGTTTGCACCAGACTGGCTTGCGCAGATAAACGCGCCAAGGCCAAGTCCTCGCGGCTGGCTTGCAGGCTGGCTTGTGCTGCGGTTGCCGTCGCGTCCAATCTGCCCCACACATCCAATTCCCAGCTGAGCGGCGCAGTCACACTCCATGTGTTGGCCGGCTGACCACCCGCGGATTGCCCACGGCTGACACCCGTGTTCAGAGTTGCCGTGGGCCAGACACTGCTTTGTGCCGAGGCCAAGCTGGCTTGAGCTTGTCGCACGCGAGCCGCCAATAACTGCATGTTCAGATTGCCCGATGCCAATTGCGCTTGCAATTGGTTGAGCACCGGGTCATTGAACAACGTCCACCAATCCGGATCGATGGTGACCATCGGTACCTCGGTCTGCTGCATCTCCGGCATGGCCGGTGCAGGCGGTAACTGTGCTGGCTTGAAAAACACACTGCAGCCGCCCAAGCACAAGGCCATACCAACCAGCCACCAGCGAAAGCTTTCAAGGTTCATGCAACGGTTCCATTCATGCCAGACGCATTGTGCCTCTGCGTGTATTGCGGGCGTCGCCCCAGCACCCAAGCCCTGGCATGTTCCAAACCGACGAACACGATCGGTGTGGTGTAGAGCGTGAGCAATTGACTCAACACCAAGCCACCCAACACCGACAAGCCCAAAGGTTGACGCAATTCAGCGCCCACACCGAACGCGAGTGCCAGAGGGATTGCGCCGAGCATGGCGGCCACCGTGGTCATCAATATCGGGCGCAGCCGCGACTGTGCAGACAGAAAAATCGACTGCGCGGCGGTGCGCCCCGAGCGTTGGGTTTGCAACGCCACATCAATCATCAAGATGGCATTTTTCTTGACGATGCCGATCAACAAAATCACACCGACCATGGCAATGACGCTGAACTCTTTGTCAAACCAGATCAGCGTTAACAAAGCACCCACGCCAGCAGAAGGAAGGCTAGACAAAATGGTCAAGGGGTGCAACAGGCTTTCATACAACACACCCAACACCAAATACACAGTGAGCAAGGCAGCCAGCAACAACAGCGGTTGTGTTTTGAGCGATTTTTCAAATGCATTCGCCGTCCCGGCAAAACCACCGCGCACAGACACCGGCAATTGCAATTGCGCTACCGTGTCATGGATGGCTTCGGTGGCTTGCGACAAACTCACCCCTGGCGCCAGACTGAAACTGAAGGTGTCCGACGGCACACCGGCATCGTGCGACACAGACAACGAGGCACCGGTCATCACCACTTGCGCAAACGCACGCAGGGGTACCGCCTGCCCCTGGTTGTTGATGACATGCAAGTCGTCCAATGAGGACGGGTTTTGCAAATAACTGGCACCCAACTCCAGCACCACCCGGTATTGGTTGAGCGGGTTGTAAATGGTACTGACCTGTCGCTGTGAATACGCATTGGCCAAGGTGGCACCAATGTCGCGCATGGTCAACCCAAGCCGGGCCACCGCATCCCGGTCGATCAACAACGAGGTTTGCAAACCACGGTCTTCGTAATCGTTGTTGATGTCTTCGAGTTCTTTGAGTTTGGCCAATGCACGTCTGATCTTGGGTTCCCATTCGCGCAGCTCTGCCAATTCATCGGCCTTGATGGTGTATTCGAATTGCGAGCCACCGGCTCTGGCCCCCATGCGTAAATCTTGCACCGGCGTCATGAACAATCGGGCCCCCGGTTCTTTGGACAATTTGGCACGCAAGCGTTTGACCACTTCGTCGGCGCTGGCATCGCGCTCATGGCGCGGCTTCAAGGTCATGAACATTTGCGCCGCGTTGCGCTGGCTGTTGCCCGTGAAGCCGGTCACGTTGAGCACCGCCGGATCGGCTTGAACAATCGCCAACATGCTGTGCAAACGCTGTTGCATGGCTTGGAACGATGAACTCTGGTCAGCCCGTATGTAGCCATTGATGCGGCCTGTGTCTTGTTGCGGAAAAAAGCCTTTGGGAATGGCGCGGTACAAACTGACATTGAGCCAGACTGTGGCCAGCAGCAGCAACCAAATCAACCACTGGTGACGCAACGACCAGGCGAGGCTGCGTCGATAGGCCCGAAGCATGTACTGCTGTCGGCGCGGTTTGACCGGCAAAGCACCGACGGGCAGCAACTGCGCGCACATCATCGGGGTGGTGGTCAGCGACACCACCAACGACATCAAGATGGCCGCTGTCATCACCACCGCAAATTCATGGAACAAGCGCCCAAGCACACCGCCCATGAACAAAATCGGAATGAACACCGCCACCAGCGACACACTGATGGCCACCACCGTGAAACCGATGTCTCGACTGCCTTGCAACACCGCCTGTCGCAACGGCATACCACGATCACGCAAACGGGTGATGTGCTCAAGCACCACGATCGCGTCATCCACCACAAACCCCGTGGCAATCGTGAGCGCCATCAAACTCAAATTGTTCAAACTGAAATTGAGCAAATACATGACCGCGCATGTGCCTGCCAACGACAGTGGCACAGCCACGGCTGGAATCAATGCCGTGCGCCAGCGCTTTAAAAACAGCGCGACCACCAAAATCACCAAGCCCATGGAAATGGCCAGCGATTTTTGAATCTCTGCCAGCGAACCGCGAATCGTCGGCGTGCGGTCCGACACCACTTCCATGGCCATGCCGGTGGGCACCTCTTTTTGCAATGCAGGCAATAAGCGACGCACGGCATCGACCGCTTGGATCACATTGGCACCCGGTTGCTGAAACAGCACCAACAACACCGCGGGTTTGCCTTGCGATACGCCATCTGTGCGAACGTCTTGCATGGCCTCGCTGACTTGCGCCACGTCTTGCACCCGTACCGCACGGTTGTTCTGATGGCGAATCACCATGCCCGCGAAATCTGCGGGGGTGAAAGCCTGGTCATTGGCTTCGATCTGCCAAGCTTGGTGTTCGTCTTCCACCATGCCTTTGGGTCGATGGGCGTTGCCAGCAACCAAGGTCTTGCGCACATCTTCCAAAGACAAACCATAGGCAGACAAGCGATCGGGTTGCACCGCCACGCGCACCGCTGGCAAGGCGCCACCACCCAAAGTGACCTGCCCGACACCGTCGACCCGTGACAAACGTTGCACCAACACCGTTGACGCGATATCCACCATGTCTGCGCGTGAAAACTGGGTGGAGGTGAGCGCGATGATCATCATCGGGCTTTCAGCAGGATTGACTTTGCGGTAGGTGGGTCGGCTTGGCATGCCGCTTGGCAGCAAGGTTTGCGCCTGGTTGATGGCGGCTTGCACATCGCGTGCTGCACCGTTGATGTCACGTTCCAAATCGAATTGCAAACTGATGCGTGTGCTGCCTTGCGACGAGGTTGATGTCATCTCATTGACGCCGGCAATGCTGCCCAGTGCACGTTCTAATGGCGTGGCCACAGTCGCGGCCATGGTCTCCGGACTCGCACCCGGCATACTCGCTTGGACGGAAATGGCCGGGTAATCGACTTGCGGCAAAGGCGCGACCGGCAACAGGGCATAAGACAACACACCGGCTATCGCCACACCCAGACTCAACAAGGTGGTGGCCACCGGTCTGGCGATGAACACAGCCGACAGATTCATGGCGGTGTGGTCCTGGGGCTGGCTTTGTTCCAGCGCTCAAGCAACAGGTAGATAACGGGGGTGGTGAACAGGGTCAACCACTGGCTGACGATCAGACCACCGACCAAGGTCACGCCCAAAGGTTGGCGCAATTCGCTGCCCACGCCATTGCCCAGCATCAAAGGCAAAGCGCCGAGCAAAGCACACATCGTGGTCATCAGTATCGGACGAAAGCGCAACAAGCACGCCTGCTCAATCGCTTCGCGCGGACTCAAGCCTTGGTGACGTTCAGCATCCAACGCAAAGTCAATCATCATGATGGCGTTTTTCTTGACGATACCGATCAACAAAATAATGCCAATGACAGCGATGAGACTGATGTCCATGCGGGCCAACCACAAGGCCAGCAACGCACCCAGCGTCGCCGACGGCAAGGTAGACAAAATCGTGATCGGATGCAGATAGCTTTCATACAGCACACCCAGCACGATGTACATGGTCACCACTGCGGCCAACACTAACCACAGGTTGTGGCGCAGCGACGACTGAAAAGCCATGGCAGCGCCCTCGAAGCGAGATTCGATGCTGGGTGGCACGTCTTCTTGTTCACGCATGCGTTGCCATGTCTGGTCAATCGCTGCCACCGCTTCCCCGAGCGACACGCCATCGGCCATTTGAAACGACACCGTCACCGCAGGAAACTGGTTCACATGCACCCGACTCAGCACGCTGTGGCGCTGCTCGATGCTGGCCACGCTGCTGAGGGGCACCTGCGCCCCACTCACCGAAGGCACGGTCAAGAGAGACAGCGCTTCAGGGCCCATGCGGTGAGCAGGATCTACCTCCAGCACCACCCTGTATTGGTTGCTTTGCGTGAAGATGGTGGACACCAGCCGCTGACCGAATGCGTTGTAGAGCGCGTTGTCGACCGCCGCCACCGAAACACCTAAGCGACTGGCCGCATCCCGGTCGATCTTCACATAGGCTTGCAATCCTTGGTCTTGCCAATCACTGGCCACATCCGACAAAGCCGGTTGTTCGCGCAAACGCTCCAGCAAGCGTTGCGACCACATGCCCAGTTGTTCGTTGTCCGGCCCGCTCAGCAAAAAACGGTATTGGGTACGCGCCACCCGGTCTTCCAAGGTCAGGTCTTGTAACGGCTGCAAATACATGCGCATGCCGCTGAGGTTTGCCGCAGCGAGCGAGAGTCTTTGCAAGATATCGGGCAACGGGGCATCGCGTTGCGATTTGGGTACCAGGTTCAAAGTCATGCGGCCGGTGTTGAGCGTGGTGTTGGGGCCATCGACCCCAATGAATGAACTCAGGCTTTGCACCGCTGGGTCTTTGAGCAGTACCTCGGCCAGCGCCTGCTGACGCTGCGACATGGCGGCGAAAGACGTGGCTTGCGTGGCCTCGGTAATGACTTGCACCGCACCGGTGTCTTGCAACGGAAAAAAACCTTTGGGCATGGCCACATACACCGCCACAGTGGCCAGCACTGTCAACAGAAACACCACCAGCGTGCGCCAAGGCCGGTTCAACACCGCACGCAACGCCACGGCATAACGGTGGATGGCCCACAACAACCAAGCCGGTGAGGCATGTACCCCCGTGCCTTGGCCTGAGGACGCAGACACAGGCCGCAACACATGAGCGCACATCATGGGTGTGAGTGTGAGCGACACCACCGCTGAAATCAAAATCGCCACGGCCAGCGTGATGGCAAATTCATGGAACAAGCGCCCGACCACATCGCCCATGAACAGCAAAGGAATCAACACCGCGACCAAAGAAAACGTCAGCGAAATGATGGTGAAGCCCATTTGCTTGGCGCCTTCCAAAGCCGCTTGCATGGGTGAAAGCGCTTTGGTCGGGTCTTGCAAATAGCGGCTGATGTTTTCAATCATCACAATCGCGTCGTCCACCACAAAACCGGTGGCCACGGTCAATGCCATCAAGGTCAAGTTGTTGACGGAAAAACCGGCCAAGTACATGACACCGAACGTTCCCACCAAAGACAAAGGCACCACCACCGCCGGAATGACCGTGGCCACTGCACTGCGCAAAAACAAAAAAATCACCATCACCACCAAGGCCACCGACAACAGCAACTCAAACTGCACATCCCGCACCGATGCCCGAATCGTGACGGTGCGGTCAGTCAGTACCTGCACTTTGACACCGGGCGGCATGGCTTCTCGTAGCACGGGCAATTGCTGTTGGATGCGTTCCACCGTTTCAATCACGTTGGCACCGGGTTGGCGTTGAATATTGACGATGATGGCCGGTGTGCGATCGGCCCAAGCCGCCAGACGGTTGTTTTGCGCGGCCTCGACCACATCGGCCACATCGCCCAAGCGCAGCGGACTGCCTCTGACATAGGCCAATACCAAATCGTCATATTCTTTGGGCGACCGCAATTGGTCGTTCGCATCCAAACTCGATGCACGTGCCGCACCATCCAGACTGCCTTTGGCCATGTTCACGTTGTTCAGGTTGATGGCGTTGCGCACATCTTCCAATGACAACCCGGCGGCGGCCAAAGCCTGGGGATTGACCTGCACCCGTACCGCGGGCCGCTGACCACCGGCAATACCCACCAAGCCCACGCCACTGACTTGTGACAAGCGCATGGCCAAACGGTTTTCCACTAAGTCATGGATCTGGGTCAAGGGCATGTCGTCGGCGCTCACCGCCAAGGTCATGACCGGCGCATCCGCCGGATTGACTTTGCTGTAACTCGGCGGCATGGGCAAATCAGCAGGCAAAAAATTGGCGCTGGCATTGACCGCGGCTTGCACTTGCTGCTCGGCGATATCGAGTGGCAGTTTGAGCGAAAAACGCAGCGTGATGACAGACGCACCGCCAGAACTCACCGAGGTCATCAAGGCCAGTCCGGGCATTTGTCCAAACTGCCGCTCGAGCGGTGCGGTGACGGATGCGGTCATCACCTCGGGGCTGGCGCCCGGATAAAGCGTGCTGACTTGGATCGTTGGGTAGTCGACTTGCGGCAGCGAAGCCACAGGCAAAAACCGGTAGGCCAATGCCCCCGACAGCAGCAATGCCAGCATCAGCAACGATGTGGCCACCGGGCGTCGGATGAACAACGCCGACAGGTTCATGGCTTGGCGGCTTTCACCACCTCAACTTTGCTGCCTGAGCGCAAACGGTCCGCCCCGTCGGTGACCACGCTGTCGCCTTCTTTCAAGCCGTCGGCCATGACCGCCTGCCAATCATCTTGCACAGACAACAACTGCACAGGCACCGCGCTGACAGTGCTGTCGGCTTGCACCACCAACACCCGGTTGCCTTGCGCACCACGCTGTACAGAGGCCGTCGGCACCGCCAAGGTGTTTTTCAAGGTGTCTAACTGCAATTCAATGTGCGCAAATTGGTTGGGAAACAACTGACCGTCGCGGTTGTCCAGCGAGGCTTTGAGTTTGAGGGTGCCGGTGGCCACATCGATGGCGTTGTCGGTGGTGTTGACCCGTCCGCTGGCGAGCCGCTGTTTGCGGTCCCGGTCCCAGGCTTGCACTGGCAAGGCCTGACCCGACTTGAGTTTGCGCATGATCAACGGCACATGCATTTCAGGCACGGCAAACACCACGGCCATGGGTTGGGTTTGGGTGATGCTGACCAAGCCATTGGGGTCGGAAGCGCGGACCAAGCTACCCAATTCGGCTTGCTTCAAGCCCAATCGACCGCTGATGGGCGCGGTCACACGGGTGTAGGAGAGTTGCAATCTGGCGGTATCGACATTGGCCTGATCGGCTTGCACCGTGCCTTGCCACTGGGCCACCAATGCCGCTTGGGTTTCCACTTGTTGTCGGGCGATCGCGTCTTTTTTCAGCAGGTCTTGGTAGCGTTGCAAATCCAGTTGTGCGTTCAACAACTGGGCGTTGTCTCGGGCCAATTGGCCCAACGCTAGGTTCAATTGCGCCTCGAATGCACGCGGATCGATTTCGGCCAGCAATTGGCCGGCTTGCACCTGCTGACCTTCGGTGAATCGCAAGGACTTGAGCACACCGTCTACCTGCGAACGCACAATCGCCGTGTTCATCGCGGTCAAAGTGCCTAAGGCTTGCACTTGCAACACCATGTCCATGCGTTTGACCAGATCGGTTGTCACCGGCGTGGGCTTGCCAGAGCTGTCGACCATGTCCTTGTTGCCGGGCCGCCCACCGCTCCAAGGGGGCTTGTTTCCCGGCTTGCCCGCAACGCCCTCTCGAACTGCCGAGGTTTCTTGGGTGGTGGAAGCCAGCCACGAAGGACGCAGATCGGCAAAACCCCACCACAGCACCGCTGTGAAGGCGACCAACAAACAACCCATCAGAGCAACCGATAGCCAGCGAGATCGAGAGGTTTTCAACATGTTCAACTACTTTGGGGCTGCACAACAAGCCATATTACCCCTGTCAAATTAACCTTGCGATCAAAGCGCAGACCATGCTCAAAATGATGGTGGTGGTCAAAGGAATGAAAAATTCACGGCCAAACAAACGAAAGCGCATATCGCCAGGCAAGCGTCCAAAGCCCAGTTTGTTCAACCACGGCGTCAGACCTTGAATCAGCAACAAGGCGAGAAAAACCACCAGCAACCAGCGAAACATGTCAAGCCTTACAAACGGTGCGATCGGTCGCCTTGCACAAAACCCATGGGCTCCCATGGTGGCCCAGCGCCCAAGACCAGTACCTTGAACAACTCACCCATTTCATGGTCTTGGATCAGCATTTGCGCTTGCTGCCGTTCGGCCACGGAGGCATTCTCCAACAACGACAACAAACCACTGTTGATCAAGAAATGCGCTTGGCTGGTAAAGCCCAAACACTGCAAACCTGCTTCTTGTGCGGTCAACGCCATGGCCGTGAAATCCACATGCGCGGTGATGTCCTTGCGGCCAATGTCTTGCAACGGGTTGGCGTCACTTTGGTGATCGCGGTGACACATCAGCGTGCCCATGTGGCGTTGCGGGTGGTAGTACTCGTGCGCCGCAAACCCGTAATCGATGAAGAACGCTGCACCTTGGCGCAAACGCTCGGCCAGACTGCCCATGAACGCCTGTGCTTGCAAAGGGATTTCACACAGGTAGTCATGGTTCCCTTCAATCTCGCACGGCGGCCGCAAATCGGTCGCTTGGTCTTGCCACACATACGACGAAGTCTGGGCATGCCAAGCCACACCGCGTTCATGCCACACGCCGTTGACCCGGTGCAGCAATTTGACCGGCATGGCATCCAACACCTCGTTGCCCACCACAACGGCATGAATGTTGTCTGGCAATGTGTCTAGCCACTGCACTTTGTGCGCAAAGTCTTTCAAACATATGGCTTGTTGTTCACGCAAATGGGCCGATACTTCCACAATGAAATAGCGCTTTACCCGGTCGCCCAACGCTTGGAGCAACTGCTTGGCCAGCGTGCCGTCACCCGCGCCAAACTCCAACACGTCATGTGTATCGGTGTGTTGCAAAGCCTCCCACACGCTGTTGGCCAAGGCCTGTCCAAAGCAGGGCGATACCCATGGCGCGGTGACAAAGTCGCTGCCGCCGGAGGGCATGCGGCCAATCGGACGCGTGCGAACGCTGTAATAACCAGCGCCAGGGGCATACAAGGCCAGTGCCATGAAACGATCGAATGGCAACCAACCCTTGTCAGCTTGCAACCGCGCTTGTAACAGGCGGTGCATCTCAGTCGCTAAACTCGTCGTTTGTTCATCCATTTCTCCCATTGTCCTTCATGTCTTCTGACACATCGGTGAAAACCACTCCCACGGTGCTGGTCACAGGCGCTGGCAAACGCTTGGGCCGCGCCATTGCCCTGGGCTTGGCAGATGCAGGTTGGCGGGTGGCCGTGCATTACCGCCATTCCAAAGACGAAGCCTTGGCCACCACACACGAATGCGACAAACGCTTCGCAGGCGCGCAATGCTTTGGCGCCGACTTGTCGGTCGAAACCGAAACACGGCGTTTGTTGCCTGAGGTGATACAAGCCATGGGGCATGTGGACGCTGTTGTCAATAGCGCTGCTTTGTTTGAACACGACAGCGCCCACGATTTCAACTACGACATGTTGCAGCGACACATGTTGGGCAACACCGCCGCCGCGATTGTGCTGGCGCAACTTCTGCAGCAACATGTGGCGTCGCGCCAAAGCCGTGGCGTGGTGGTCAATATGTTGGACCAAAAACTCTGGAACCTGAACCCCGATTTTTTCAGCTACACCCTGAGCAAAGCCGCGCTTGAAACGGCCAACCAATTGATGGCACGGGCATTCGCCCCGGCCTTGCGCGTGGTCGGCGTGGCCCCCGGTCTGACCTTGACCAGCCATATGCTGACCGATGACAAATTTGCGCAACTGCACCGCCTGTCACCGCTGGGCCAATCGTCTTCTGTGCAAGACGTGGTGTCTGGCGTGCTGTTTGCCTTGCAAAACACCTCGGTCACTGGCACCACCTTGTTGGTGGACGGTGGCCAACATTTGATGCCCTTCGAGCGCGATTTTTCGCTGATGTGACATGAACACTCCCTTGCACGGTTTACGCACACTCTCACTCACAGGCTTGCGCTTCAAAGCGAATCTGGGCATCTTGCCGCATGAGATTGGTGTGCCACAACCTATACAAGTCGATGCCGAACTCAACCTCGGGCCGCAGGATTTGTTGCCCAGCGACGACGACATCAGCCATGTGCTGGACTACCGCAAATTCCGCCACATCATCATCAGCGAATGCACTGCGCAACATGTCAATCTGTTGGAAACCCTGATCGGCAAAGTCTCGCACCGGTTGATGCAATTGCCAGGCGTGATGGGCGTGCGGGTGAAAATCGCGAAATTAGAAATTTTTGACGACTGCGAAGTCGCCATCCACATGGAGGCTGGCCAATGGTAACGACCACCGACGACCGTGAAATTCACAAATTGGAAAAACGCTTGTGCCGCCAAGTGGGTGAAGCCATTGTGCAATTCAACATGATCGAAGAAGGCGACAAGGTCATGGTGTGCTTGTCTGGCGGCAAAGACAGCTACAGCATGCTGGACATTTTGTTGAAGATGAAAATGCGTGCGCCGATCGACTTTGACATCATTGCTGTCAACCTGGACCAAAAGCAACCCGGTTTTCCTGCGCATGTCTTGCCCGATTACCTGACCCAACTCGGGGTGCCGTTTCGCATTGAAACCCAAGACACCTACAGCATCGTCAAGAAAAAAATCGCTCCCGGTAAAACCATGTGCAGTCTGTGTAGCCGCTTGCGCCGGGGCATTTTGTACCGCGTGGCCGATGAAATCGGCGCCACCAAAATTGCCCTCGGCCACCACCGTGATGACATTTTGCAAACCTTGTTTTTGAACATGTTTTTCGGCGGCCGACTCAAAAGCATGCCGCCCAAATTGATGAGCGACACCGGTCGCCACATCGTGATCCGTCCACTGGCGTTCGTGGCCGAACGCGACTTGATTCGTTGGGCAGCACACCGCGAATTCCCGATCATTCCTTGCACACTGTGTGGCAGCCAAGACGGTTTGCAGCGCCAGCAAGTGGGGGACATGCTGCGCGAATGGGAGAAGAAATACCCGGGGCGTTTAGACAACATGTTCCATGCGCTACAGCACACCGTGCCTTCGCACTTGCTCGATCCTCAGTTGTATGACTTCAAAGGCATGAAAGCCACTGGCGTGCCGCCTGAAGAAGCTGACATGGCGTTTGACCCCGAATCTTTCAACATGCCCACACTCTCAGGTATTCAAACCGTCACGGTGTGAACCCATGGTGACGCATGAAAAAAAGCGGCCCACAGGCCGCTTTTTTGTTGGCAAAGGATCAATGCTTTTTGTAAGCCACCACTTTTTGGTGCTGCTCACCCAAACCTTCAATACCCAATGACATGGTGTCACCGGCCTTGAGGAAGACGGGTGCGGGCTTGCCGTTTTTCTTCATGCCCATGCCCACACCGGGAGGGGTGCCGGTGGTGATCACGTCACCGGGCATCAAGGTCATGAATTCGCTGACATAGCTCACCAATTTGGCGACCGTGAACACCATGGTTTTGGTGTTGCCGGTTTGCATGCGAACACCGTTCACATCCAACCACATGTTCAAACGCTGGGGTTTGGGCACTTCGTCGCGGGTCACCAACCAAGGGCCGATCGGGCCAAAGGTGTCGCAGCCTTTGCCTTTGTCCCAAGTCATGCCGCGTTCGAGTTGGTATTCGCGTTCAGACACATCGTTGATGGTGCAGTAGCCCGCCACGTAGTCCAATGCACGGGCTTGCGACACATAACTGGCTCGGGCACCGATGACCACACCCAGCTCCACTTCCCAATCGGTTTTCACTGACCCTTTGGGCAACATGATGTTGTCGTCAGGGCCTTGCACACAACTGTTGGCTTTCATGAACACCACCGGCTCTTTGGGCACCGGCAAATTGGATTCGGCCGCATGATCGGCATAGTTCAAACCGATGGCGATGAATTTACCAACATGGCTGATCGGACAACCCATGCGGGGCTTGCCGCGCACCAAGGGCAGCTTGGCGGTGTGGAGTCGGGCCAGCTTGGACAGTTCTTTGTCACTCAAATGGTCAGGTGTGATGTCTGCCATCACACCTGACAAATCGCGCAATTTGCCGTCAGCATCGATCAAGCCGGGTTTTTCGCGGCCTACCGCGCCATAACGAACCAATTTCATGTGTGCTCCTGAAAAAAATCAATAAGTGGATCGGCCACCGGACAAATCAAACACCGCGCCGGTAGAAAAAGAACAATCATCGGTGCACAACCAAGCCACCATGGCGGCGATTTCATCGGGTGTGCCAAAACGTCCCATGGGGATTTTGCTCAGCATGAACTGTATATGCTCCGGCGTGAGTTGGTCGAAGATCGGCGTTTTGACAGCCGCAGGTGTCACGCAGTTCACGCAAATGGCGGTGTCGGCGAGTTCTTTGCCAATCGATTTGGTCAGGGCGATGACGGCCGCTTTGCTGGCGCTGTAGGCGCTGGCGTTGGGATTGCCATCTTTGCCGGCGACCGATGCGATGTTGACGATGCGCCCTTTGTTGCGCGCTTTCATGTGCGGCACCATTTCTCGGCAACAGTAATACAAGCCATTGACATTCACATCGAATACTTTGAGCCAATCGTCCAGCGGATAGTCCCAGCTTTTCATGTTCGGACCACTGATGCCCGCACTGTTGACCAACGCATCCACATCGGCCATGGCCACCGTTTTTTTCACCGCTTCAACCACTTGTGCATGTTGGGTCAAATTGACTTGCACGGCATCGATCGTGGCTTTGGGCCATTGTTGTCGCAGCGCAGAGACTGCTTTGTCCATGCCAAGCTGGTCATGGTCCCAGACGGTGACACGCGCGCCTGAATGCAGCAAACGCTGCACAATGGCCAAGCCCAGCCCGCTGGCGCCGCCGGTGACCACGGCATGGCGGCCCTGCATATCTAATTGGTTCATGGATTGCTGTCCTTGTCAGTCGAAGAAATAAACAAATTGCATTATCAACACTCGCTGCCCCTGCAGGCATGAAATTTTTGACAACTTGGATATGTATTTTTAGATCAGAAAATTCAG
>Ga0192647_100593_pt1 | contig 25362 bp, 19 predicted proteins | sample LauGreFa1BDMLBSN_2_FD_133046 | JGI IMG/M metagenome (GOLD analysis project Ga0192647, IMG submission 133046) | Freshwater lake microbial communities from Lake Michigan, USA - Fa13.BD.MLB.SN - reassembly | ecosystem: Environmental > Aquatic > Freshwater > Lake | place: Lake Michigan, USA...
ATCCCCCCACACCGTGCCACCCATCGACACGCCCCCCATACCACCATCAGCCCCTGTTTTGGCTCACGTTGGGCAAGCCCCTTCCCCTGACCCCATCCTGTCAGGGCTCGGCACAGTGGGGGCCGTGGTGGCCATGAATGGGTTGCTGGATGCCCAACAACCCTTGCGAGCTGGCAATGTGGGGTCATATTACCTTGATCTTGAATGGCATCGACCCCTTACCCCCCAATGGTCATGGCACAGTATGCTGGGGTTATACCCCCTTAGTACTGGCATGACCACCGACTGGCGATGGCTATACCTGTTGCATCACATGCCCGAGATTTCCTTGACCACCCACATCGGGCGTCACTTCATTCCGTTTGGCTGGTTGTCACAACAATGTAATGAAACCTCACCTTTTGCGTTGGCACCCTTACTGAGTCAGTATACGTGGGGGGGAAATATTGTGGGGGATGGTATCTTGGGGCAATGGCAGATAGCAGGACCCTGGCATCTTCAAGTCGGGGGATGGGTTCATGAACCCAAACCTGGCACCACAGGGTTTGGTCCTGCCCATCAACTGGGGTTGATTCGTACGGTGTGGGACATCAAAACAAAAGACGGGATGGGGGTATCTGCATCCCTGCATCACATGAAAGGGAGTGGCCCCCTTCATCAGACCCAGCAGGATCACGTAGAGTGGGTGGGAGCGGATGTTAAATGGGATATACCCTTGGGGGCCCAGCATACCGGCACGCTACTCGCTGAATGGGTCGGCATCGAACGGCAATGGGGATCACAACGCTTTCAACGATCCGGCGGTTATGCAGCAGGATGGGTGGCCAATGAATGGATGGATTGGGGTGCCCGAATCGATTGGTTGGAACACCCCGAGGCGGTGCTCACGACCAGCCATCGAATGGGCTTGATGCTGAATATAAGGCATGCACCCGGTACCGCCCTTCAGCTCTTTTACAGTCATGACCCGGGCCCACAAGCCGCCCATCAATTCGGAGCCAGTTATTTGATGGTGATTGGCAGTCATCATCACACCTTTCGATAGGCCCATGCCCCTCTCATAACAAGCTGTCGCCGATTGTGCCACCGGCATCACCCATCTATTATGGGCGATGGGCTCATATCGTCCCACAAAACCGAGTGTGACGTAGACGATGTCACGTGCCATTCCTTTCCCCAGACGATGGGCTCAACGAGTCAAAAACGGGGCCGCATTGTGAGCTGTCAGGTATCCATCAACGGTATCCATCACGATTCGATGAAATTTTTTTTGTCTTTTTATCGATAATTATAATACAGCGACTGATAGTAGCTGTCCGCTTTTATGCCAGACAAGGATGCCAGAGTTTACCCCCTTAGCTCAGCATCCTTTGTTTGGTCCCAACGCTTTCCCCGACCGATGTCCCTACTTCGTCCCCCTCTTCATGCACCATCGGTGCCATGCCTTGCTAGATTGGGATTTCCCAATGGGGTGGCTATACGGGATGGCACCTTCCCCTCCATGATCGGTCATTTTGGGTTAAAATAAAGGGTCTGGATTGGATGATACCCCTTATTGCCGGTTTCGTTTGGGTATCATTAAACCCATTGTCAGGTGTTTATGCCTCATGACGCAGTGTCTGGTGATGAGACCACGTTACCACCCGCACCATCCGCTCCCTTCAACTGGCCAGCACTTCCACACCAGGTTCGTATGATGGCATGGCCCGACGGTCATTGATAGCCCCCCCACTATTCAAACACCGTGTTGGTGGTTACTGGCCTGTGGACACCAAAGGGTCCGTGACGATCCCCAATCGGGTTTGATTGTGTGGTTCCAATCGTGCCATCACCCGTTCTGTGACATTTTGATGGTAAGCGGCGTAACCTTGCCATTCTCCTTCGTGTAAGGGCTGATGACCAATGTCACGCCACACGTTAATCACCTCACTTGTGCCACTCACCCCCCTTGCACGCAAGCCATCACATCCCTCAAACAACCCACTGTCTCTTACCTTTTTATCGGGTTTGACCGATTGGAAATCCGCCATCCCTTTGTCTTGCGTGGGTGTGGCTTTATCCTTTGAGTGGGACTTGGGGTTTTTACATGGCACCTTCCACCATCGGCCGGTATAGGTCATGTCCATGAGTGACTTCAATGCGATATTGGCCGCCGCATTTAAATCGGCTTGCAATCCCATCGGTCCGCCTTGGTGTGCGGATACAAACAAGGCACCTCCCCGCTTTGGCAACCGGACCACGCCTGCTTTCTGATCCTTTTCAGGCTTTGATTGCCAGCCTTTTTTTAACTCACATAACCAATCGATATGCTCATACTCCTTTTCCCATTTTGGCCCTAAAAACTGGGTGACGGGAATATCATCACACCGCAGCCCAGGGGCCCCGGTACGAGAATCTTGGCGTGAGGTGTAAGCAGCTGATTCTTCCCATACCTTGATGTCATATAGTGCCGCCCCATCCTTTAACACTTCTTTGATTTTGGCCGCTGACCATGCCATCAATCGACGGTTTTCTCGTCGGGTTCTGAGTTCGTCGGGTTTGTAGTGGTCTAAATTTTCGATGACAATCGCATGGCAAGGAGAATCCAGCGATTCTTGTGGCCGCTTGGCGATGGGGGATGACAGTCGACCGGCACCCAATGCCCCTTCTAACAATCGACTGCACAATTGTTTGATTCGTTGATCACGAAGGCGTTCCAATGACTGCAACAGTTTGTTGCCAAACCGTTTCATGTCACCACATACTGGGGCGTCTTGATGGGGGTTGGGCCGGCTGGCAAACCCCACCTGCACCTTTTGCCTAAATTCGGTAAGGGTGGCAATACGTGATAACGACAACCCCCCCACTTTTTGCCGGTCACTTGGCTTGAAGGTGACGGTCGTGGTGACGTCGGGGTGTTCTAACCTGCCTTTTCGCAACCATCGCCCCACCACCCCTATCACTTGTTGGATGATCGGGTCTTGCTTGTCCCATAATGCGATGATGGCGTTGCGTAGTTGTGCTCGCTTTGCCTGGTCTTTTAACAAGTGATTGGCCGCTTCATGGCATTGGTTACCGCTGAGTGACATGTGTGGTAGCGTGTCACGCCACAGGTTTGTAATGTCCGCCGTTTGCCATTGTACTGTCTGTTCCTTGTCAGGTTGTATCAATTTACACAAGCGTAGGCAGGCTTGCTCGAGGATCTTGAGTCGCTCGTCATCGGTGGTCACGGCCTCTTTTTTTCCGCCAGAAAGGGTTTTGGTCTTTAACGTCAAGTCATGGGCAATGGTGGCCAATTCGGCATGCCGTTTGATGGCCTTTGTCACGATGGCCACCATGTGTTGCATGGCCTTGTCCACATCCAAATCGGCCCATACGGTGGGCGCCTGTTGGTTGGGCTGCCATGATGGGGCTGTTTTTTGCAATCCCGGTCGTTTGTTAAACAGGCGGTCACGGAATCCGTATTCAAGGCCCAGTGCCCTGTCGAGGTGATGAAGCACCGCTTGTTCGTGGGGCCACAAGGCCCTCACCTCGTCTTCGCCTGGCAACTTCACCAAAAACTGCCGATCCAATCGGGCCCATGGGGCAGGATGGGGGCTCTGGTCGGGTAAGCGATCGGGTCCAATTCGACGAAATACGATGTTTTTTTTACCTTGGGGCGTGTTATATCGCACATGACAAAACGCATCGGTTTCTTGGGGCAGGGCATGGTCATGGGCCTGGCAAATGGCATGCACCGATTCAATGGTACAGGCTTCCCAAATGGCACAGGCAGCGGCATGGCGATGCCCCAAATCCACCCCCATGACCCGAATACCAGGATGACGGGCGTATTGCCCTTGGCTACCACGGGGGCCCATGAACTTGGGAATGGTTTCAAAATAGGGCGTGCCGTGACCGTTTGGCGTCAATTCAATGGTCGCACTGCCCATCCAATTCATTCGAAATAGCACATCCTGCTCATGCTGCAACACATATTGATTGACCTCATGGTTCGAGGGATCATGGGACAATTCTTTTTGAATGCATGTGTAAAGGTCTGTTAATTGGGTTCGTGGCACTTGTAATCGGGTGCCCCACGCTTTGTTAACGCCAGGCCCCAATAATGACACAGGCTCATCGGGCGATACCCCTGCGGTAATACGACCCAATCGGTTGGCACGTGTAATGCCGGGACCATGAGGATCATGGCATGTGATATCGGCTTGCAATCGTTTGGATTGCCACCGAAAGACGGTTGGTTGGGTGGTGGTGCCATTCCATACTGTCATCTCAACCAACGAGCCGCGCACCGAATCAGACGTCAGCTGATCGATGGGGACCCCATCGGCAGTGGGGGGGCGATGACGGGTGGCTTTTTTGAGGCGTTTGTCAAATACACTCGGTTTTTGAAAGTCAAATAATATCTCAAATCGAGAGTCCCCAAAATCACAAAACACAGGGTGCTGTAAGGTATGGGGGTGTCGATACATGGGAATTTTAAATCGTTTTTTATCATAATCCGCTTTTTGTTTGTGTTGATACCATTTTAAATGGTCTGGGTCTTGGGTTACCACTTGGGCTTCTTGGGTGGCCATGTCTTCAAACAAGCGGTGATCACCCCACTTTTCTTCCGCATGGGCTTGAAGATGACGTAACGCCTTTAAACGCTCGTCTTCGGTATGGCAGGTACGCCATGCTTTGCATACCTCGTGCCAGCCGATTAAGGCCCTTTTTCGGATATGGTACGATTCGAGGGCACCGGACTCTGCTGTTCGTTGGTCGACATACGCATCCAGGAACGAGACCACCTCGGGTGGTATCTGATGCTCATCATCAAAGCCTTGCCGTTCGACTTCTCTTTTTTTCATGTTGGTATGGGCCATAGAGACCCGCCGGGCGGCATGATCGAGTATCACGCTATGCTCCGCATGATACGCACGCTCGTTTGCTAGGGGGTGATACTTCAAGCCCGTGGCGGCTTCGACGCTGGCCAATAGTTGATTGGCATAGTCTTTTTTTGTTTTATTACCCGCATTTTCTGCACACTTCTTGCCGTCTGTTTCTGACACCTCACGTAGTTTGTGAAGCCATGCCATGGACACCGTCGGGGCGTTCTGGGTGCTTGTGATGACATTCCGGGTAGCACTTTTGTATCCGGGTCCGCTGATGGTTTTTAAGATGCCGTCCACTGTGGCGGGGGCATCCAGATGCTGACCCAATTGGGTTAGAATACCGTCGGATGATGTATCGGTCTGGCCGGTTTCTTCCCACGTTTGGATGGTGTGAATGGCCCATGTATGAATGGATTGGTAGGTGGTGGCCAAGCTTGCAAAATTGGCCCCTTTTCCTTCGCCAAACCGTTGAGATAGCCATGCCCCCGCTTTGTGTGCAAAGTTTTTGGGGCTTTGCTTTCGATTGGGTGCTTGTGTTGACTCATTCTCACCATCGGTGTTGGCGTCTTTTGTTGCCCCTTGGTCACGATGGGTGGGCAAGCCAGTCACAGCAAAAAATGTTTTCGGATCACCTAAAAATGGGGTTAAAAAATCCCATATGTCTGCTTCGGTGGGGGGCGATGGCCACTTGGCGACACGTTCTTTAAAACACTTGGCCCGATTCACCCATACGGCATCATCTCGAATGGCGGCACTTAACGACGGGGTGCACACCCTGACCCATTCGTCATGGTTTGTCACACCAAAATCGCTGAGAATCTCCCGAAAAGCCGCCAATACCTTTTGTTGTGCCTTTTTTTTGTCATCGGGTGTTGTATAGTCTGACCCTTCGGCCACCACATAGGCGGGTGCCCCCATTTTTGATTCAACCGACAACCAAGAGAGGGCCAAAAAACGTTGAATGGTCTCGCGTTTTAGGGGATCGGGTTCGGTCTCGGCGATGTCCGGTGATAAGGCCCCCCGAAAGGTTAGCAACCAATCGCCCCATTCGGCGGCCCCCACGTTCACCAGGTGGTGGGTTTGCCAAAGGGCAAGGGTGGCAGCGGATCGGTCATGGGGGAAAGGCTTGATTTTAAATGTATAGGCACGCGACGGCATAGGGTCTCCTTTTTTTATGTTGAGTGGTCGTGATATTCAACAAACACCCATTGGGTAATAGGGCGAGGCAACACGTGCACAGGGCCAACATGGTGACACCCATATGATGGGCCATTCGCTCAATCGGCTCCGATAGCATGATGCAGCATGCCCCATCTGTCCTCGTCGACGTTACCCAATAAAATGGATGATCATTTTAATGAGGTTAATATCGACAGGAACAATAACATGATTGAAAATGAAAACAATGGTCATGAGTAACTCCCTTTTTTTAAAATTTGGACAACACGTCTAACTGTAGGGCCCCACTGGTGCCCTGTCAATACCATAGTCTAAGATACATACAAGTATTTTTTGTCTCGGCAATGTACGGTGGCATGGCCCCCCCGAAAGGGGCACCAGCCATCGCCCCATTTGCAGGTGCTGGGTTTGCCAAAGGGCAAGGGTGGCAGCGGATCGGTCATACCGGGTGATGGGTTGTCTTGACGATAACGTGAGGGGTGGGTTACAAGGTGGGCATCTCTAAAGGAGATGGTGTCATCACAGTATGTGTCGTGCCATTCAATTGGGTTTGCACTGTGGGTTATGTAAATGAATTGACATAATTGACACTATGTTTCATTTACATAATTGACACTATGTTTCAAAGACTACCATGTATACCAACTGGGTGGTTCATGGTTTAAAAAAACCTGTTTTTTGAAGTGGGTTTCATTCAATCAGGTACTGGGTGATGGGGTAGACTTGACGATGACGTGAGGGGTGGGTTATAAGGTGGGCATCTCTAAAGGAGATGATGCACTCACAGTATGTGTCGTTCCATTAAATTGGGTTCGCACTGTGGGCTTATGAAATAGTATGTGATGCGAGCGTTGAGGTGGTCATCATCTCACGCAAGCGGTGCTCGCGAGCGAGAAAGAACGTTGGTAACCGGTCGTTAGTCGATTTGGCATCATTTTGGATGGCATGAAAATGGGGGTGCTCGCAATGCATCAAAAATTGATTGGTTATTCAACCGTTTTTTTCACCCCTGTCTTACCGCCCGACTTTTACTCCATAAGCTGACACGCGGAATTTTTGTCGGGGACTGATATAGCAGATTGGTCTTACCGCCCGACTTTTACTCCATAAGCTGACACCTCTATGTCATCTATCCGCTCTTCACGAATCATACTGTCTTACCGCCCGACTTTTATTCCATAAGCTGACACATAGCATGCTTAATACCGTAGATATACTTAAAGTCTTACCGCCCGACTTTTATTCCATAAGCTGACACTTTCGCAAGTAGAACAATTAATCAGCAGAAAAATAGAGGTGTTACCGCCCGACTTTTATTCCATAAGCTGACACTAAATCATATCGACAGCTGTGGGAACAGAAGAAGGTGTTACCGCCCGACTTTTATTCCATAAGCTGACACTGCCTCAAGATACTGTGCCACCAATGACTCGACCCTGTTACCACCCGACTTTTACTCCATAAGCTGACACCATGTCTCATCTGATTCCTTGCTTATGCGCTGTGGTCTTACCGCCCGACTTTTACTCCATAAGCTGACACGACACATATGCGACACATTTGCCGGTATAATCGCGTGTTACCGCCCGACTTTTACTCCATAAGCTGACACTGCGGATGCACATGGCACCATTACAGCGAATGGTAGTCTTACCGCCCGACTTTTACTCCATAAGCTGACACCGAAAAACAACCCCAAACAAAAAAGACCCACTCAGTCTTACCGCCCGACTTTTACTCCATAAGCTGACACGAGGTGCTGATGGGAACCGAAGAGAAGATCACACGTCTTACCGCCCGACTTTTACTCCATAAGCTGACACATGTAGTCTTTCCCGGTTTTCATCATGGTGGCCAAGTCTTACCGCCCGACTTTTACTCCATAAGCTGACACCCCATAATAGGGGCAAGCCTTCGAACGATATGAAAGTCTTACCGCCCGACTTTTACTCCATAAGCTGACACGCTAGCAAACGCTCACACCGGGTCATCGCTATACCACCAGCATGCCGTCATGACCTTCCGGTAGTGCCACCCCCAAGACCACCACAGCGTTTCGTATTCCCCCCTCATTTTTACCCAAATCAATCAACATGACCTGATCCAGTCGATGATGAATCACTTGGTTCAAGTCTCGCTCCAATCGCACCCTTTCGATATCCGACAACACACAAAAAAAGACCGAATATTGCCAGGATTCGCCATACCCCCCCATCACCCGATACACATGTCGTAATCGCTTGCGATCACGAATATCGTAGCAAACCAAATAACAACGTCTCATCGATATCCTCTTCTTTTCGTCACCGGGTGGTTAAAAACGATAATTGATCAATATCGCCCGTCACCCAAGCCGCCACCATTTTGGCGTGTAGTTGAATCATCCGTCGATAACTGAGGCGATACCCAAAAACGGGATGCGTAATCTCTGTTGATAATCGATGGCCCCATCCCTGAAAAAATACCTTCCGTCCCGATTCGGTCAGATACACCCCCGACGCAGTTGATTGAAAATGAGATGCTTTTAGTTCACCGCGATTGATCAATGTGACCATCAACGAATCAACAATTAACGGTCGAAACGGCTCCATCAAATCCAAAGCCAACGCCGGACGCCCCGGTCTGGATGTATGAAACGCACCAATCGATGGCTCTAATCGTGCCATTCTTAAGGCCCCCACACATTCGTTCGATAACATGGCGTACCCCAATGACAACCCTGCATTCACTGGGTCAGGACAGGGGCGTCGTTTTCGACCATGGGCAGCAAACTGCTCATTAAATGGCCTGTGTAGCAAACCTGAAAAATGCTTAAAATAAACCGCTGCCGCTTGACCTTCGTGGCCACGAATCGCGTCCAACGTGGTGGCTCGTTTCGCCCCGTCGGCCATACGATTCATCTCGTCAGCCACGCCCAGTGGCAAGTCGGGGTGGTTACGCATTAAAAACGTACGCTGGTTTTTAATTTTGGCAACCGTCACATCTTGGGCCAATGCGACCAAGCGATCGGGCTGATCAAAACAACGCACTTGTTCCCGACGAACCATTGCACTGACGGAGTCCAATGGGTCGATCATCGCCAAACACCGACCACCCAACGAAAACAATCCAATCGGAATCCCTCGTTCCGCTAAGGCATGCATGGCCTGTGTGCTGAGTTGTACATCACCCAAAACCGTTACACTTTCCACATCGGCCAAGGGTATTTTTTTGATAATCGACCCATCTCGGCCTTTGATATGTAAGGCCCCACCTGAAACCCCCATTTTGGTTCCTTCAGTCTGACTCACCACATGCAACCCGTCATCTCGCATGGGCCATATCGAACGGGGTAGATCGTTTTTTGATTTCCCCGCTTGGATATAGTGAATTTCGTCCGGCAAACAAATGGGTTGCAATGAACATCGTTTGCATTTCTCATCTTTGATCAACGGGGCCGGACGTGGCCCCCTTACACATTGCTTGGCTTGTTCTAAAATGGCCATGGCCTCTTGTTTGAGTCGCTCATCATAGGGCAAGCGAATGCGTCTTTTTTCGGCCGCATAATAAATAAACGCTTCGGATACCTCATACCCAGCTTCCTCTAACAACAACCTTTGTAATCCCACTTGAACCCGATCGGTAGGCCATGGGGCGATGATGTCCCCATCATGATGGGGGTGTCCCTTACGATACTCAATCGGAATGGCACGGTGCCCTTGAATATCGGCCAAATCCAATGTTGCCGTCAGTCCCAATCGGGCACTACTCAGTACCAACGAACGGACCACTTGATGACCATCCCCCCATTCGCTTTGATCCCCTAACGTGGGATGATCCACCCGTTGGTGGATTGATTTCCCTGTTTCGGTGTCTGAATTGTGACAAAAAAGACCTTCTACCTGCAGGTAATAAAACAAACGGGGACAGTAGGCATATTCGGCTACATTCCGTGCCGACCAATACACCCCTTCTGTCAACCCATCTTGCGATTCGTCGTTTATCATTCATCCCCATCATTCCCTTTTTAACATCGTATTACCCCTTCATGAATCAATCGGTATCACCAATGCCCCCCCCTTCCTTCATCCCCCCTTCCTTCATCCCCCTTTTTTTATGATTGGCGATCGTGGCACTCAATGCTACCATCCCCCTGTTACCATAAGGGGGGATCGTCGTGTCGTTGTTAAGTTGCCTGTGCTTGGGTAGTTTGGGGGTCACATGGGCCCTCTCCTTGGGGTCCCTGTGGGCGTGGGCGGTGGTGGCCTTGGGTGCCATGTGGGGGTATTGGATGCCATCCCCCGCCGACACGGTGTCACCCCCTCGCCTCACACGGGGCCTGGCCATGATACTGGGCATGGGCTTGGCGTACGGGGTCGCCTCCCCCCCACCCACCATCGCCCCAACCCCTCCCCCCACATCAGGGTCTTATGTCATCCAGACCGTCCGCACCCTGCCCCGCCACCGATACATGGCCTTGGCGACCCCCCTGAACGGACATAAAACGGTCCGCCTCTTATTTAACACCCCCCCCTCACCCGGTACCCCCCCCTCACCCGGTGATGTCATCGCCATTCAAGGCACCCCATTGGCACCATCTACCCCCACCAATCCAGGCCAGCGTGACCCACAAGCCATGGACCGGCGACACCGTATCATGGGCACCATCGCGGTCCATCGGGCCACCCGTGTGGGACACCAATGGGTCAACCCCCTCCCCCATTGGATGGGCACCCTGCGCCACCACTTGATCACAGGGACCAACCGCTTGTTTCCCCACCCTTACGCTGACTTATTAATTGGCCTGACCATTGGGGATGATGGGGTGACCCTCCCAACCGACATGACCGACCGGTTTACCCAATCAGGCTTGACCCATTTGTTGGTGGTCTCGGGATCACAAGTCTCGCTGTTAATTGGGTTGCAATCGGGTCTACTCATGCGTCTGCCCATTGCCCCATTTTGGCGCATGATATTCATGCTCATCAGCAACAGCTTGTTTTACATTCTCTGTGGCGGAGGGGTGTCCATTTTGCGTGCCATTCTCATGAGCGATATCGCCATGGGTGTTGCCTTGTGTCATCGACGGCTCAGTACCTGGCATACCTTGTTGCTTACCATCAGCGTCATGACCCTGCTCGACCCTGGCTGTTTGGGAGACCTGGGGGCCCACTTGTCATTGGCCGCCACCGCCTCGTTGCTGTGGGGGGTGCCCTGGCTCAGTGCCCGATTGGGTCGATTCCCCGAATGGTCCCGTACCCCACTGGCCCTGGTGGTGGCCCCCTTTGTGTTTACCGCACCCTTCACCATCGGGGCCCTGGGGACGGTATCCCCCGCCTCATTATTGACCAACGCCCTGGCCCTCCCCATTATTGAATGCCTTGTACCTGTGGGGTTACTCACCATTGTCTGTGGGGCCGTTTTTCAGCCATTGGGACCCATCCTCGCCCCTGCCTGTACCGTTGCCATGTCGTTGATGAATCAAATCGCCATGATGGGCACCTTGATACCAGGGGGCCTGCTTCATCTCCCCTCCCCGCCCCCATGGGTCACCTGGGGATGGGTGTGGCTATTGGCCCATTGGGTGATACCCGAATGGCAATGGATCCCCTATCGAAGGGGCCTAACCCTATTGATACTCAGTGCCTCCCTGACATGGGCCCTCATGGGTACGGTCTTACCCCGTCCGTTACGGGTCATTTGCTTGGATGTGGGACAAGGCGATGCCACCCTCTTGATCATGCCCACGGGCTACACCCTGTTAATCGATACGGGCAATCGATTGCCCGGCCAATCCCCCCATCGGGGGGATTATGCCGGCACCGTCATCTTACCTGCCTTGCGGTATTACGGGGTCACACGATTGGATACCCTCCTCATCACCCATGAGGATATGGACCACATGGCAGGGGTGGGCACCTTGTTGCGGCACATTTCCATTGGCCAAATAATGGGCCGGCCTTCTGCCCCCTTACAAGCAATGGTCGGCAACCGAGCGATTGAGCCCATACCGTTTGATACCGATTGGGTCTTTGAAGCACGGGGGGCCGTGCCCACCCGGTTGCGTTGGTTGCATACCCCCTACGCCAGTGAAAGCAATGACCGGTCCATTTGCTTGCAGGTCCTCACCCCATCGATACGTTTTTTATTCACCGGGGATGGCATGGAAAACGCCGAACGGTCTTTGGTGATGCGGTATGGGTCCCGGTTACGCAGTGATGTGTTACACGTGGGTCATCACGGCAGCCTGACCTCAAGCCATCCGTGGTTTTTACAAACAGTCCGTGCCCAATGGGGCGTCATCAGTGTGGGCCAACGCAATACCTACGGCCATCCCCACCCCACCATCCTACGACGCTTATATCAGCACGGGATGCACACCTTGCGGACCGATCGGGAGGGGGCCATTGAATGGACCATTCGCCCCAAGGGCATTGACCTGCGTCAATGGGGGAGTCCTCCGTCTGCCACCCCCCCCTTTTAGGGGACGTCGTGGCGTCGGGATCCATTTGACCTGCACCCCCTCTGCCTGAACCATCACCCCATGCCATCAGCCCATTCCATAGGATGGGGTCCCCCTGCCCATGGACCGTGCCTTGTCGCCCGCCCCACTCGGATGTCACCCTCTCATCATCACCCCCGCTCAAGGGACCGGCCCGAACGCTACTCCCTCTTCCTGATGGCCCCATCATGACGGGCATGCCTGGGATTGTCGCATCCTTTGACCATCCCGGCCGGTTGACCCGACGGGACCGAGTACATGGCCCTTTCCTTTTGATGACGCCCCTCATCGGGCCACTACCCGTTGGATTGCGATAGGGGCCGATCCCATTCGGCATCCCACTCTCACTCCCCTGCACGGTCCGACCCCCCACACATTCGATGACCCGATCACTGCCACCCCCCGATCATGCCCCGCAATGGCTCATGTGTTCAGCCGTCCCTGGTCGTCGCCCCCCCTTTTTTTTCACCCTACCCGATCACCCCGTTACCCATTGGCCGTTGGGACGCACGGGGTCTTAGCCCCACCCTCTGACCGGTCAATGGGGGAGTCCTCCGTCTGCCACCCCCTCTTTTTAGGGGACGTCGTGGCGTCGGGATCCATTTGACCTGCACCCCCTCTGCCTGAACCATCACCCCATGCCCATCAGCCCATTCCCTCCGACCCTTCGCTGTCTCCGACTCACCCCCTCGATTTCCCCTGTACGACGGGGGCCAATCGTAAGGCTGGCTCGGGTTGTCATGCGAGGTTAAGGGATGGTGACAGGCCCGTTTCCCTCCTCATCGGCTTGCCATTGACGCACCCTGACCCATCCGACTACCATCCTGACCCATCATCTTTTCATGAAAAGGGCGTGACATGATAGCACCCATAACCCCCATCGATATTCCCCAGCCCACCGACTGGACCCGGCGTCGCTTTGATGCCATTCATCACCTCTATGAACACGCCCAGCACGACCGGTTGGGGTTTTGGGACACCCAAGCCCGTGCCCTTGCTTGGGATACCCCCTGGCATACCACGTTACAATGGGACCCTCCCCATGCCCAGTGGTTTCTGGGGGGCCACCTCAATGCCAGCGCCAATTGTCTCGACCGACACCTCAATACCCCCACCGCCCATCAAATCGCCATCCATTGGCAGGGCGAAGACCATGTCACCCGTCACCTCACGTATCACGACCTGGCCTGCCAGGTGGGCCAGTGGGCCACCATGCTATTGGCCCATGGGGTCACCGCCGGGTCGAGGGTGACGATTGTCATGCCCATGATACCGGAGGCCATCATTGCCATGCTGGCCGTCACCCGCATTGGGGCCATTCACACGGTCATTTTTGCCGGGTTAAGTGAGCATGCCATTCATCACCGCCTGATCGACTCAGGATCTGAGTGTCTCATCACCGCCACGGGTGGGTATCGCCGTGGGCACGTGGTCCCACTGTATGAGACCGTCATGGCCGCCATTCAGCAAACCCCCGTCCGTCATGTGCTGGTGGTCGATCATGCCCCTATTTCCACCCCCATTCCCCTTCACCAACGCGTCAGTACCCATGTGACCCCCGCCACCCCATTGGCCCCCTATGTGCCCATGCCCAGCGAAAGCCCCTTGTTTTTGCTCTATACCTCGGGTACCACCGGCAAACCCAAAGGTATTGTGCACACCACGGGGGGCTACCTTACCCATGCCCTGTACAGCACCCGATTGGTCTTTGATTTGACCCCACAGGATGTGTTTTGGTGCACCGCTGATGTGGGATGGATCACGGGCCATACCTATATGGTGTATGGTCCCTTAAGTGCTGGTGCCACCCTGCTATTGGTTGAAGGCACACCCGATTACCCCGACAAGGACCGGTATTGGGAATTGGTGGATCGACATGGGGTGACGGTGTTGTATACCTCGCCTACCGCCATTCGACAAATGATGGCCTGGGGCCCTCAATATCCCCAGCGGCATGCGTTGGCCACCTTGCGATTGCTCGGCAGTGTCGGCGAACCCCTCAACCCCGAAGCGTGGCGGTGGTACCATGGGGTCATTGGACAGTCACGATGCCCCATTGTCGACACCTGGTGGCAAACCGAAACCGGTGGCATTATGATCACCACCTTGCCGGGGTATGACCCCATGAGCCCGGGTATCGCCGGTCGAGCCTTGCCTGGTATCGAGGTATGCATGGCCCCCCATCACCCCGATTGGCTGGGTATTTCATCCCCATGGCCCGCCATGACCCGGGGGATTTGGGGGGACATGAATCGGTTTCAAAGCACCTATTTTGACCAAGGCACCTATCTGAGTGGGGATGGGGCCATTGCCCATTCACCCCATCAATGGCAAATTCTGGGCCGCCTGGATGATGTGCTCAATGTGGCAGGCCATCGGATTGGCACCATGGAAATTGAAAGTGCATTGGTTGGGGCCTGTGGGGTGGTAGAAGCCGCGGCCATTGGGATCCCCGATGCCATTAAAGGACAGGCCATTGCCTGTTTTGTTCGATTGGGTGATGGGGCCCTTGTTCCCAGCGACGCCGATTTAAAGACCCGGGTGGCCTCTCAATTGGGGGGTATTGCCCGACCTGCCCACGTGTGGGTGGTCCCTGATTTACCCAAAACACGAAGCGGCAAAATCATGCGCCGGGTCTTAAAAGCATTGGTGATGGGGGAATCACCGGGTGATGTGAGTACCCTTCAAGATCCCGCCGTGGTGGATCGTATCGCACGGGTGATCTCATGAGTCTCACCGATTGGGCCGCCCTAACCGACTGCCCACTGTACATCGATGACGAGCGACGACGGGCCGTGTCGCGCGACGAATGGCCCTTGGCCACCCCGGTGGTCCCATTGGCCGTGGCTGTTCCCACCCACTCCGATCACGTGAGGCAGGTGTTATCCCTGAGCCACTCCCGGGGGATACCCGTGGTGGTAAGGGGGGGAGGGTCTAGCACCACAGGGGCGTCTTTACCGGTTGAAAATGGGCTGGTGTTGGACCTGTCGGGATTAACCCGTATGGCATTGGACCCGGTTAACCAATGCCTCACGGCGGAACCGGGGGTTATTTTGTCGCACTTGCATCGCACGGTCGAAGCGGCGGGATGGTTTTATCCGCCCGACCCTGCCAGTTTGGCACGGTGCACCATCGGGGGTACGGTGGCCCAAAATGCGGGCGGTCCCCGGTGTGTGAAATATGGGGTGACACGGGATTATGTATGGGGCTTATCCGGCTATTATCCGGATGGGACCCCTTTTTCATGGGGCGGTAAAATACGAAAAAATGTGGCGGGATTGGATTTGATCGGATTGATGGTGGGATCAGAAGGCATCTTAGGCGTGATCACACAGGTGATCTTACGGTTAATTCCCAAACCGGCAACCCATCATACCCAATTGATCGGGGTGTCCTCAATGGCCGATGCCTTGCATGGGTTATCCTTACTCCAACGCAAGGGGGTGACCCCATCGGTGGCCGATTATTTCCCCCATCTCTGTGTGCAAGCGGTGGCCAGTATGGGAGGGCCTGCGGGGGTGATACCCGACTATCCTTATTACGTGTTGTTAGAATGGGATGGGTCGGTGGCAGACGTCACCCACACGACCCGCACGGTTTTTGACACACTCGCCTCGATTCCAGCAGATCCCATTACCGTCGATGAGGCCACCATCTGGACGATGCGACGGTCCATGTCGGCTGGACTGCGTCACTGGGGCATACGCAAAAGTTCCCATGACATTACCATCCCATTGTCCGCGCTGACCGATTACATGGCCCAAGTGGAAGCCGCCGCCCACGCATGGGGGTTAACGGTGGTCGGGTATGGCCATTTGGGTGATGGCAACATTCATCTGAATGTATTGGGTCCCCACGTCACCGATGACACGTGGGCCCAGGTGTTGGCCCCCATGACAGACCACGTGCTTCAGCTGGCCTTAGATTATGGGGGCACCTTAAGTGGGGAGCATGGGATTGGATTGGCAAAAAAAGAACGGATGGCCGCCCAGTTTTCATTACGGGATTTGGCCGTGATGCGGGCCATTAAGCAAGCCTTTGACCCCAATGGCCTGCTCAATCCCGGCAAAGTGTTGCCTTCCGACTAACGGGGGGTGTCTGCCCTAAGGATGGGCGTGGGGGCGTTAGGGCGTGATGAATCATGCCCCCACCGCTGACCGGTCAGCTGATGAAACAAACGTCGGGTGGTAACCTCAATGAGGACGTGGGGGCGAGAAAAACAGCTGGGAAAAGATTATCAGGTCATGACAATCAATCGGCTCATCAACTGGCAACCTCTGCTTGGATAGTTGAAAAAAGTAACACGATCGATGACTCAGGGCGATGGACACATCCAAGCCAGCACGTGACCAGCACGAATGTGTCGGACATGACAGACTGTCGCCGTTTTATTCACGACATTCAAAGCCAGGAACGATTGACAAACAACGGATACTCATGTGCCGCCAATAAAGTACTTTATCAGGGACCTTAACAAGAAAAGCCCGATCACGAAAAAGCGGCTCGAAACCGTCCGCTGACCCACTAAAAAAAGCGATTTAACCGACTCATCAGCAAAACCCGATGCAAGGTCGAACAAGCATTCGCCACACTTAAACGCCGGTTTTTAATGATGCGATTTCGAACTATCACCCCCCAAAAAGTGAATGCGGCAATGGCCGTTAACGCCATCGGCTTTCGCTTGCTTAAAGCTACCAATTCGGTCACTTTCTAATTCAATTGATCCCCACTCACCCCTCTTTTTTATTGCCATGCCACCCTCTTAATGAACGCTTTTATCGTTTTGTACTGATCACTTATTTCGCAAAGGTCTTTACAGGTGGTGGCTTAGGGTCGCATGCGACCGTTACCGTTTGATGACACAATCACCATGTGGGGGTTTTTGATCCCCATCCCACCACACGTCCCCCTTACTACCCCGCCCGCATCCTTGACCCATCACCCGACACTCACCCGACACTCACCCGCCACACCACAATTCACGATTCAAAATCAACTGGGTTAATGATATAACGTGATCCCTGATCAGCGTGATACGCTACAGCCCATGCGTAGTGGGCTTGTTTCATGACGACCGTTCCACTTTTAGGAGTACCATCCATGACCCAACCGCCCATTCATGATACTGCCCATATCATTCAGTTGGCTGACGAAAACAAGACCCTACCTGATGGTAGCCGGGTGATGTATGCAGAAAACGACGCAAAAATTGTGCTGTTTCATAAACCAAAAAACGAATCTGGGATCACCTACGTGTACAACCGTAAAACCTGCCAGATTACTGTCAATGGCAAAGAAGGGACCAACCAAGACAAGCGCACCATGATTCGTTTGGGATCTGAATTGCTGGCACAAGGTGACGACGTTGAAATGGTCACGGTGTCCTTGCAACCAGAACAAGAGGGTCGCACCCATGGTATCTAGTTCTACGTTGCCAGAAGGGGTACGCACCGCCTTGGGTGGTGAGCTCACCCTCGTGTCTCGCTGTGTGCTACCCCACGCACCCCAGCATGTGGTCGATGCCATTTGTTCGATCGCACTGTCGCAAGTGGGCACTGAACATGGTACCGACGGCATGGATAAGGATCGATTGCACGCCTTGTTTTGTTCTGTAACAGGCCAATTGGTCTCCCCCCACCGATTGGCCATTCACCCGTCTACCCCCCTACCCCCTTCTGTACCATTGGATTGGGAGCAATTCATCGCTCAACTAAAGCACCAAGGAGTTTTGTAATGTCACATGACCTCACCTCACCCGTATCGGTTATCTATTGTATTCATGGCCTCATTGCCCCGACCTGTTCGCTTTGCAAAGACAAAGACGTTGCCCAAGTGCAAGCCGAATTAAACCGACTGAAAGAAGAGTTTTCCAACCAACTACGCTACGATTACCAAGAGTTAGAACGCCCGACCAATGACATTCCTGAAGACCTTGATTTTGACATGGATGACATGTCGTCCTAATCGGGCGTTGTCATGACGCCCATGGCCCATCATCACGAAAAAAAATTAATGGTCGCAGTGGCCATTAATTCGGTGATGATGGGATTTGAAATTATATTTGGTTGGTGGACAGGGTCCATGGCCTTGTTGGCAGATGGGTGGCACATGGCCACCCATGTGGGGGCCCTCTTGATTTCGTGGGCCGCTTATTGGATGGTGCGACGCTGGACACACGATCGTCGCTTAACGCAAGGGTCATCGGATATTTTGCCATTGGCGGGCTATACCAATGCGATCATATTGGTGATAGTGGGGTTGGTCACCATGTGGGCGTCTTTTGGCAAATACCTTGATCCCTCGCCCATTCATTTTGACACCGCCATTTGGGTCGCCTCCATTGGATTGGTGGTCAATGCCGTGTCGGCCATGGTCCTAAAAGTGGACGATTCCCATGATGAACAGGCCGATCATAATATCCAATCGGCCTACATGCATGTGTTGACGGATGCATTTACGAGCATTTTGGCCATTGTGGGATTGGTAGCGGGCAAAGTGTGGGGGTTGACCATGGTAGACCCACTGGTCGGTTTTGTGGGGGGTGTCATGATTGTGCGATGGGGTGTGGGAATGGCCACCGGGGCCGCCAAAACCTTAATTCATTTTAAACAATGACCCTGTTGTTAATTGAAGATGAACCCAAAATAGCGCGTTTTGTTGTCAATGGATTAATCGCTGAAGGGTACGAGGTGACCCATGTGCAATCGGCGGTGGCAGGTGTGGCCCATGCCACCAGTGGCCAGTATCAGGCCGTCATTCTGGACCTTACCTTACCCGATGGGGATGGGGTTGACGTGTGTCGTTTGTTGCGACAGCAAGGGCATCCCACCCCCATTCTGATGTTAACGGCCCGGGACACCATCTCCGAGCGTGTCAACGGATTGGATGCCGGTGCGGATGATTATTTAACCAAGCCCTTTTCTTTTGAAGAATTGGTCGCCCGTATTCGGGCCTTAATCCGACGAACATTGCCCGCACCGCCTGAGTACCTGATGGTAGGCGATTTAAAAATAGACCCCGCGGCTCATTTGGTCAGTCGGGGTGGGAAAAACATCACCCTATCGCCAACCGAATGGCGATTGCTGCTTTTTTTGGTTGAACACACCCATCAAGTGGTACCCAAGCCTTTGATTTTAAAACAAGTGTGGGGGTATGACTTTTCTCCCGAAACCAACATTGTAGAAGTCTATATTAAGTATTTACGTGAAAAAATTGACAAGGGACATGACAACACCCTGATTCACACCATTCATGGCATTGGATACCGATTGTGCGTGGCCGATTCAGACACATTATTAGCCTCTTAGTGGCCGTCGGGTTGTTGCTCTCAGGCATTACAGTCTATGCCAATTATCGGGCCCAAGTCCATCGGGCCATTGAAAACAAACTGGTGCATTGGGGCGATTATTTGATGACCGAAATTATCAAGAACCCCCGTCGTTTTCAATCGGATCCCCGTCGATTTTTGTTTTCTGCCACATCCAATCAGTTCACATCGGGTACGGTACTGGTTCAGTTTATGCGACCCGATGGCCAACTCATGGCCAAATCACCCAGCTTGGTATGGTTTAATTTGCCCTTTACCCTAGGGGATGATGATGTCATCAAAGATGTAGAAAGTGATGACGGCACCAAATTAAAAGTCTATCAGCGGCATATTATGATTCGTGACACCGACTATGGGTATTTAATCCTGGGCGTGGTGGTCACCCAGACGGTGCATAACCTGGTTTTTTTACGCAACATGATGGTGGCCATTACCTTATGCACGATTGTGGCACTGGTTCTGCTACTCAACGGCATCATCTCTGTTAAGATGATGACCCAACAACAACGGTTTTTAAGCATGACGTCTCACGATATTCGTACCCCGTTGGCCATTATCTTGGGCAGTGCCGAAGTGGCACTCAAATCCCATGACCCGACCGAATACCAACATGCCTTGCGCATCATTACGGATGAAGCCCTGATCATGCGCCGTTTGGTCTCAGATTTACTGACCATTTTTAGGGCCCACCCATTGGGCAATTCGTTACACATGGCGTGGTTTAATTGGGCGGACATTGTGATGGAAGAGTGGGCCCACTTAACCCATCGCTACCCCGACAAACACATTGATATCCAGGTCGATGACACCCCCTTTTATGCCGACCCCCATCAAATGAGGCAAGTGTGTCGTAATTTATTGGATAATGCATGCAAATACAGTGCATCGAATGGGCATATTAGCGTGATGGTCACGGTATCTCGACGCCATGCCAGCCTCACGGTACGAGACAATGGCATGGGCATGCCACCGGATACCCTCACCCGTATCTTTGATCCTTATTACCAAGTCAATGCCGTCAGCGAAGGGGTGGGATTGGGCTTGTCGATTGTTCAGTCCATTGTCACCGCCCATGGGGGTAAAATCAGCGTTCAGTCCACACCCCAGCAAGGGTCTACTTTTCAGGTCACCGTGCCATTTCAACACCATTGGTGGGTCAGGTGCCGACGCCAATGGAACCTGATCACCCGGTATGTATGGGGATCCATTTAGCGTGCCCCCTATACCCTCTCCTACCTACTCAGGCGTCACGTCCGCCGGTGTGCGTGTCTCACGGACGATGGGTCGACACCCCGCCTGAGGGTTGCAGGGTGGCCACCGATCACCGGCTATCAACGCTGACCTGGCCGTTCATCCCATTGGCTGATGCTGGCATCACGTTGTGAGTCCATCGCGACAATGGATCAATTGGGTGGCCATCACCACCCCAACACCCACCCTCTTTTTATGTGATGGGCGTCCCCTTCATCACCCGTTGGTTATCTTATCGCCACTGTTTGCCGAGGTCTGGTTAATGTATTGACGGTCATGCCCGCTCCCACCCCGTCTTTTCTACCCCCATACCCAACTGAATCATCAATCGGTTGACGCCTGTCCTCTCTACTTTTTTCAGGTGTCTTCATGCCATCCCCACCGTCACGGCACCCTGTTGTCCTGTGTGCAAGACTGGTGGCCCCTGGTTGCGGTGGTGGCATGGGTGGATCACCACTGGGGATCCCACACCCGATGGCCCCATAATGGGACCAGACTGATGCTGAAGCATACGGCGATACCCATCCCATGCCCCTCTTTTCTCATTCGTTTGTTGCCATGAATCCTGCGTAGCCGGTTCGGGGTCGTGTTTTGACAGCCCCTTTTTTTTTGATTACGATTCATCTGGTTTCCCCGTTTTGATTCCCCTTGATGACCCCCTCCCTTTCGGGAGTGATCGTCCTTCAGTAAGGAGTGATGTGGGTGTTGGTTCCCCGACTATCTTTTTTTCATGGTGATGATGGGTGTGGCTCATTGACCCCTATCCGGGTTGCCGTCCATGGTACCGACGGGGTCGGTGCATTAAAAGAAGTCCCGGGTTCACCCCACCACACCCCTGTCCGCCCGTCTGTCGATGAGCTGGGCACCACTTTTTCACCCCCTCGTCATCCCGCTTTCCCTTTTATCTCGCCTAGCGTGTCTTCTGCTCGGTCTGATCATCCGCACGGTTTGCTTTTCGAGCCATCACCCAACCCACCCGCCTCACCCCCTGGGGATGCATGGGCCGTCTTTCCTCGCGCCATTCCCCACCATCCCAACTACCCGACGCTGACCCCGTCTCCCGATACCTGCCTACAATTTGCATTGGACCTGTCACCCACCCTCACCTTGGGTCCCGATTACCCCTTCCCATCCGGGCCACTGCCTCATCGCACATTGGCGGATCAACGCTAAAGAAACACCCTTTCCCGTCCCCTACCTGTTACCCTTCTCCAGCCTTTTGCTTTCCAAAGGGTTGCCGCTGTGTACCCTGACCCATCGCAATGAGGGGCACGCCCCCCCCTTGCCATTTGCTTGCCTAGACCCATGGGATTCGTTAGTATGACCCTATGATAGCGAAGATCAGTGTGATCATGGGGGTATTTAACCAACGGGGGGTGATTCAAAAGGTCATTGAAGCGTATCGGGACCAAACCCTGTCCATGTCCGATTTCGAACTGATCGTGGTCGACTCGGGCTCGACTGATGGGTCCATCGAATGGTTGCAATCGGCCACCATGCCGTTTGCGATGCATGTGAAGGTGGTAGAAAACCGAGGCAAGGCCGCCGCCCGAAATCATGCCGCCCAACTGGTTCAATCCCCCCTCTTGGTCATCACTGATGCGGACATGATCCCCCACCCTGATTTTTTAAAAGCCCATTGGATGGCGCATGCGTCATCTCATCAACCGACCTGCTTTGAAGGCCTTACCTATAATATGGACCATTTGCATTGGCCGCCTCAGCCCGACTACATCGAGCCGTATATCACCCGTCACCTTACCGCCCGTGAGGCATTGGGCTGGTATTATTTTCTCACAGGGAATGTGTCGATGCCGGTTACCTTGTTTCATGACATGGGGGGCTTTGATGAGCAATTTACCGGCTATGGGTGGGAAGATTTGGAATTGGGGTACCGCCTTAGCCAACGAACCGTTCCCTTATTGTATTTACCCGGGGCCATTAATTATCACTATCATGTGGTGACCCATGATGATGCCCACCTACGCAATATTGCCAAGGGTGAATCGGCCCGTCTGTTTTTAGCCAAACATCCTCAATTAAAATGGTTTTTGGGGTTAAATCCGGTATCACGATTGGTGTACCGTTGGTTATCCCCCCCTGGGCGGTGCCTGTCGTGGTTGACTCAACACCGTGCCGTACCTGGCTGGCAAGGCCAATTTGCTTCATGGGTTCTGGGTGAATACCATTATTTATCGGGCATTTTAGGTGATACGACCACCCAAACCATGTTGCGCAACATGGCCCCACCGGCGTCATCTTAACCGACCTTGATGATCACCAGATTGCTGCGACCATGCACCTGCCCACCCCCTGATGGTTATATCAGGATTTCCGTGGGGGCTCCCTACCGTTTCATAATCCATCGGATATGATACACTCTTGGCAAATTGATACAAGGCAGGTTCCACGATGCATCCTTACCGAACCCATCATTGCAATGACTTAAGACCCCAGCATATCGGCCAGTCGGTCCGTTTATCCGGATGGGTGCATACCAAACGAGACCATGGGGGCTTGTTGTTTATTGACCTTCGGGATCACCACGGCATCACCCAGTGCGTGATTGATGCCACCTTACAACCCGATGTCATCACCGTGGCCACCCCCGTCCGCACCGAGTCGGTGGTCACCATCACTGGCACGGTTGTGGCCCGTGATGAGGCCGCCCAAAACCCCAAGTTGGCCACGGGAGCCATCGAGGTTTCCGTCACCCATCTGCATGTCGAATCGCTGGCCGATGTGATGCCGTTTCAGATTCATGATGAGGCCGATCCGGTATCTGAAGAATTACGCTTAACGTATCGATTTTTGGATTTAAGGCGAACCCGGGTCCACCGCAATATGCAATTGCGAAGCCAGGTGATTAGCAGCCTTCGACAGGCCATGACGGCACGGGGCTTCCTTGAGATTCAGACCCCTATTTTGACGGCCTCTTCACCAGAAGGGGCCCGTGATTATGTGGTGCCCTCGCGCAATTATCCTGGGCGTTTTTATGCGCTTCCGCAAGCCCCTCAATTGTTTAAGCAATTGTTGATGGTGTCAGGCTTCGATCGGTATTTTCAGATTGCCCCCTGCTTTCGTGATGAGGACTTGCGTGCCGATCGTTCACCTGAATTTTATCAGTTGGATGTTGAAATGGCGTTTGTTACCCAAGAGGATGTCTTTGCGACCATTCAACCCGTGATCCTGTCTTTATTTGAAGAATGGGGGTGTTGGCCGGTCACCCCCGAGGTTCTCCGTATTCCGTATCAAGACGCCTTGTTAGCGTATGGCACAGACAAACCCGATTTACGGAATCCATTGCGTATTCAAGATGTCACCAAGGCGTTTCAAGGGTCGGGGTTTTCTATTTTTGCTTCTGCGATTGACACCGGCTCGGTCATTCGTGCCATTCCGGCACCTGGCGGTTCCCATCGTCCCCGCTCCTTTTTTGATGGCATGATCGCCTATGCCCAACAGCAAGGGGCCCAAGGGCTGGCTTACATTCAATGGGATGCTGATGGGGTGGCCAAAGGCCCCGTGGCCAAACATCTCTCGGATGACCGAGTGGTCGCCATCCGCCAGGCCCTGTCATTGGGCAACGGCGATGCGGTCTTTTTTACCTGTGGCACGCCCGACGAAGCCTCACGATTGGCGGGTCTGGTTCGCCTTCAGGTGGGTACCTTGTTGGCGTTATCAGAGACCCATACCTATCGTTTTGCCTGGATTGTGGATTTTCCGATGTATGAACGGGATTCCCGTACCGGTGACATTGGGTTTTCTCACAACCCATTTTCAATGCCCCAAGGGGGACTCGAGGCGTTGCTCACCCAAGACCCGCTGTCTATTCGAGCGTATCAGTATGACTTGGTATGCAATGGCGTCGAGTTGTGTTCGGGGGCCATTCGTAACCATCGGCCCGACGTCATGATCAAAGCCTTCGAGATTGCCGGTTATGGCCCCGATGTCGTGGCCTCACGGTTTGGGGCACTATTACAGGCCTTTCGTTATGGGGCCCCGCCCCACGGTGGACTGGCCCCGGGCATTGACCGCATGGTGATGCTGTTGGCCGATGAACCCAATATACGCGAGGTCATTCCCTTTCCAATGAACGGCAAGGCCCAAGATTTACTCATGAAAGCCCCAGCCCCTATCCCGGACACCCATCTAAAAGAATTGGGGTTACAGCCCATTCCGTCCTCGGACTCATGACCTTCTTAAGCGTTTTCTAACCCACAGGCACTACCGGTTACCCTCTGCCAGGTTCGTGGGGAGGGGGTCGTCACGCA
>Ga0192647_100605_pt1 | contig 25175 bp, 22 predicted proteins | sample LauGreFa1BDMLBSN_2_FD_133046 | JGI IMG/M metagenome (GOLD analysis project Ga0192647, IMG submission 133046) | Freshwater lake microbial communities from Lake Michigan, USA - Fa13.BD.MLB.SN - reassembly | ecosystem: Environmental > Aquatic > Freshwater > Lake | place: Lake Michigan, USA...
GCCGTAGTTGAAGGTGCGGCGCTTGGTGCCTATCACTTCCATCAATTCAAAGGTACAAATGAGCTTCCTGTTTCGTTAGAAAAAATTGGTTTTCAGCCTGGGCGTACTATTAAAAATGCGCAAGCAATAATTAAGCGAACTGAAATTCTTGTAGAACAAGTTCGATTTGTTCGAGATCTTATTAATATGCCGCCGAGCTATCTCACCCCTGAACGGTTTATCACTTTGGTGAAAGAGAACCTTCCCAAAACTGTGCGGATGAACGTAAAAACACATACTCAACTTAAATCCGAGGGATATGGTGGCATTACCGCGGTTGGTCAAGGTTCTGCAAACCCTCCTCGACTATTACATCTTTCTTACAAACCGACCAAGTCAAAAAAGAAGTTAGCTTTCGTGGGCAAAGGAATTACCTTTGATACTGGCGGCTTAGCGCTAAAGCCGGCGCAAGGCATGGAGGCTATGAAATCCGATATGAGCGGTGCGGCTGCAGTTGTCGGTGCCATCATCGCTATTGCCGAATTGAAACTGCCCATTTCGATTGATGCATGGGCGCCACTTGCCGAAAATATGGTGAGTGAAAGCGCCACGCGCCCCAGCGACATCATCACTATTTATGGTGGAAAGACCGTTGAGGTACTCAACCCCGATGCGGAAGGTCGCTTGATACTCGCTGATGCTCTTGTTCGCGCTGTTGAAGTTACAAAAGATCTCGATGGAGTTATCGATGTTGCGACACTGACCGGTGCGCAGATTGTCGCGCTCGGAAAACGAACCGCTGCCGTGATGGGAAATGACGACCAATTTCGAGAGGGATTCCTCGAGGCTGCACAGACCGCAGGCGAGAGTTTTTGGCCTATGCCGCTGCCGGAAGAGCTTCGAGCATCGCTCGACTCCCCTGTGGCAGACCTCGCCAACATTGGAGAGCGAATGGGAGGAATGCTGGTTGCTGGCCTCTTCCTGAGAGAGTTCGTCCCTGCCGATCTGCCTTGGCTCCACCTCGACATAGCAGGCCCCTCCTTTAATGAGGAGCAGCCCCATGGCTACACCCCGGTAGGTGGGGTGGGCTTTGCCGTTCGCTCACTGACCTACTTTGCCGAGGTCACGGCCACCAGTTAGGAGTGGGAAGATAGCCCCATAGGTTGGGCAAGCAGAGCAAGAAGAGATGTGAGAAGGCGGGAGTAAGCGGATGTCTTTTGATGTAGTAATCCTTGGTGGAGGTTCAGGTGGCTACGCGTGCGCCCTTCGTTCGGCGCAACTTGGCCTCAAGGTCGCCCTAATCGAAGCAGGGAAACTTGGTGGAACGTGTCTTCATCGCGGGTGCATCCCGACAAAGGCGCTGCTCCACGCAGGCGAGATTGCAGATAACACCCGCGAAGCCCATGAATTCGGGGTTGTTGCCGAATTAGGTGGCATCGATATGGGTGGTGTGAATAACTACAAAGATGGCGTGATCACAAAACTCTATAAAGGTTTACAAGGTTTAGTGAAAAGTAGAGGAATCACTTATATCGAGGGGCACGGAAAAGTAATCTCGAAAGATACCGTCGAAGTCAATGGCGAAAAGTACACCGGTAAAAATCTCGTTCTTGCAACTGGCTCCTATCCTAAAACTCTCCCAGGGCTAGAAATAAATGGCACAACTATTGTGACAAGCGATCACGCGCTAACTCTCGACTATGTACCGAAGAGCGTCATCGTTCTTGGCGGTGGAGTTATTGGTTGCGAGTTTGCATCTGTCTGGAAATCTTTTGGCTCTGATGTTCGAATCATTGAAGGTCTCCAACATTTGGTACCACTAGAAGATGAGTCTTCTTCAAAATTATTAGAGCGCGCATATCGTAAGCGTGGAATCAACTTTGAATTGGGAGTGCGTTTCAAGAGCGCAACTCCTACCGCGACAGGTGTCAAAGTTGCCCTCGAAGATGGACGTGAATTTGAAGCTGATCTACTTCTTGTTTCAGTCGGTAGAGGCCCCACTTCAGCGAATCTTGGTTACGAAGAAATCGGTGTGGCAATGGATCGCGGGTACGTCTTGGTAGACGCGAAATGCCGCACTAACGTGCCGAACGTGTTTGCCGTGGGTGACTTAATTCCAACTTTGCAACTTGCCCACGTGGGTTTCGGCGAAGGAATTCTTGTCGCCGAGGAGATCGCTGGTTTAAATCCCCGCCCAATAAATTATGATGGCGTTCCACGAGTTACCTACTCGGAGCCAGAGGTTGCATCAGTTGGATTGACTACCGCGCAAGCCAAAGAGCGCGGTCATGATGTTGTCGAGCTCGTCTATGACTTAGCGGGAAACGGTAAATCCCAAATTCTTCGTACATCTGGCTCAATCAAACTTGTCGCTGAGAAGAATGGGCCTGTACTTGGCATTCACATGGTTGGCAGTCGCGTCGGAGAGCTTTTAGCGGAAGCTCAATTAATCTACAACTGGGAGGCCACCGCCGATGATGTGGCACCTTTAATTCACGCCCACCCAACAATGTCTGAGGCCATGGGCGAGGCGCACCTCGCACTAGCTGGCAAACCATTGCACGCCCACGGATAGTTATTACGATAAGCAAGGATAGAGGGGAAGAAGATGTCATTTAATGTTGTGATGCCAGCGCTTGGCGAGAGCGTTACCGAGGGCACCGTCACTCGGTGGTTGAAAAACGAAGGCGATCAAGTCGCCGTTGACGAACCGCTCCTTGAGGTTTCTACCGACAAAGTCGATACCGAAATTCCTTCTCCAGTTGCAGGAACAGTTGCAAAAATTCTCGTCGCAGTCGACCAGACCGTTCCAGTGGGAGCCGAACTTGTCGTTATCAATGATGGTGCGGCTGCACCAGCAGCAGCACCAGCAGCACCAGCAGCAGCACCAGCAGCAGCACCAGCAGCACCTGCGCCTGCAGCTCCCCCGGCTGCTCCAGTAGTTGCAGCACCAGCTCCAGCTCCGGCTCCAAGTAGCGGTGCAAGTGAAATTGTTGTCATGCCTGCTCTGGGAGAATCAGTAACTGAGGGCACGGTCACACGTTGGTTAAAGAATGTGGGCGATGCAATTGCGATGGATGAAGCGCTCCTTGAAGTATCGACAGATAAAGTCGATACCGAAATTCCTTCTCCAGTTGCAGGTACGATAAGTGAAATCTTTGCTCCTGCTGATTCGATTATTCCTGTAGGTGGCAAGTTGGCGGCAATTGCGTCAGTTGGCTCCGCTGCGCCTTCAGCGAAGGTGAGTGCGCCAGCGCCAGTTGCGACTCCAGCTCCAGTTGCGACTCCAGCTCCAGTTGCGACTCCAGCTCCAGTTGCGACTCCCGCTCCAGTTGCCGCACCGATGAATTCAATGCCTGCTCCGGTATCGAAAATTGAATCTGATTCTTATGTCACACCGCTTGTCCGAAAGCTCGCAGCAGAACTCTCCATCGATCTTGCCAATGTTGCCGGTACTGGCGTGGGTGGTCGCGTTCGCAAGCAGGATATTTATGATGCGGCTGAACGGGCTCGCGCACTCTCGACAGCGCCAGTTGCTACTCAGGCAGCAGCGCCAGTAGCTGCAGCGCCAAGCGGCGAAGTAAAAACTTCATCCCCAACTACCGTAGTTGCTTCACCGCTTCGGGGCACGACCGTACCAATGACTCGACTTCGCAAAGTCATTGCCTCTCGAATGGTGGAATCGCTTCAGACTTCTGCGCAATTAACAACCGTCGTTGAAGTAGATGTCACAAAGATTGCAAAGCTTCGAGCAAAAGCAAAGGGCGCTTTCCAAGAGCGCGAGGGAGTAAACCTCACCTTCCTGCCATTTTTTGCCGTCGCAGTATGCGAAGCGCTTAAGCAACATCCCGTAGTCAATTCTTCAATTGATGGCGAGAACATCGTTTACCACGGCACCGAGAATCTCGGTATCGCAGTCGATACTGAGCGCGGCTTGCTTGTGCCAGTTATCAAAGATGCTGGTGACCTCAACCTCGGTGGAATCGCTCGTCGCATCAATGATGTGGCGTTACGAACTCGAGATAGCAAAATTAATCCTGATGAATTGAGCGGTGGCACATTTACCATCACCAATACAGGAAGTCGTGGAGCGCTCTTTGATACTCCGATCATCAACCAACCACAGGTTGCGATTCTTGGTATTGGTTCTATCGTCAAGCGCCCAGTTGTCATCATCGAAAGCGATGGTGAAGAGAAGATTGCGATTCGCTCGATGGTCTACCTCGCCATCTCCTACGATCACCGGATCGTCGATGGTGCCGATGCTGCGCGCTTCTTGGGAACTCTCAAAGAGCGCTTAGAGCTTGGTCGCTTCGAAGCAGACCTCGGTCTGTAGTCGATTTACATGTCACGAACCATTGCCATAACTGGCGCGTCAGGACTCATTGGTTCGGCTCTTGTCGCGCACTTGCGCGAAAAAGGTGACACTGTCATCAAGATGGTGCGGCGAGATCCTCGAGCAAAAGATGAAGCGTTCTGGAATCCGATTGACGGCAAGGTTGATTTGGTTGCACTCGAAGGAGTTGACTCAATCGTTCATCTCGCTGGTGCAGGTGTGGGTGATAAAAGATGGAGCACAAGTTACAAAGCCGAAATTCTCAATTCACGTCTCTACGGCACAGCCACAATTGCTAACGCCGCGGAACAACTCAAAATCAAATCTCTTATTTCATCAAGCGCTATTGGCTGGTATGGCGAGACGGGTAATCGAGCGGTTATAGAAAGCGACCGCGGCGGTGATGATTTTCTCGCTCGAGTTTGCCTTGAGTGGGAGCGCGCAGCAGATGGTGCTCCTTCTGTCCGAACAGCCAAGATACGGACTGGATTGGTGCTTGACCCAACAGGTGGAGCGCTCGGGCGAATGATGCCTTTATTCAAATTCGGTTTAGGCGGAAAACTTGGATCGGGAAAGCAATGGTGGTCGTGGATCACCGTCCATGATCAAGTCCGTGCTATCGACTTCCTGATTGATCAGGACATCTCTGGTCCGGTAAATCTCACTGCGCCAAATCCGGCAACAAATAGCGAATTCACTGCGGCCTTGGCACGAGCACTTAAGCGACCCGCGCTACTTCCAGTTCCAGGTTTTGCTCTCAAATTGACTCTTGGTGGCTTTTCAACGGAGATCCTTGGATCAAAACGTGTTCTTCCCGCAGTCCTTGATGAAGCGGGTTTCGTCTTTGATTTCCCACACTTAGCTCCAGCACTCGCAAAACTCGCCGAGCATTAATCACTATTCACAGCGCTAGTTAATTATTAATTGCGCTCTCGCCTGCCAAACGACCTGAGAGTAGTGCGCCATTCTGAGACGGTTCAGTTAAATAATCTCCTGCAAAAATCAAGCCGTCTTCCTCTAAGAATCCGCTGCGTCGTGCTCCGGGTGGGATGATCGGGAGTGCGTTTTCAATATCCATCCGAGCGATGAGTTCGCCCTCAATTCGATCACCATGTATAGCTTGCAGATGTGCGCGAACCTCTGCTTCGGAACTCCCCTCCAGGGTTGTGACCGAGAGGAGTCCTCTGCCATCTGGAGAATACGAAGGCACAACCGCAGCGAGATCGATTGATGTAACTACTGGGCCTGAACCTAGCGGAGCAATGTGAAGACGATGCTGATGGGAAATATTTGATTCCAGCGTGAAATACCAAGCAGTGGAACGAGCGAAGGTAACTCTTGGCAAAGTGTGAGAAAACTCTTGCGCATTTTGATAGTCGGTTGCAACGATAACTTTTCTAGCCGAGAATGTTGTATTGGTCGTTTTTACGGTGAATCCCCTACCACTTCGAGAAATACTATGGACTCGCTCACCACATTGAGTGGATTTCACTCTATTGCCAAGCTCCTGGATTAAGGCTTGAACTCCGCCATCTGGTAAACCTGGAACTTCTCGGTAGAGCGATCGAAGGACGCGCTGTGCAAATCGACCATCCACTTCTGGCAACGCCGTCAGGAAGACGCCGCGAAGGAATGGCTCGACTACATGCTCATAAATTTCACCAGTGATTCCCATTCGTTGCAGAAATTGATCAGCGCTCTCTCGTTCCAAAACGCGTCCAACAAGTACCCCCCGTATCAATCCAAAAAAAGGTTTGGGTGTTTGAAGAATTTGCGGAAAAGCTTGAGCTATCGCTCGAATTTCTCTACGAGGATCACCAAAGAAAATTCTTCGACCATTTAAAGTTGCTACCGCGCCCGCTGAAATGGCGTGAAAGTTTGTCCGAATGTCTAACCGGAGAAATTCTGAGTACCCAGGATTGATTACCTGGAAGCCGCGATCAATAGTAAATCCATCAACCACCTCTGTGGCTATACGTCCACCGAGATTTTGATTGCTCTCGATTAAGTGAACTTGCTGGCCGCTTTCTTGGATGGTGAGCGCCGCGCGTAGTCCGGCAAGACCTCCACCAATAACAAGAATCATCTCAAGGAAATCTCTCGAGCAATATCAATCAATCTCGCTACTTCAAGCGCATCCTTATTAGCAACCGGCATAGGTGAGCCATCAGTGATTGCCTGACGCACTTGAAGGTAGTAATCAACGTAACTTCCATTTTCGGAAGGGATAGTTTCAAAATTACTATTGTCTCCGCGATATAACCTTGCCTCTGAATTCGTTGGTGAATTCCACCTCCCACCGTGAGGAATTTCACCTCTCTTCAGCATCTCTTCTTGTGGGTCAAGATCATTAATGACCAAAGTTCCGCCCCGTGCTGAAATACGCACTCTCGGACCCGTAAATCCAGAGACGGCGCTAGCGGTGAGATAGGAATCGACTCCCATTAAATGGTGAAGCACGATAATGACATCATCATCTGACGCGCCACGGATATTTCGCATCGCCGCAAAAGCAACTTCAGCTGGACCAAAGAGATCAAGAGCGCCTGCAACAAGATGTGTTTGGATATCAAGCAGCCAACCGCCACCACTTTCAGGATCGCCCTGGTCTCGCCAACCAAACGAGTTGAGTTCAGGCTTGTATCGTTCGAATCGTGACTCGTAACGATGAATTGGCCCAAGCGAACGCTCCCGGATCAATCGTTTCACCGTTAACGCATCGCTATCCCATCTTCTATTAAAAAATGCTGAAACTTTTACGCCTGCGCTCTCTGCAGCCGCGAGAATTGCTTTCGTTTCTGGAAGATTTCGACCGACAGGTTTGTCGATGACCGTTGTCACGCCCGCTGCAATTGCTAGCGTCGCTTGTTCGGCATGGGCTTGATTTGCCGAGCTAATCACAACTAAGTCGAGCGATAGGGCGAGCAACTCCTCCATAGTCGAAACAATTTTCGCAGTTGGGAAATCGCCTTGAGCGTTTGCTATTCGTTCGGGAGCGTTGGTGAGAATTGCGGCAACTTCAAAACCTGCCCCCACTAATAAGGGAGCATGGAATACCCGGCCACCTAATCCATAGCCCACTACTCCTGCGCGAAGATTTTTCAATCAATTCCCTCTTTCGAGAGCCTCGAAGGCCACCAGATTCGTTTGCCAAGTATGCGCACTAACGCTGGTACAAGTAAGGAGCGGACAACAATTGTGTCGAGCAACACTCCAAAGGCAACTGCAAATCCTAATTCCGCTAAGAAAACCAAGGGAAGAACTCCGAGCACGCCGAAAGTTGCTGCTAGAACAATTCCTGCGGAGGTAATGACCCCTCCTGTGACGGTAAGACCTTTAATGACGCCAGCCTTTGTTCCAATTCGCTTCGCCTCTTCACGAACTCGGGTCATGAGGAAAATGTTGTAATCAATTCCCAAAGCTACGAGGAAGACGAAGGCGAAGAGCGGGAAGCTCGCATCCGTTCCCTTGAACCCAAATATATGTTCGAAGACAAGAGCACAGACGCCAAGTGTGGCAAAGAAAGAGAGCACAACTGTTGCAAGGAGCAAGCCTGCGGCAAAAATGCTCCGCAATAGGAGCCCAAGAATCAAAGCAATAAGTAGGAGAACAATCGGGATGATGACTCGGTTATCGCGGCGCGAAGATTGATCGACGTCGTACCCAATAGCTGTCTGACCGCCCACTAAACTCGTTTGATTGACTGATTTCGCTGCTTCACGAATTAGCGGAATAGTGTTCTTTGCTTCAGTGGAATCGGCGGCAACTTCTAGCGTTGCGTAGAGCAGTACTGAACCATCGACAACCTTTACCTCTTTAGTTGGAGACATGGTTGCCATATCAAACTTCGTAACTGGCACTACCGATGCCACATTATTCACTTTCGAAATGGCAGAAATAGAGGCTTGCAAATCCGCTTCTTTGACGACAATCTCAACGGGAGTTCCCTCACCGCTTGGGAAATGCTCTCCTAACTTCGCTAATCCAATAACTGAATCAGGTTTTGTTGTGAAAGCATCGGTTTGTGCCAATCCGTCAGATTTAAGAGTGCTGGAAAAACCGGCAAAAATGATGAGCATCAGCGCAGTGCTTATCCAGATTGGTTTTGGCTTTCGATCGACCCAGCCACCAACTTTTGCCCAAAGTCCCGACATCTTCTCGTCTTCACTATCGAAACGAGGTTTCTTCGGCCAGAAAATCCATCGACCGAAGAGGACAAGTAGCGAAGGGAGCAACGTAAGTGCAGCGAACATCGCGCAGGCAATACCGATGGAACCTACTGGGCCTAGCCCACGATTGCTCGACAAGTCGCTTAGTAGCAACACCATCAATCCAGCAATCACTGTTGAGCCCGAGGCGATAATTGGCTCTACCACACCGCGAAGGGCAACTCGCATAGCAACAAAACGGGATTGATGTTGGTGCAACTCTTCCCGGTACCGAGAAATCAGCAAGAGCGCGTAATCAGTTGCGGCGCCCAAAACAAGTACATCGAGAATTCCTTGAGTCTGAGCATTGAGATCAATTATTTCTGCTTTGGCCAAGTAATACACAATCATTGTGGCAAAACCCAGCGCAGTTGCTGCCGTGAAAAGTGGCAGCACCCAAAGAAGTGGTGATCGGTAGACAATGATGAGAATGATGGCAACAACGATCAAAGTAGTTGAAAGTAATCTGGTGTCGATGGATCCAAAGGCGCCAAAAAGGTCGGCAAAAATGCCACCGGCACCGGTGACGTGTGTTTCTACACCATTGGCTGCGAAGTTCTTTTCTAAATCACTTCGTATAAATTCGATGATGAGCGGTAGTAGTGGTTCTTCTTCAATATTCTCTCCGGCAATTTTAGAATTTAACTGAACATTAATCAGCGCTGCTTTGCCATCTGCTGATGGAATTGCCTGCAGCGGGGCCCCGGGAGCGAAGTAGGTACTCAGCGGTTTTTTAGATTCGGGGAGCAATTTTGAACCTAGCGATGCCGCGTAACTATTAAGTTGCGCGAAAGCTTCTGGGTTTGTCGTCGGGTTAAGTTCCCCTAAAAAGAGAATGAGCGTAGGTAGCAGATCTGCCGATTGATCAGAGAATTTAACGGTGATTTTACTTGCCACTGTCGATTCAGCGCTTTCCGGGAGAAAGGCGGAATTGTCATTCTCTTGAACTGTAGAAATTTTTGAAAAGACCGGACCTGAAACGCCTCCGATAGCCAACCAACCAATCACAACCACGATCGCAATCCATAGCCCTTTTCGAGCGCGAAGAGTTTGAGCGCCATTGGACGCGCTCGCTCCAGAGATTTGAGAATTTGGGCTCGACATGGCGGAATAGGTCCTCTCAGCGTTCAAGTTCAGGTTCGGGTTCGGGATGCAACTCGCCCCATAGAGGGAAGGCGATAGAGCCTAATTCTATCTCGCGTTCGGGGAATACGGCGTATTCCCGTGCCTTGGGTAGGCTAAAGGCTATGGCAATAGCGACCCACACTCGAGTTCAGACCCAGAATGTAGGGCTGATCGAGTATCGCGCCGGCATCGCTTTACAAAATGAATTGCACCAAAAAATCCTGACCGAGGGTGCGCCCTCGACGTTACTTCTTCTTGAACACCCATCGGTTTATACCGCTGGTCGACGGACGGCGCCTGAAGATCGCCCATCAAATGGTGTCCCAGTAATCGATGTCGACCGAGGAGGGAAAATCACTTGGCACGGACCGGGCCAACTTGTCGGATATCCCATCGTGAAATTAAAAGAACCAACGAAGGTCGTAGATTTTGTTCGAGCGCTCGAACGGGCATTAATTGCCTCCCTGAATCAATTTGGAATAGAGGCAATTCAAATTTGCGAGAACTCGGGTGTGTGGATTGAAGATGAGTTGGGTAAGAGAAAGATTGCGGCCATTGGAATACGAGTTGCAAAAGGTATCGTCACACATGGCTTCGCACTGAACGTCAACCCCGATTTAACTTTCTTCGAACAGATAATTCCATGTGGAATACCCGATGTTGTGACCACTTCGATGAGTAAAGAGTTGAACCGAGAAATTTCCGTGGGCGAAGTACTCCCTATAGTTGCTTTCGAAATGGAAAAAGAATTTGAAAAGGTGATTGCATGAACACCCCCGTTCCTGAAGGGCGTCGCCTGCTTCGCATCGAAGCGCGTAACGCTCAAACCCCCATTGAACGGAAACCTGAATGGATTAAGACCAAAGCGAAAATGGGTCCGGAGTACACAAGTCTTCGCTCGCTTGTTGCAGGAGAAGGTCTGCACACTGTTTGCCAAGAAGCGGCCTGTCCTAACATTTTTGAATGCTGGGAAGATCGCGAGGCAACATTTCTCATTGGCGGCTCTGTCTGTACTCGCCGGTGCGACTTTTGCAACATCGATACTGGTAAACCACTCCCATTAGATCGAGATGAGCCCAGACGGGTTGCAGAGTCGGTGGCAAAGATGCAGCTGCGTTACGCGACCGTTACTGGTGTAGCGCGCGATGATCTTGAAGATGAGGGCGCTTGGCTCTATGCAGAAACTATTATCAAAATCCACGAAATGGTTCCTGGTTGTGGTGTCGAGATGCTCGCCCCTGATTTCAACGCACGTCCAGAGCTTTTGAAAGAAGTTTTCGCAGCTAAGCCTGAGGTATTCGCACACAACCTAGAAACTGTGCCAAGAATATTCCGACAGATTCGCCCTGCTTTCACATATGAGCGTTCTCTAGATGTTATCTCTCAAGCTAGAGATTTTGGTTTGATCACAAAATCCAATTTGATCCTTGGCCTGGGCGAAACTCGAGAAGAGATTGAAGAAGCACTTGTGAATTTACACGAGGCAGGATGCAATTTGATAACTATCACGCAGTATCTTCGCCCGACAGCTAAACATCATCCCGTTGAACGATGGGTCAAACCCGAAGAATTTGTTGCTCTAGCAAAACTCGCTGAAGAGATAGGTTTCTCTGGAGTCATGAGCGGTCCACTTGTACGTTCGAGTTACCGGGCTGGAAAGTTATATGCGCAGGCTCTTCAAATGCGTGAAGCTAAAAAAGTGAACGCCACACATGACTGATCGGGTCTATCCAGTTGTTGTCGTTCTTATTCGACTATTTTGGCGCTATCTCGGATTGAAATTCACCATCAAGGGCGCCGAACGCATTCCGCGCACTGGTGGCGCGATTATGGCAATTAACCACATCGGCTATCTCGATTTTGCACTCTCTGGAACGGCGGCACTTCCTGCAAAAAGGTACGTCCGCTACATGGCGAAGAAGGAAATTTTTGATCATAAAATTGCGGGGCCGCTCATGCGCGGCATGCACCACATTAGCGTGGATAGAGAATCTGGTTCAGCATCCTTTGTTGCCGCCCTTCGAGCACTGAAGGCTGGAGAGATTGTCGGAATATTTCCCGAAGCGACCATCTCAAAGAGTTTTGAAATTAAATCATTGAAAAGCGGTGCTGCACGGTTGGCGGTTGGCGCCAATGTCCCGATCTTGCCAACCATCGTTTGGGGTAGTCAGCGGATCTGGACCAAAGGACGGAAGCGAGACTTTGGGCGGAAGAAATTTCCCATTTCTATTTACATTGGAGAAGCGCTCCATTTCACTCGGGAAACTCAGGTAGAGGTAGCGGAAGCTCAGATCAAAAGTGCGCTGGAACAACTGCTGAAAAAAGTCCAAGATGAGTACCCTGACAACCATCGTGGACAATGGTGGGCCCCTGCTCGGCTAGGTGGAGGGGCGCCAACATTGGCAGAAGTTGAAAGCGAGAGAGGGTAACCTTTAGCCCATGGCGCGTGAGAAAAAAGAGAAAAAAGAAAAGAAAGAAAAGAAAGAAAAGAAAGTAAGGAAAACACCTGCGTGGATTAAAACCTTGCGCCAGGCTTATTCGGTTACTCGAGAATCTAGACCCCTTCTGCCACTTATCCTGCTCGTGATTTTTCTTTCAACGATGGCGATTGGCGTTGGCCTCGGTGTTGCCTTCGGTCGCATTCTTTATGTCACTCTGATGACAATTCCCCTCGCACTTCTCATTACGCTCTTTAGTTTCTCGAGAATTGCAGAGGGCGCTGCGTACAAATCTATTGCTGGCCAAGCGGGCGCCGGAGCGAGCGTATTGATGTCGATTCGCAAAGGTTGGACAACCACGGCAGGAGTTCAAGTCGCTCGAAATCAGGATCTTGTCCATAGAAGTTTAGGGCGCGCAGGTGTCGTAATAACTGGCGAAGGTAGTAACAATGTCCGCGTCATGATGACGGATGAACGGCGCAAAATGGAGCGCTTCCTCTCTGGAGTTCCCGTTCATGAAGTCTTAGTAGGTGATGAAGAGGGACGTATCCCCCTTCGAAAACTGCAGAAGCACTTGAAGAAGCTCCCGAAGAAATTAACGAAATCTCAACTACGTGAAGCGCGCGCCCGTGAGAAGTCCCTGGGTGGAATGAAATTGCCAATGCCTAAAGGGCCGATGCCTAATATGCGAAAGATTCCTAAACGCTAACAACAGTTACTGAACGCACCGCGCGATCGTGTAAGCCACGTCCATTAACGCTCAGCAAGGGTGGAACCACTAAGCAAATTAAAGCGCTGCGAATAATTGTTGGAAGAACGCCAATTCGCAAACCAGTATCGATATCGACCACGCGAATCCCTACGATCACTTGACCTGCGGAACCGCCCAGTAGCGTTGTAAAGAGAACGACCTCGGCGAAGAAAACGAGAAGAGTTACCCAGCCAGAGATTTGTTGCTCGGAAACAAGTAGGCGTGCTACCAGCGAGGAGGCGAGCCAATCGAGGCAGAGCGCGAAGAGCCTTCTTCCAAGGGAGGCCTGGCGGAGCCCGCCCTCGGGACGCTCAGAAGCGCCTGAATCTGCGGGATCGGTACCGGTCATGTCGCAAGCCTAAAGGGTCGCTGGAAGAGTGGAAACAATCCCGAAACATTGAGGTTATTCCCCCTTCATGGCATTGGTCTAACCTCAGGTTTCGTTGGAGCGCCCTTCATCACTGACGCTGAATGGCTCTTCATCCACCTGTATGAGCAAACCTCGCGAGTAAATGCTCGTGAGAATGAAAATGGAGGAAGAGATGTTTAAAAGCGCAAGCGAAATACTTGCCTACATAAAGAAAGAGAATGTAAAACTTATCGATGTTCGTTTCATCGATCTACCAGGCATTCAGCACCACTTCAATGTGCCTGCAGAATCTTTTGATGATGCGGTCTTTACCGAAGGTTTGATGTTTGACGGTTCATCCATTCGCGGTTTCCAGTCCATCCACGAATCAGATATGAAACTTCTACCGGTTCCTGGATCTGCATTTATCGATCCATTCCGAAAAGAGAAAACTCTCGTCATTCTCTTCTCCGTACATAACCCAGTAGATAACACTCCTTACTCACGTGATCCACGCGGCATCGTGGCAAAGGCTGTTGAGTACATGCGTTCCACTGGAATCGCAGATACCGCCTTCTTCGCTCCAGAGGCTGAGTTCTATGTTTTCGATAGCGTCCGCTTCAAGACTGGAATGAATGAGGCATACCACCACATTGATTCTTATGAAGGCGCATGGAACACTGGAATCGAATATGACCAAGATGGCACACCTAACCGTGGCTATCGCACTCGAATCAAGGGTGGATACTTCCCTGTCTCGCCAACTGATCAATTCGCAGATCTTCGCGATCAGATGGTGATGAATCTTGGCCAAGTTGGGCTACAAGTCGAGCGCTCACACCATGAAGTTGGTACCGCAGGACAGATGGAGATCAACTATCGTTTCACTGACATTTTAAGTGCTGGTGATGAGTTGATGAAGTTCAAATACATCATCAAGAACACCGCATGGCAAGCAGGCAAGACTGCAACTTTCATGCCAAAGCCGCTCTTTGGAGATAACGGTTCGGGCATGCACGTTCACCAATCACTTTGGAAAGATGGCAAGCCACTCTTCTGGGGCGAAGGTTATGGAGATCTCTCCGACATGGCTCGCTGGTACATCGGCGGTCTGCTCAAGCACGCTCCTTCACTTCTTGCCTTCACCAACCCGACAGTCAACTCTTATCGCCGCTTAGTTCCAGGCTATGAAGCTCCAGTGAACTTGGTCTATTCGGCTCGTAACCGTTCGGCATGTATCCGTATTCCAATCACCGGATCCAATCCGAAGGCAAAGCGCATTGAGTTCCGCTGCCCAGATCCATCATCCAATCCATATCTCGCATTCGCTGCGATGCTCATGGCAGGTCTTGATGGAATCAAGAACAAGATTGAACCACCGAAGCCTGTTGATAAGGATCTCTACGAGCTCGAAGGTGCAGAGGCGGCAGCGATTCCGCAGGTACCTGGTTCACTCGGTGAAGTTCTCGATAATCTCGAGAAGGATCACGCCTTCCTTACCCAAGGTGGCGTCTTTGCTCAGGATCTCATCGATACCTGGATTGCGTTTAAGCGCAAGGAAGAAGTTGATTACGTTCGACTTCGCCCACATCCAGCAGAGTTTGAACTCTACTTCGATATTTAAATCCCCGAGATCAGAAACCCCTGGCGTCTCATACCGCCGGGGGTTTCTACTTTTTAACGTTGATACGCTCTCTCTACCCCATCGATTAATCGAGCGAGGGACTGCGCACTTTTTTCCATGCCTACACCAATCAAGTTATCCTCGCGATTTTCCATCATTATCGAGGTAACTTTTCGCTCTTTCTCATAAAAAGATAATGGCACGTAAGTTCCGGCATAGGGTTCATTAGCCACAACCTCACCAAGCGCGGAGAACTCCTGAGAAGCTAATTCAACTAACCATGCAGGGGTATGAAATGCATCCGTTCCCAAGCACACAGGAGGTCGGCGCGCACCTTTATGAACTCCATTTGGATGCTCAGTCATACGGTAAGAGTGCACATCAATAATCGTCACCGCACCTAAGGTAGTAAATCTCTCTTGTATTAATCCCTCAAATGCAAGCGCGTATGGATAAAAGTATTCTCGCAAAAGATCCTGATCCCGATTTGAGTCAACATCTCTAATTGAATCGCCCGTAGAAGAGCGTAGATAGACCGCACCCATCCCTATCTCATTCATAATCTCTCGGTCATCAGGAAAGCGCTCAGGATCAATGACAAGTCGTGAGAGATTATTTTTGAAAATCCATGGTTGCACTTGCACCAGCACGCTAGCTCGAAAAGCTAATAAATCCGTATCTGTATCGGTCATTTCCTCAAGTTCGAAAGCTAGATCGTCTTCAGTCAATTTAATTTCTCTGCGGACTTTGGCAGGAATAACCCGGGAAGAATGCGGGACATGAAGAACAACTCTGGAAGCGGGACTTCCTTCAAAGATCTCAAAATTAGGGGCTGACACCTAAAGTCGACCAGCTTCGTGGACTCTCTGCAGAAAATCTTTTGTTCGATTATCTTGAGGATCTTGCAATACCTGCTCAGGGCTCCCCAGTTCGACAACCTCTCCCCCTTCAAGGAAACAAACTTGATCTCCCACCTGCTGGGCAAAACCCATTTCATGAGTGGCAATCACCATTGTCATATTGGTATCTGGTTCCTCTTTCAATTCTTTAACTGTGCTTAAAACTTCATTGACTAAAACTGGATCTAAGGCAGAAGTCACTTCATCCAAAAGAAGTACGCGAGGGGTAATCGCCAAGGCGCGAATAATTGCTACTCGTTGCTGCTGTCCCCCACTTAACCTATCCGGAAATTGATCTCGTTTATCAAAGAGCCCAAAACGCTTAAGCAACCGCTCAGCTCTATCGTTGGCCTCATCTTTATTTAATTTATGCACGATTGTTGGCGAGAGCGTGATGTTTTCTCGTACCGTCATATGCGGGAACAGATTAAATGATTGGAAAACCATCGCGATCTTACGTCTTGCCTTGTCGATATCAATCTCAGGGTTTGTTAATTCTTCTCCATCTAAATGAATTGCTCCATCGTCAATGCCTTCAAGGAGATTAATACATCTCAACAACGTTGATTTGCCAGACCCAGACGCTCCGATTAGAACGGTTGCGCTCCGCTCTGGTACCTCAAAGGAGACCTCATTAAGAACGAGTTCAGACCCAAAAGATTTCCGCACGGAGTCGATATGTAGAGCGGTTTTCTTACTCATGCCAGACCTTGCGCATTCTGTCGTTCAATCGCTCGACGCATAGCGCGATCGGTAAATCTTGTAAGTGGGATAGTCACAAGTAAGAAAACTATCGCTGCCATCACATATGGCGTGTAGTTAAAAGATCTACTACTTGCAATCTGAGCTGCTCGCACAGCATCGGTTACGCCGAGAATCGACACCAATCCTGTGTCCTTGATTAGTGCAACTAAATCATTAAGCAGTGGCGGCGTAACTCGTCGGAGCGCCTGCGGAAGGACAACATGTCGAAGAGATTGAAAGTTTGATAAACCGAGTGAGCGAGCAGCTGCTCGTTGACTTGGATGGACTGTCAAAATCCCGCTCCGCAAAACTTCTGCTACATAAGCCGTATATGTGATAACGACTGCCAACGTGCCAAGTATGAGAACGTTATTGGTTAAACCCTTAATCCGTAACGCAGGTATTCCAAAACCAACTAAGAGGATTACCAAAATCATCGGAATGCCTCGAAAGAGATCAACATAAATAGTTGCAAGGAATCGGAATGGAGTGAGAGCTGGCGATCGTGATGTACGCAGTAGCGCAATTGTTAAACCTAAAATCGCTACACAACTGGCAGCAATAATGGTGAGGACAACATTTGTCATAAAACCGAGCAGGATCTTCGGAAGAACTTCTGCCCCATAAACCCAGTTAAAGAAGGTATCCGAAAGGCTCTTAAAACCTGGTGAAGTAACCAGAACTACGACCAAGGTACCAAGTACGAGGGCGCTTGAGAGCGCCGATATCAATCCGTATTTGATTGCAGCTTTACGACGATACTCCCGCCGTTTGAGCTCTCGCTCGCTTGGTTGCCACTCCGTCGTAATACGAGAGCGGGCGCGCCCCCTTCGGAACGCGCCCTGCTCCTGACTGCTTTGACTCATATCTATTGGTGAGTGTCACACCTTAAGAAAGGTATGGCGCCCCAGCAGAGCTAGCCAACCACTTATCGGTGATGGTCTTCAATTCACCGCTATCGCGGATTGCATCTACTGCAGAGGTTACACACTTTGTCAGTGGGCTATCTTTCGCAAGCAATAGACCTGCACCCTGATCATTTGAATCACGGTTCTCAACCTGGCCAACAATAATTCCCTTAGGAACTTCGACAGCTGATAGGTAGAATGCAGTTGGCAAATCCACTACCAGGCCATCAATTTGTCCATTCTTCAGCGCCGCTACAGCTGCAGCATTGTCATTGAAAACCTGCGCCTTAAGACCAAATTGTTGCTCAATAGTATCGAGTGAAGTTGAGGCGACTGCTGCGCCAAGGACTGCACCCTTTGCTTTGAGATCAGCGATAGTTGTGATTCCCTCAATTTTGCTTCCCTTATAGGAAACAATTGATTGGTTTGAGAAATAGTACGCGCTCGAGAAATCTACAACGTTCTTTCGCTCGTCAGTTATTGAATACTGCTGGATGTTGAAATCAAAAGTTTTTGGCCCCGGTGTGATTGCAGAGTCAAATGTGGTGCGAACCCATTTAACTTTATCGCCTTCATAACCAAGTTGCTTGGCAACTGCATAAGCAACGGCGGCTTCGAAACCCTCTCCCTTTTCAGGAGCATCATTGAGAACCCATGGCTCGTAAGCTGGTTCACCTGTTGCGATAGTGAGTGTGCCTGCTTCGAGAGTTTGGAGACTTTCCGGTGTGCACTCTGTGCTTGCAGCGGCTGCCTCAGACTCCGCAGGTGCTGCTTCATTTGCGCTCTCTGAGCAACTGCTTAGAAGTAGCGCAAAGAGCGCCAATGTAATAGCTGCAAATTTCTTTTTTAACTTCACTGTATTGAACACGTTTCCCTCGTCTTCCTTTTTCCCACATCACGAGCACCACCTTGGCGCCCGGTAATCGGGCCTTGTGATGAAGGGTCAAGGCCCGCGCTTGCCATTTCTGGCCAGGTATCACCCGGAGCACCCCACCGCGGTGGAGGGTTGCCGATCAGCGAGCCGGGGCTTACCACTGATTCTCTTAACCTTGGCGAAAACCTAGCAGAACCCTCACGTATTCGTGAAATAAGTCGCTAGAGTTTCGCGTTATGGCCAGAACAAATGTCCTGATACTTCTCGATAGTCGAGATAACATTGCAATCGCTTTGCAAGAACTCCAGGCTGGTCAAGAAATTTCGCAATCCGATTTAACTCATCCTCTCAAGGTGCGAAGTGCAATTCCACGCGGTCACAAAATCGCCCTCACAGATATTGCCAAAGGTGAGCCGATCATTAAATATGGTGAACGGATGGGCCATGCGTATAAAGCAATTGAATGTGGAACGCACGTTCATACTCATAACGTAATTGGCGATCGAGTATCGACTGAACCATTGGGAACAGAATGATCACTGGTTACTCGAATAATTCACGTGGCATTGGAGTCAGGTCATACCAATTGATACTCCCCTCCGTTGTCTGCTCTACCCACCTAGCTAAAAAGGTGGCAGAGCAGGTTGGTGGGGTCACATTTTCCCATCAGCATGGATGCGGAATCATTGGACCTGATGTAGCGGGAGTAAATGATTTTTTTGTAGCGCTCGCTGGTCATCCAAATATCCAGTCCACGGTCGTGCTCGGATTGGGCTGTGAGACGATCCAAGGAAACGAACTCACCGATAGCATCACAAGTAATTATCCAGAGACGGAATATGTCGTAATCCAAGAGAGCGCTGGTATGGCTGGTGCACTCGATTCGAGTATTGCTACAGCGCGCGCACTTCTTGATTCATACACTCCACAGCGAACAGCTTTGGAACAGCTCACTATTGGCGTCGAAGGTTTTCCTAATCCTTCTCTCCTAAATGAGTTCACACTCTTGGCCGAAAATTCAGGGCACAAGGTTCTTGCTTCGAACGCCCAACGAGAATCTGCACGAAATTTTGCCGAACTCATCCGGAGAAAATGTCATGTAATCCTCTCTTTCCCCGATGCTAATCAACCACCAACTGGTCTGCCGCTAATTCCAGTCATTACTGTTGCTAACGAGCGATCACCACTTCACCAAGCGCTCGCCTCTGAATTTGATGAGCTTCATTCAGTAAGTGCGCAAGAGTTACTTCTAAAGGTAATTAACGTTGCCAATGGCGAAAAGAGTAAATCTGAATCGAAAAAAGTTGGCGATATCGTCGTGCCCCGTATGGTGCGGAGCGTATAAATGGCTACCAATACTGAATTGACGGGTTTCCCGCGCAACAACGGTCGCTGGGGTTTTCGAAATTACATCCTGCTACTTCCCTTACATAACGCTTTGAATCAATTAGTTGAGAACGTTCGAGTGAACCATCCAGCGAACTCGGTGCTCACTGCTGTCGCCCACGATTGGAGCGGTGAAGTTGATGCCGATTGGGATCGGATCCGTCGCGTTTTCTCTGGTTTTGCTGTTAACCCAAATGTAGGCGCAACGATCGTTGTGGGTATTGGCACTGAGGCGGAGAATGAAATTGTGCAACGTGCGCGGGCGCATCGAAAGATGCCGATTGCTTACCTAACCTTGAAAGAGGCGGGAAGTTTCGACGCTTTACAGAGCGAAGTGGCCAGTTCAATCTCTGAAGTCTTCCCGCTGGTCGCTTCAGAAAAACGCATTCCAGCTCCATGGAGCGCGATGATCCTAGGGCTTGAATGCGGTGGATCTGATGCATATTCAGGAATTACCGCTAATCCTGCTTTAGGTGTTGCCAGTGATCGTTTAGTCGAATTAGGTTCCACTTCAATTCTTGCTGAAACGATGGAGATACTTGGCGCCGAACATCTCCTGGCGGCTCGTGCGAAAACGCCAGAGGTTGGTCAGGCCATCATTGATGTAGTCGCTAGATATGAACAATCCATTTCTTATGAAGGAATTGATATCCGAGGCGCACAACCAAGCCGTGGAAATATTGAGGGTGGCTTAACAACCTTAGAAGAGAAATCATTGGGTGCGGCTAAAAAAGCAGGAAATGCACCGTTCACTGGCGTTCTCGATTACGCCCACATCCCTACAGAGCCAGGGCTGTATTTCATGGATACGCCAGGCCATGACATTGAACAACTCACTGGCTTCGCAGCTTCAGATGTGAATATCACTGTATTTACAACAGGACGTGGCACACCAACGGGTTCTGCTGTAATTCCGACAATCAAAGTTGCTACAAATACAGAGATGGCGACTGCACTGCCAGATTTAATTGACCTGAATGCCGGAACAATTGCCGATGGAACCGAAACGGTCGTTGAAGTCGGAGCGCGAATCTTTAACGAAATCATTGCTGTCGCCAATGGAAAATTGCCTGCCGCTGAAGTTGGAGGCCATCGAGAATTTAACCTCTCGCGACTTTACGGTTCAACGCTGTAAATTAAATTAGTTAAAAATTACCAACAATTTCGATTGGCGCATATCTCTTCATTTGCTTGAGATGCGCATCAATCAACATCCATTCTGATTCAAGAACTGGATCGCGGAGGCCTGGAGTTTGCATAACAGAGGCGACCGGCTCGAGCCGTCGCGCTCGATCTCTTAGGTCAGTCGCTAACGGATCAACTAGTGGTAAATCACTCTCTAAGAATTTAATCCAAAGAGCTATGGCAAATGCTACTCGCTCTCGTGGCTTGTTCTCTTGAGCGAGAGCATTGATGGCTTTAAATAACCTCTGCGGCAATTTGGCTGAGCCATCCATCGCAATTTGTGCACTGCGATGCGCAACCGCGCTATTGGCAATCCGCGATCTCGCCAAGTCGCTATAAATTGCCAGATCAACTCCTGATGGAGGCGTGAAAGAGTAACTGAGTTCCTTCTGTAGCTCTTCGATAAAACCCTGCCACGCAGGAATTTGCATTGCTTGGTACACATACTCCACATTGGAGAGTTGACTGAAGTACGCAGTGCTTGAGTGCGCGCCATTAAATAGACGTAATTTCATTTTTTCATAACTAAGTACATCATCAGACACCTCAATACCCAATCCGCCCAAGTTAACGGGTGACGAGTGTGTAGCGACTACCCACTGGCGAAATGGTTCTGTCGATATAAGTGACTCATCGTGATATCCAAACTCTCGCTCAAACTCATCGATGGCGGTAGGAGTAATAGCGGGCACAATTCGATCAACCATCGAATCCGGGATTGCCAGCGCCGCTACCCAGTTTTGAAATTCACGATCCAACTTTCTTTCACTGGCGCTTTGGAGCAACACATTACGTAAGAACGAGCCATTCTCAGGCAAGTTATCGCATGAGATTAGCGTTGGCGCTATTAGCCCCTGTCTAAACCGAATATTTAAGAGATCGAGCAATCTATTGGGCATGGAACTTTGATCAATACCAGCTACATAGGCTTTTTCGGTTACGGTAACTGTGATCATCTTTAATTCCGATGAGAGTGCGGCTTCAATCAAGGCTGGATTCTCCTGTTCAAATAATGAGCCGTCGAAAATTGAAGAAACAATACGTGGCTTCTGCGTTGCACCTTGGCGTTCATTAACCGTGTACAGAAAATTTTGTCGTCTTAATTGATCGGTGACTGTGGAGCTGCGTGGAGAGATTCCGTAAATTCCCCACTCACCGACGCCATTACGGAGAGCATCATCGAAATACACCGCCTGATGTCCACGATGGAAAGCACCCAAACCAAAGTGGATGACTCCGAAATGTCGCCCCGAACGTTGATAAGACGCCTCGAGTGAGTTCATAGGCTAAAGAAATTTTTCGAAAGATGGTAGGCAACTTGGCCGGCAAGAAAATGTGCATCGCTCTCAGTAATTCGCTGTTTCATGACTAGATCAGCTAAATATCCAGCATCGAATCTCCGGGCAACATCATGTCGAACAGGTATCGATAAAAAGGCGCGGGTATCGTCAATAAACCCGATGGTATTTAAATAACCAGCAGTTTCAACTGTTGCATCGCGCCAACGACGCATTCCGTTGAGGCTGTCATGGAACCACCAGGGCGGACCCAATCGGACTGATGGATAAGCTCCCGCAATTGGGGCCAATTCTCTCGAGTACGTTGATTCGTCAAGCGTAAAGAGCGCTAACCTGAAATTCTTTGCAAAGCCAAATTTATCTAGAAGCGGTTTCAGGGCTCGAGTAAATTCAGTCCGCACCGGGATATCAAATCCTCGATCTGTTCCATAATTGGCCAAAATTGGTGGAGCATGGTTTCGCAGAGCGCCCGGGTGTAACTGCATTACTAGGCCATCTTCTGATGACATGTGCGCATGTTCCATGAGCATGACGCCTCGAAATAATTCGGCATCCTGAGCGGTAGCTTCAACTTTTCGAAGACGTGTAAACAACGCTTCTTTTTCGCTCTCGGCTAATTCGATGGTAAATGCTGAGGGCATCCCATGGTCGGTAGCTTTTGCTCCATGAGCGATAAATCGATCGCGCGCAGTGCGCAGCGCCAACCGTAAATCAGCAAAGGAATTAATTGTGATCTCACTACTCTTCTCGAGCTCTAAAAGCGCGGATAACCAATCTGTGCGTTCGGGGTCGCTGACATCATCTGGGCGGAACGTGGGAATTACTCTCCCCTTTAGCGAAGTGCTTCCGAGAGCTTTGTGATGCTCCAAAGAATCGTTAGTGCCATCGGTTGTTGCCAAAGATTCGATCTGAAATTGTTCAAAGAGAGTGCGTGGTAGGAAGGTGTTACGCGCCAGCACTTCTGATATTTCTGTATAAATCCGTGGAGCGCTCTCTTTAGTGAACGGAAGTTCGATAGCAAAAATCTCAGTGAGAATCTCTTCAAACCAAATACGGGAGGGCGTTCCTGCAAATGCGCTCCAATTCTCAGCAAGTATCTGCCAAATTCGTTCCGGAGCAATTGTGCTCGCCACTACCCCATCTCGAGTTGGTATCCCAAGTTCTGCATAATCAATACCTTGGCTCGAAAGCATTCGAGTGATGTAATGATCTGGCGTAACTAGAAGAGATACCGGATCTTGAAATGGAAGATTCTCTGCGAGTAACGCAGCGTTCACATGTCCGTGCGGCGAAAGAATCGGGAAAGCTGCCATCTGGCTATAGAGTTCACGTGCAAGAGGTAACGCCGCGCTCGAACATTCAAAGTAGCGATCTTCGCGACGTTCAGACATGCTTAGCTAGCCAATCGAAAGCCGCTTCTTGCATTTCAACGGTAAAAGAGTGTCTTACCGGATAAAACTCTCCACGATAATTACCACGGCCACCATCATGTTTTTCGAGCATCGCATGCGCATCGGCCATCCCCTCTTTGGTAAAGAGTTGATCATCACCGCAATACTGAACAAATAAGGGAGTATCAGAGATCATTCCTATTTGAGGCCACTCCCCCTTGCTTGCTAAATCAAAGGGAAAGAACATCCATGAATGCGGTGTGATGTGTTCGTGGAGCATAGAAGCATATGTCGCCATAGCGCCGGTTGACACCACAGCGCGAATTTCTGGATTGGTTGCGTGAAGAAAGAGGGCGCGACAACCACCTCCAGAGAGTCCAATCACTGAAATTGGTCCGCTTATCTCCGGTAAGGATTTTGCTACCTCAAGTGCAACTCGATCATCAAAGTTGAGAATCCCGGCCATGGTGGCGCCGTACAAACTTAAATATTTGTTTACTGAGAGCGATTCAAACATCACGGAGAGGTTTTCAAATTCTGCCCTTTCTGCCGTGCCGTGAATCTCTTTTATCCGAGGCGGTAATTCATCTAGTGAAAAACCGCGTGAGCCCCATGGAAAACAATCATGAACCAAGACAGTAAAACCTCGTTTGGCAAGTTCGTTAGCAGGCGCTCGATCCCCGTAATGTTCCCGACGAACCCACATGGCGCTCTCTGGAAGTTGCCGTTCTTGATGTTGCGCCACCTTCTCTTTGCCAAACTCTTTCAGATCGTCATGGCTGTGTAGATACAGAACTCCGGGTAGTGGACCACTCGCATCAATTGGCGTAAGCAGAAATGCTTGAGTTGGTTTACCCCAGCCAACTTTCCACGAGAGAGTTGTTATTCGCACACCGTCATATTCGAACTCTTCTTCGCGAACCACACCGAGATTTGCTGGAATAGCTGGCATCTTTCCTAGATGGAGCAGCACATCCTCACGCGTCATGTCAGGGCTAAGGCGCGAACCAAAACCTAAGGCTTTGCCAAGCTCCTCGAATGGCGTTGCGGTCATGCCAGAAGCCTAGGGCTGCCCCCTTCCAGTTGTAGTTGCAAATCGTTTGCAATAAGATAAGGGAGTGCACATCCCAGATGGATTCATCAATATCCCCACCGCAGCTGGCTCAGCCCTGCTAGCCACGACTGGGTTGGGCTACGCGCTCAAAGGAGCCAAAGCCAAACTCGATGAAAAGGCCGCTCCGCTTATCGGACTTGTCGCGGTATTCGTCTTCGCTGGCCAGATGATCAATTTTCCAGTGGCTGCCGGCACCTCGGGCCATCTCTTAGGTGGCGCGCTCGCTGCTGTTTTGGTGGGACCGTATGCAGCCTCGATTGCGCTGACCGTTGTTTTAGTTATTCAAGCGCTGCTCTTTGCTGATGGTGGTCTGACCGCTCTGGGTTTAAACGTTTTTAACATGTCTGTTATCGGTGTCTGGGGAGGCTACGGCGCCTTCCTTCTCGTGCGAAAAGTATTTAGGTACAAAAAATCGGCAGTACTCATCGGCTCAACTATTGGCGCCTTCGTCTCAGTTCCACTAGCTGCAACTAGCTTTTCCATCCAATATGCGATTGGAGGAGAGGGCACCTTCGCTAGTTCAACGGTATTTACTGCAATGTTCAGCACTCATATCCTCATCGGAA
>Ga0192647_100607_pt1 | contig 25145 bp, 22 predicted proteins | sample LauGreFa1BDMLBSN_2_FD_133046 | JGI IMG/M metagenome (GOLD analysis project Ga0192647, IMG submission 133046) | Freshwater lake microbial communities from Lake Michigan, USA - Fa13.BD.MLB.SN - reassembly | ecosystem: Environmental > Aquatic > Freshwater > Lake | place: Lake Michigan, USA...
GAGACTAACGGACCTCTGTCACCTGAAACCGACGTTTGGCCCATTTTAAAGACCATACCCTAAACCGCTCAATATAAGAATAAGCCGCCGGTACCACCACCAACGTTAACAACGTTGAACTCACCAACCCACCAATAATGGCCACGCCCATCGATGTCCGTTGTCGCGAAGCTTCATTTAACCCAATGGCCACCGGCAAAATGCCCGCAATCAAGGCAATCGTGGTCATTAAGATCGGACGCAAACGCGTCTGGCCCGCTTGCAACAAAGCCGTATGATGATCCATTCCCTTTTGAACCAACTGATTGGTGTAATCCACCAAGATAATAGAGTTCTTGGTGGCCACACCCAACAACATAATGCACCCAATCATCGAAAAAAGATCCAATGATTTTCCGGTAATAAACAAGGCATAAAACGCACCACAAATAGCCAAAGGCAACACCAACATAATCGTGAACGGGGTGACCACCGATTCGTAGAGTGACGCCAAGACCATATAAATAAACAAAATACCCAACAAGGCCGCCATCCCCATGTTTTGTCCCAATTCTTTAAAATTTTCGGCTTGGCCAATAAACGAGTAGCGTACCCCTTCTGGCAAGTTCATGGTCTCAAATGTGCGTTCCAAATCGGATTGAATCCCCCCAATTCCCTTTCCTTTTGGGGACACATCACAGGAAATCATAATGGATTTGGAACGGTCTTGTCGGTTAATTTCAGCCGGTGACAACACGCGTTCGGGTCGGGCAATGGACGACAGCTTCACCAGCGCCCCATTGGTATTCGGGATATTCACCAGCGAAAATTGCCGATCCAACTGCCGTTGCTCCGGACGAAGCCTCACCCGAATGGCATACTCTTCCCCTTTTTCACGAAACACTGCCGGCGTGCTACCCGAAATCAATTGCCGTAATTCGCCACCGGCCGCCACGGTCGAAACACCCAAATACGCCATGGATGCATCATTCAATTGGACCCTAAACTCAGGTTTTCCAACTTTGTAGTTGATTTCAGGATCCAACACATCCTGGCTTTTTTTCATCCGCTCATACACCGATTGGGCAATGGGGGTAATCGTCGCCAAATCAGGGCCTTTGATCACCACATTAAACGGACGCTGCCCACCCCCTACTATATCCACATCTTTGACAATGGGTTTGGCATACGCATACGCCTTGAGTTCACCACGCAATATCTCTTTGAATTCAGAGGTGTTCACCCGGCGTTGCCCAGCCGGCACCATGTTAATAATAATGGTCGCGGTATTGGCCTTGCCACGGGCATCTCCTACCGTCATAACCGACACATTCACTTCTGGATGTGTGCGGATCACCGCATCAATGGTATGGGCCACCCGATCGGTTTCATCCAAAGATGTTCCCTCAGGTAGTTCAATGGACACCGCAAACTCACCCGCATCTTGGGCTGGCAAAAACGTTTTGGGCACATGTTTGATGGCCACAAAACTCATGATAAACACAATCAACGCACCACCCAACACCCACAAAGGACGCCGCAACGAACGGGCCAATAACCGAACATACCCGCGCTCCATTTTGCCCTGCATCCGATCAAACCATCGGGCAGGGGCACCCACCACATGCCACCATCCCCGTGCTGATTTACCATGCTCCGAAGAAGCAAAATACGCCGACAACATCGGGGCCACTGTCACCGCATCAAAAAGCGAAATGGCCATGGCAAAACAAATGGTTAACCCAAATTCCTTGAAAAACTGACCGACAACCCCATTCAAAAACCCAATGGGAGCAAAAACAGCAATCACCGCACAGGTCGTGGCAATGACGGCCAACAACACTTCCTTGGTACCATCCAACGCCGCTTGTAAGCCTGACTTCCCCATTTCCAAATGCCTAAAAATATTTTCTCGCACCACAATGGCATCATCAATTAAAAGCCCGACTGACAAACTTAAGGCCAACAAGGACATCACATTAATCGAAAACCCAGCCCATCCCATCAGCAAAAACGCCCCGATTAACGAATTGGGTAAAGCTAACGCGGTAATAATCGTGGATCGAAAGGACCCCAAAAACAAATACACCACCACGATGGTTAACACGATCCCAATTAAAATCGATTCTTTGACATCGGTCACATTGGCCTCAATAAATTTGGATCCATCACGCACCACTTGCATGCGAATGGATTGCCCTTTTGCATCACCATAGCTGGCATTCAAAACCGATACCTGCCGTTTGACCGCGTTGACCACCTCGATGGTATTCGCCCCCGATTGTCGATAGACCCGAAGAAAAAGCGAGGGACGACCATTCACATACGCCCGATTGGTTTCGTCTTCCAACCCATCTTCGACAGTCCCCAAATCTTTTACCCGAATGGGCACATCATTACCAAAAAAATTGACCACCGCCTGCCCAATGCTTTCAAGCGATCTAAACTCACCCACGGCACGAAATTGGGTATCGGTTTTTTCACCCGACACGGTGCCAATGGGAATGTTTTGACCACTTAATCCCAAAGCCTGACTTACCCGACTGGCTGACAACTGGGTGGCCGCCAATTTGCCTTGATCCAGGTGAACCGCCAACTCTCTTTTTCGTCCCCCGATGATTTCAACCGCCCCCACCTGATTGATTTGTTCCAGCTTGGGTTTTAGTTGGGTCGACACCACTTGATACAGCTCCCCTGCCGGCAATGGCGATTGAATCCCAATGATCAAAATGGGTTGATCAGACGGATCCAATCGACGAATGATCGGGGTTTCCGCATCATCAGGCAAACGGTTACGAAGCATGGACAATCGATCCCGGATTTTTTGTTCGGCATATTGAATGTCCGTATCCAGTGAAAATTCCACCACCACCGAACTATACCCATCCCCACTGGATGACGAAATACGCTTGACACCCGCAATACTGGACACTTCTTCTTCAATGACCTTGCTAATCAGGGTTTCAACTTCCACCGGACCCGCACCACGGTAAATGGTATTGACCACCACCACCGGAAACGTCACGTTAGGAAACAAATCAACCGGTAATTTTTTGAGTGACATCCAGCCCAATACCAATAACAAGACCACCAAAACGGAAATAAAAACCGGACGTCTAATTGATAAACCTGCAATATCCATTGTTATCTCCCTAACTGCTGAAGTTGAATGGTGGTCAAGACAATGTCGGCTTTGACGCGCAATCGTTGCAGGGTGGCTTGTTTGTACTCCTGTTCGGCCGTCAATACCTGGGCCAACGTACTACGACCGTTCGCATGCCGTTGGGTTTCGAGTTGCCATTTGGTTTGCATCAACGACTCCAATTCGGTGGTATCCTGCAGCCGGTCTTTGGCTGCTTGCAACGCCATGGTGTATTGGGTCATCGCATGTTGCCGGTCTTTTAGTGCTTGGTCCCGAAGCAAGCGATTGGCTTCTTTGGCTTTTTCATACCCCGCCTGAATGGCCAATACGGTCTGAAGGTCTAACCCCGACGCATACTGAAGTGCCACCGTTACCGTGGAATAATCGGTACTCAGTGAATGCGTTAGCATGTCTCCGAATCCCGACTGAACCGGGTTGAGTTGCACACGCCCGGTGAGATTAAGCAACGGATCCCCACTTAAAATGGTGGCTTGCATACGGGCCAATTCTGCCTCACTGACCGCAAGGGTCGCCCGCAGCTCGGATGAGGCGGTGGTAACCGTAGGGGAGGGAAGGGTACGAATGCCCTCACTCAGACGCTGTATCGACTCAATCGGATGGGTCGGTGATAACCCGCGGGCGTTGTTAAAATCACGACCCAATTGCTGCACCTCGGTTTGGGCCACGGACACATCCAATTCCCTCGCTTTTAACAAGGCTTGGGTTTGGGCCACATCAGTGGCATCGGCCAATCCCCGCTGTTGACGCTGGCGAACCCACTGCAGCATTTTTTTGGCCCGACCCACCCCATCTTCTGCCAATGACAATGCCTCTTGTGCCATCGAAAGCCGCCAATAAACGGTTTCTGCACCCGACAACACCCGCGTAATCTGGGCCATCGACTGCCAATGCATGGCATCATGCTGGGCCTTGAGGCTGGCAGTCTGTTGTGCCGTACGTTTCCCGCCGTTATTGTGCCACAATGGCCACACCAACTGGGCATAAGGGGACGCTTGATAATAGGGCTTGATGCCAAACGACGACCCTGAATACCCAAAGTATTGGATACCATACCCTACCCCATACCCCACCCCATTATTCCATTCGCCTTCTAAGCCCAGTTGAAACGACTGCATGGTGGTATCAGGACCCGTAAACTGGGCCATCGGACCATAGTTGCGAGAAAATTGCAGGGAAGCCCCCCCCATCAGACGTGGTTGATACGGACTCGTGGCTTCTAACCGTATACCTTGCAATGATTCTTGGGTGGCCTGTGCCGCTTGATACCCCAAATGGGCATTGGCCACTTGCTTGAGATACCCATCAGGCGATAACACCGTCGCATACCCCATCCCACCCAGCCCCACAGCCCCACCCAATACCAACCATCCAACCGCCCATACGCCTTTCATAACACACCCTTTCGCTTTCATCTGAACCCCCTACCTATCCCCCAAAATGGGCCGGAATACGACCATGTACCAAGGACACCAACTGACACAACCGATGGGCCCGATCAGGCGGTAGCGTGCGAGCCATTCGAATACAGCGACCCTGATAATACCGAATCCATCGAATGGTCTCTGGAACCGCCGATGAGGCTTTAATCATACCCAGGAACTCTAGCATATGGTCGGCCTGTTTGACATCTAACAACTGAAGCATCCGATCGCGGGTTGGGCCATCAACGGCTTGCAAGGCCAGTATGATCGGCAAGGTCGTTTCCCCCAACACAAAATCTTGATGCCCTTTTTTCTTCAACTGGGCTTCGTCGCCCACCACATCCAATAAATCATCCGACAATTGATATAACACCCCCAACGACTGTCCAAACGCACGAAGACGCGACGCATATGGGGTTTGATAGCCCCCCACCCAAGCAGCCGTACCAAACAAAGACGCCGTCTTGTGATGGATAATGCGTAAATAGGTCAACAAAGATAAATCAAAGCGATTGCGATGGATCACTTGGGTCATCTCACCTCGACACAAGGCATCCACCGTGCGACTGATATCACCAATAATCGGCATATGATTGGCTTTCACCAACCATTGCAACGCCGCTGCATACAACCAAACCCCCGACGAAATGGCCAATTCTGGGCCAAATCGGGCCGTAATAGACGGCATCTGGTGACGCCGATCCGCCGCGTCAATGATATCGTCATGAATCAAACTGGCCATATGAATCAATTCAATCGCAGCCGCCACTTGAATACAGGTCTCATCCGGGTCTTTTTCACACGAAAGAAACACCAATAAAGGCCTCAACTGCTTGCCCTTGCCTTGTAAAATAGCCTCGGTCAAGGGGATCATAAAGGGGGTGTGTGACAAGGGAAAAGAATGGCGGATCATCTCATTTAAGCGATGAAAGGCCGATGCATAAGGGGCTTTTAAGTCATCCAATGTCGTCATAGTTGCTGACACAATCGATCGACATCCACATGATCCTCAATCAGGGATTGTATTTTTTCGATTTTTTGTGATTCTTCAGCATGAATTTTAAACAGCATGCGGTTGATTTTAGTGGCAACGGAAAACGAATCTTCTTGGACCATCATCATGGGAATACGACTGGATCTAATCAAGTCCATCATTTTTTCATGGGGACGAATACCCGATGTAAACACAATCGCCGCCACATCATGAGACCCATCAGGATCTAAAATACTGCTGCATAGGGCCGTCATCACCAACTCTTCCCGATTGGCCGGACAAATGAGGAGGGTATCCCCACGAAAATAATCCAATGCATCATGGGGCCTCATATCCCCAATCACAAAGTGACCCACCGACTGATTAAGATTGGCGTGTCCCGACAGCAACTCTGCCCCAAATTCTTCATACAACTCGGCCACCGTGGGTCGAATCAGCAATTTAACAAAGGGAATAACCCCCAATACCGGAATCCCATGCCGGGATAGCCCCCGGTGAACATACTCACTTATTTTATCGTATTTATCCGGTTCTACTTTGTTGATAATAACACCGGCCAATGACACCCCCCTCATATCAAAACAGGCTTTATTCAGCATGATTTCATCAATACATTTCCCAATCCCTCCGGGTGCCACCAACACGACCTTGGCCCCCACCCGCTGGGCCACATCGGCGTTGGACATATCAAACACCGACCCGACCCCCGCATGCCCGGTTCCCTCAAATAAAATCAACGATTTATCGGCTTGTAATCGACGCAAGGCATCATCAATCTGATCACCAATCCAATGGGTATCCGGCTGATCAATAAACGATTCCGTAAACCCACGCGAAACCGCAATCGGACTCATGTCCATGCGACGGTCATGGAGTTGGTACACGTTGCCAAATAACACGGCATCTTTATCAATTTTTTGACCCTCTACCAACCGGTATTGTTGGCCAACAGGTTTCATGTACCCCACCCGGTCATAGCGCTTTTTAAAGGCTTGAAAGAGCCCAAGCGAGACCATGGTCTTGCCATCATTTTGCCGGGTCGCCGCCACAAACACTTTTTTTGGTGTATTCATCGCACCATAGTAACAGGCACCGGTGGTTTTGCCGACACCCAGACAATAGGTCCCCGCATCCCATGCCCTTCTCCAACTGGGGGCATCCAAAAACAAAACGCCACCCCGGCACGTCTTTCATCACCACCACATACCCACGTCACCCAATGGGATGCCAGTGGGTAATCGTCCATCTACTTGAAATAAGGGTCGGCAACGCATCCCACTGAAGCATCCATATTGTTCGTGGGATTCAAATGCCATCAAAACCGATAACCAAAGTGTCCCCCACAACAAACCCCCATCAAACGGAATGAACATGAACGTTTATCGCCCTGGAAGTCTCACCCAAAGAAATAACCCAACCAGTGAGGTGAAGCCCTCTTTAGTTGAGGACAGCCCCTCTCCCCCGTCCCAAGGTGCGAAGCCCTCTTTAGTTGAGAACAGACCATGTCCCCCGTCCCAAGGGGCGAAGCCCTCTTTAGGGGTGAAGCCCTCTTTAGGGGTGAAGCCCTCTTTAGTTGAGGAGACCCCATCTCCCCCGTCCCAAGGGGTAGATGTCCGCTATTACCAACCCATCGACCCAACAAAACCCAGCAAACAAATAAAACAATCGGAGGATCAAAAGTATCAAGCGTATCTACATCCAATATTAAATCCTCAAACCGAAGTTGCCCAAAAGGAAAGGGAACAAAAAAGGAGTGTATGAAAAAAGGGTAATAATCCCCACTTGCCCTCTTGATCGTGTGGCAATACCCCCTTTACTTGGCGAGGATACCCCCATCAAGAGAGTGTGCAACACAATGCGTCACAGAATACTGGCCAACCAGTAATAAAGGGGGATCCCAATGGCCAAATTAAAAGGAAAGGTTACCCCCAACGCGCCCCCCAAATAAATCGCAGGATTGGCCTGGGGCACACTGGCCCGGATGGCAGCCGGTGCGGCAATGTATGACGCACTGCCAGCCAAAATACCAAACACCATACTGCCCCCTACCGACATTCCGATGGCATGGCTTGCCAAAACCCCCAATACCCCCGCCCCAATTGGAATCCCCACCCCTACCGCCAACATGGGCCACAACCGCCCCCTCAAATCTTTGAGGTGCTTGCCCGCCTGCATCCCCATATACATTAAAAACAGAACCAAAAAGCCTCGGTACAAATCAGTAAACAACGGTTTGACATTGGTCATGGCCTTGGCCGACATAATCGCCCCAATCAATAAACTACCTTGCATCAACAACACACTTTGGCCAAAAAAAGTATCTTTCACAAGATGCAAAAAACGCCCCTTTGGCTTACCCTCTCCGGTTGCCATTCCCCCGGGCTTGACTTGCCAATATTGATGCAGCAACAAGGCCACAAAAATAGCGGGACTTTCCATCAAGACCACCACTGCATTCAAAAAACTTTCGTATGGCACTTTCATCACCGATAAATAGTTAATCGCCGCCCCAAAGGTGACGATGCTAACCGAGCCATAGGAGGCCGCCAGACCGATCCCATTGTCATGACTAAATCGAAGCAAGCGTGACCACGCATACACCACCAACGGAATAACCAGACCCAAGAAGATGGCCAGTAACAACGGCAACAAGACATGCCCCCACTCACTTTGGGCCAATTCCACCCCGCCTTTCAAGCCAATCGCAATTAACAAATACATCGACAACGTATCCGCCAACCCCTTGGGAAACTTTAAGTCTGATTGAAACACGCTGGCCAAAATACCCAATATAAAAAACATCACTTCGGGTGACAGCAGATTGCCCATTAAGGTTGATAGCATACACATTTTCCTTTCAGTGGCGGGGGTAAAGCCGTCACTTTTACCAGTTCGACGATGGGATGTCCAGGCCACCATCTCGGCCATCCAATCCACTCGCCTGTCGTGTTTTATCACCAGTTGTGATAGGGTCTAGAGGGTCATTATTGAAGCAAGGGAGTTACCATGATCCACTCATCATCATCCATCACCTGGGATTTATCGGAATTGTCACCCTCTGATACCGATCCATCATTGGCACAACGGTTGCAGGCAACGTTAAAAGACGCCAACACCTTTGCCCATACCTATCGGGGACGCATCGCCGGGTTGTCCGCCCACGAATTGGGTATCGCCCTGGAAGCCTATGACCAATTGTTGCAACCCTTTTATGTGGTGAGTCAATTCGCCCACTTACGACAATCCGTCGATACCCAAGATGATGGCATCAAAGCCTTGGTTGACCAAGTCGAAACCGATGGGGCCACCCTGTCGAATCAACTTGTTTTTTTTCAATTGGAGATAGGACAAGCCCCCCCTTCGGTTCACGAACAATGGTTGGCTGATCCCGCCCTATCGACCCGCCGCTATCAAGTGGCCTTACTGATTAAAACCGCCCCTTACCAACTCACCGAACCCGAAGAAAAATGGATTGCACTCAAAGATATCACGGGGGTCAACGCCATGACAGCAATGGTCAACGAATGGGTGTCCTCTTTTGAGTACCCATGGGAAACCGATGGCAAAATCGAACGCTTAAATGGGTCACAATTACGGGCCTTGCGACACGACCCCGACCCATCGGTCAGAGATCGTGCCATGACCCTTTATCTCAACCGTGTCGCAGAGCAATCGGTTGTGCTAGGAGCGGCATTCAAATCAGTGATCAAAGATTTTAATATCGAACGGCAAGCCAGGGGATTTCCCACTCCTCGATCGGTGAAACTCATCGGAGCCGATTTGGATGAGGACATGGTATCCATGATTGAACGGGTCACCGTTGCGTCTTACCCATTGGTGCAACGGTATTACCGTATCAAACGACAATTACTGGGATTACCGGTGCTGACCTTGGCCGACATTTATGCCCCATTACCCGAAGCCGCCGAACGCTACACATGGGAAGAGGCCACCCAATTGGTCTTGGATAGTTTTCGGGCATTTGACCCCACCTTTTATGACATGGCCAACCGAATGATGGATCGGCATCGAATTGATGCACCGGTTCGCCCCACCAAACAGGGGGGAGCATACTGTTCCTCATCGATACCGGGCATCGACCCCTTTGTGATGACCAATTTTTTGGGTCGATCACGAGACGTTGCCACATTGGCCCATGAATTGGGACATGCCATTCATGCCATGTGTTGTGCCCATCAACCCTTGGCCTATTACCACCCTATTTTGCCATTGTGTGAAACCGCCAGCGTGTTTGCCGAGATGTTGGTCACCGATCGGTTGTTGGCACAGGCCCCCACGGTGGCGTCGAAACAAGCCCTTTTATGCGAAAAATTAGAGGATATTTTTGCTACCAGCCACCGTCAAACCTTGTTTTCACGATTCGAACAACACGCACATGCCATTTGCTCGGAACGATTGCCCGCCACCCGCGAATTATGTGACCTCTATCGACAAGAACTGGGCCTAATGTTTGGCGACGCAGTGGGAATCCCTGATCATTATCAATGGGAGTGGTTATCCATTCCCCATTTAATTGAGTCTCCCTTCTATGTGTATTCTTATAACATGGGTAATTTATTGGTGATGTCATTGTATCAACAATACAAGCAACAAGGCCCCTCATTTGTGGGCCCCTACCGTCGGTTTTTAAGTGCGGGATCGTCCATGAGTCCAGTAGACATTGGACAATTGGCCGGCATTACCATGACAGACGAATCGTTTTGGCAACAAGGAATCGATGCCATCGAACAATTGGTATCCGAGTTAGAGGCCACCTTGGAACCCCGCCATGATTAACCCCCCCAACGGGAAATGGCGTGAGTGTGCCGACGCCTTGATGACATCCTATCAGCATGATGGCGGAATGAGCATGAATGAAATGCCGGCGGTGTCAGCCATTCACGCCGTCATCGAAGATACCCGCCACGTGTTATACCCCGGTTATTATCGTCCCTATCAAGCGACCATATCCTCCGACATCCCGCTTGGTACCCCGCCCTTGGCAACCGTTGCACCCCCCCATCAGCCCCCTCCCCTCAGTGCATTACAACACACGTTAGAGCGGATTGAACGGGTATTTACCCCCGCCATTGCCTGTGCATTGGCATGGGGGTATCAAGGCTACGATGAAGACGCAACGGCATCCAAGCACGCCCATGCCGTGGTATCCGATTGGCTGGGGTATTTACCACGCTTACGAAAAGAACTGAAACAAGACATTGAGGCCACCTATTCAGGCGACCCTGCCGCCCAAAGCCATCATGACATTATTTTATCGTATCCCGGCTTTCAAGCCACGATGGTATACCGCTTGGCCCATTTTTTATACCAACAAAAAGTCCCCCTTATTCCCCGAATGATGACCGAATGGGCCCATTCAATCACTGGTATTGACATTCATCCGGGTGCCACCATTGGGCATTCATTTTGCATTGACCATGGCACAGGCGTGGTAATTGGCGAAACAGCGGTCATCGGACACCATGTCAAGCTGTATCATGGGGTCACCTTGGGGGCCTTGAGTGTCAAAAAGTCGTCCCATGCCATAGGTGGCCTACCCGCAACCAAACGGCATCCCACATTGGGGCATCACGTGGTGGTCTATGCCCATGCGACCATTTTGGGGGGGCATACGGAAATTGGGGATTATTGTACCATTGGGGGGAACGTGTGGCTGACCCATTCTTTGCCCCCGCGTTCGACCTGTTACTTATCCGAAGATTACCGTCAACTGCTCACCTCTAAAACCCATCCAGAAAAGGGATCTGTATGACCGAATTGCCCAGTATATTGCGTCAAATTGTCGCCACCAAACACCAAGAAGTGGCGCTGCTACACCAACAAGATCATCCGCCTGCATTGTCCCAACCCCGTCACAAACGATTTGTTAATGCCCTATCACCAGTGGGGGTCATTGCAGAGGTGAAACGGGCCTCCCCCTCTCGGGGTATCATTCGAACAGACTTCGACCCCGTTGTGATTGCCCGTTCCTATCAACAAGGAGGGGCGGTGGCCTTATCCGTACTCACTGACCAAGTCTATTTCATGGGCCACGCTGACTACATTCCCCCCATCCGTTCGGCCTGTTCCCTTCCCATTTTAAGAAAAGAATTTATTATTGATCGTGCACAATTAGACGAAACGGTTCGACTGGGTGCCGATGCGGTGTTGTTAATCGCCGGCATTTTATCCGACACCCAATTACATGACTTGCATGCCCATGCCCATTCCTTGGGATTGGATGTCTTAGTAGAGGTCCACACGGCCGATGAATTGGACCGTGTGCTGGGCATTCCCGGGGTGGATTTAATTGGCATCAACAACCGTGACCTACACACGTTTACGGTGGATTTATCCGTCACATTAACCTTGCGCCCCCGGATTCCACACGGCATCAAAGTGGTCGCCGAAAGTGGCTACCGTGACCCAAACGACATCCAGGTCTTGCGGGAGCATGCGATCGACGCCGTCTTAATCGGTGAGTCGTTGGCCGATGATCAAGTCAGCCGTCAGTTGTTGAGATCATGACGCAAGTACGGCTGGATTCCGAACCTTCCCTCAACGGATATAACATGCTTTAATGGCACCCAAATGGTGGGGGGATATCCATAATTTAACGGTTAACACAAAGGAGCAACACGTGGCATTACGAATCAGACTCAAACGACATGGCAAAAAAAAGCAGCCCGTATACCGGGTGGTCGTGGCCGCCTCTACCAACCCAAGGGATGGCGAATCCGTTGAAATTTTGGGGTTATATGACCCCCGTCAAACCCCAGTGTATCTGTCTGTTAAAGAAGACCGCGTGTCATATTGGATGGGTGTAGGGGCCAAACCAACTGATACCGTCGCCCGGTTGCTCACCAGCAAAGGGTTGCTCACGGTGGCCACCAAACAATCCTCTCAGCAGGGTGTTAAAAGAAAAGACCGTCCACAAGGATCGTAATTGACGTGAGTATGGAGACATTGGTTCGACACGTCATTGTCCCGTTGGTTGATTTTCCCGAACAAGTCACCATTCAATCGGTTCAATCGAATGAAACGCTGGTATTAAAAGTACAAGTTGCCCATGCCGATGTGGGAAAAGTAATTGGCAAAGACGGGCGAATTGCCAATGCCATTCGCACATTGGTTCGATCCGCTGCCTCAAGAGAAGGGCTGCGCGTGTCGGTTGAGATTGTTAATCTACCCCGCACGTAACGCCCCATGAGCATGGGGGCAGAGGCACAAGTGAGACCATCTGTGGTGGTTTGCACCTTGTTTCCCGATCAACTAACCCCTTTTTTAATGCGGGGATTGTTAGGCAAAGCTTGGGGGTCAGCGGTTTCATTGCAGGTATTGGATTTGCGCTCATTTGGGTATACCCGTCACGGACACGTTGATGATGCGCCTTATGGGGGCCGACGCGGGATGATCCTTCGGGCCGATGTCATCGCAGCGGCTATCGAATCCATTCCAGGATATGGGTCCTATGCCATCTATCATCCCAGTGCAACAGGCCCTTTACTTACCCAGTCGATGGTCGCAACGGCCGCCCAACACCCACGGGGGGTGATCATGCTACCTGGTTATTACGAAGGAATCGATGCCCGTGTATTGACCGCCTATGGCATTCACACCTATTCAATCGGGGATCTGGTCCTCATGACCGGCGAGGCCCCCGTGGTGGCCTTTATTGAAGCCATGGTGCGATTGATACCAGGTGTCATCCATGACCCGATGTGCATCGAAGACGATAGTTTCCCCATGGGCCTGTTGGAGCATCCTCAATATACCAAACCTCGAGTATTTAAAAATCATGAAGTTCCTGGTATTTTAACAGAAGGAAACCATTCTAAGATTGCCGACTGGAAGCGTGGGCAATCGTTGGGTCTCACCATTTGTAAACGTCCTGACCTGATGCAGGGAATCACCTGGTGTGACCGAGACAAAACAGTATTGCGACACTACATTCAAGACAGCATGTAGAGTCGTTAGAAAGCATTCAACAAAGGAGTACCCCATGACCTCACCCATTATCGTTCAATTTGAAAAAGACCAAATGAAACCAACCGTACCCACTTTCAATGTGGGGGATACCGTAGCGGTCACATCCGCCATTATTGAAGGTCAAAAAAAGCGGTTGCAGGTATTCGAAGGGATTGTGATCAAGCGGACCGGCATTCATCATCGTGCCTCATTCACGGTACGTCGCATCATTGATAAAGTGGGAGTTGAAAAAACCTTTTTACTTCACTCCCCATTGGTCGAATCCGTCAAAGTGGTATCCGAAGGGGTGGTACGTCGTGCCCGCCTGTATTATTTACGTGATCGGATAGGATCCAAAGCCACCCGGGTGAAAGTAAAAGATCGCACGGTTCGAAACAAACCTACCACCCATTGATCCGAGTCGGTGTGGCGGGTGCCACTGGGTATACCGGGATTGAACTGGTCCGGTTATTGCTCACCCACCCCCAAGTAAGTATCCAGCGGTTGTATGCCCATTCTCATGTGGGTAAACAAGTCTCAGAGGTATACCCTCACTTGGGACATGTGTTCCCGGGGTACACCTACGAGGCCTTGGGCGAAGACACCTTGCAAGGCCTGGACATATTGTTTTTGGCCTTGCCCCATGGGGAATCTCAACGTTTGTTTCCCATGCTTGCCTCCCTTCCCATTCGGGTGATTGATTTATCAGCGGATTTTAGACTCGACACGCCCGAACGGTTTCAAAAAGCGTATGGCACCCCACACTGTCACCCAAAGCAATTGGGGCAGATTCCCTTGGGGTTACCCGAACTGTATCGAGACCGGCTACGGGATGCCCGTTATGTGGCCTGTCCGGGATGTTACGCCACCTCTGTCATGCTGGGATTGGCCCCATTGGCCTGGGCCGGCCACATCCAGCATGGGGTGGTGATCGATGCCAAATCGGGCGTAAGTGGTGCCGGCCGGGTAGCAAAAGAATCCCATTTGTTTTGTGAAATCAATGAGTCAGTGTCGGCCTATGCGACGTATACCCATCGCCACGTACCCGAAATGGAAATGGTATTGGGAATCAAGGTATTGTTTTCTCCCCATCTGGTGCCCATGAGCCGTGGGATTCTGTCCAGCATGTATATTCCTATGTCCAGCGACGAGGGGGTGGCCACCTGTTTTGAGCGGTACGCCAACGAAACATTTGTAACGGTTCAACCTGGGAAAAGCCCATCCACTGCCGCTGTAACAGGGTCCAATCGGGTGGTGATTGGGTGGCAATGGTGCCCTGATGTGGCCCACTTGGTGGTATTTTCAGCCTTAGACAATGTGATCAAAGGGGCGTCCGGACAGGCCATTCAATGCCTCAATAGCATGATGGGGTGGGATGAATCCCTGGGATTGCCCACCGTATCCCGTTATTATTAACCCCCCGATTTTCATCCCCCCACCCATCTTTTGAACCTAAGGCATCAGGACAAGGTATCCAAATCCATCCCCCCGTGTAAATAATCCTCACCCAAGGGGACTGGATTGAATCATTTGAAAGGCCCCATCCCATAATGCCAAGCGACAATGCAACGCTTGTTCAACCGCCTCCGTTGCGTCTTGCCACTTTTGGTGATCGTCACCACATGCCAACTGAACCATTCGCAAGGCCATGGGTCCATGCTCATCCCCATCCAACGCAATGTGCCGTTGAATATACCGAACAAAGGGGCCAACCGCCGTATGGTCCTGCTGTAAATCGAGCAAAATCTGGGTAAACATATCCGGTATTAATTCTTCACGACCAAACGCAAACACCGCTGTTTTAACCCACAAAGGGGACTCGCTGGCAATGTGCCACGTATACTGACTAAACGCTTTGCTACTGTCAGGCAAAGCGGATTGGGCCAGTGCAATCGGAACCGGAACGCCCAGAGAAATGGCCTGAATCATGTCAAGCATTGGGGACGTGTCACACCCCATGCTGGTCATGGCATGAAGGTACCACTCAAAATGGCTGATGGGGTGCCCATCGTCATTGCGATCTGACTCTTCGGCCAAGACAATCTCGTTAATCAATCGCCGGGCGGTGGCATCTTGGGTAGGTAGCCAGGGAATATCCACACACGTTAGCTCGCGTTGGAGGGATTTAAGCAAGGTCATAAAATCCCACACGGCGACCACATGGTGGGCCATCAACACCCTTAGTGCCGGTACATGCCGCAAGGTATGAAACAGTGGATGAGCAGTTAACTGTTGCCGAAGGGGGTCGATACGTTGCCGTAACATCACATGGTAGTCGTTCATACAACCTCCTTTAGAGACGGCCTATCGTCGCTGGTTTCTAAGCAAAACACAAGGGGAAAAACCCATGCAATCAAACCCAATGACGCCCATCCAACAATAAGGGGTGATCAATCATGATCATGGATCGATCAACAAAAGGCGACACGGGATAAAACAAGGGTAAGCGGTCATCTCAACCCCATCATCGAGACACTTCGATGGCATCGTCCACTGATCACCACGTTGTGTGTATGGTACGAAGTGATCAATAAAAATCGATAGCCAGGGATCGAATAGGAGGCTATCGATGGGGGAAGGCATCCAACGCGATGATGAGCGGATCTTGCCACAGGGATGGGAGATGGGAAATAAAAAGAACACTTAGATTGATCGTGACATGATGGGATAAGTGGCAAAGGCAAGGGACCCTCTCAAAACACGGCACCATTTGCAAGCAGCTCCTCGAGCAAACCAAGCGTAGACCATCACGTGATGCATCAACCAGGAAGTCCCCCCTACCCTTCAGCATGGACCCGCCAACCAAGCACCCGGATACTGGCACCCATCAGGGGTCCCCAAGGCCCCTGGGGGGTATCACCGCCAAGGGGAGCCACCCCCAGCATGTGAGCCATCACACCCGTGGGAACAAGCCATACCGTGGGAACACGCCACACCCGTCAGCCACGGGGCAGGGCTTCTGGCGGTTCATCCCATCTTACCCAATGGGCATCCGATGGATCAGGTGTGCCGATCAGCACCCCCCGCCATCCGACTCGAATCACACAATGAGGGCCACCAACCCGTCCCCCAAGGCTAACATGGTCATACGATGAGACAACACGGGCTTCTGGCGGTTCATCCCATCTTACCCAATGGGCATCCGATGGATCAGGTGTGCCGATCACCTCGCCACGGCACCATGATAATGGCCCCCCATCTAGGGACACCCCCTAGCCACGCCTCAGACACACCTAATGGTATCCGGGACGTCATCAAAACCCAGGACCCGACTCACGCACACCCCCACCAAGACCCCGTGGATAAAAAAACAATACCCAAAACACGGTCCATTCTATAGAATACCGGCATGATGTCATTTTCACCGGTCGGGGTCTATGAATGGACCCCTCAAGAAGCCCAACGCCACCATCTCATCACCCAAACCTTGAGCCAGGGATTTGAAGACCACGGGTTTCACGCCGTACGAAACCCCGTCATTGATGAGTTGCACTCACTAAGTCCCGGATTGGATGACTCCTTACGATCGTCACTGATCTATATTCATCACCAAGGACATACCCCCCGCATTTTACGACCCGATCATACCACCCCCATCGCCCGAATGGTGGCCACCCGACTGCGTGACCAATTACCCCTCAAACTATATTATATGGCCCCTATTTTTAGGCACCCCTCAAACGACTGGGATGCCATCGAGCAATTTCAGGCGGGATGTGAGTGGATTGGCCCTGACGATCGGGCCGCCGATTGGGACATCCTTCACTTGTGCCTGTCTCAACTCCATCGCATTGGTTTGACCCAATTGGCCGTTGACATTGGGCATGTTGACTTTTTATCACCCTATTCCGACCAAGACAAACAGGCCCTGTTACAAGGTGATTATGTGTCATTGGGTACCTTGCCCCAGCGAGGTGGCATGGCATTGGCCGCCCCCATTCCTGAATTGGGTGCGTTATTGACCCAGGTGCAAGCATCGAAGTGGGCACCCAATGTGTCCATCTTTACCGGATTGGTCCCCACATTGTCATATTACACCGGGTTTGTTTTTTCGGTCATGGCCCCTGGCTTTCGCTCCCCCATTGCCACTGGCGGTCGATACGACGGGTTGATGTCACGGTTTGGATTGGCCTGTCCTGCGGTTGGGTTTGCCATCCACCTAAATGAAATGATCGAACAGCCATGACCGTGACCATTGCCGTTGCCAAAGGGTACCTTCTGGATCAGACCATCCCCATCATGGCACGTGCCCATATTCAGTTCGACACCACGGAATTGTCATCCCGGCGATTGTTTATCGAAGATCAATCGGGGCACTATCGGTTGTTACAAGTCAGGCCATGGGATGTCCCCGTTTATGTGGCCATGGGGGCCGCTGACGTGGGCATTGTGGGCCATGATGTATTGTTAGAGCATGAAGTATCCGTCTTACGATTACTCAATATGGGGTTAGGAGCGTGTCGACTGGTGATTGCCTCGCCCATGAATCGGGCCATTCCCCGTCTGTTTCACGGCATTAAAATCGCCACCAAATACCCTCAAGCCACCGCCCATTATTGTCGAGAACAAGGGATTAAAGCCCAGTTAATCAAGTTGTATGGGGCCATTGAATTGGCCCCCCTCACGGGGTTATCTGACGTCATTTCCGACTTAACCGCCACCGGCAACACATTGGCCGAAAATGGCCTTTCCATCATGGAAACCATTTACCATTCAACGGCCTTTTTAATTGCCAATCCCACCCAATTTCGATTAAAAGATGCCGCCATTCGCACGTTGATTGGCCTACTTGCACCACTATGCCCCCCCCCGCCATCACCCCATGATTTACCCTGAACAACGACAACTCATCAAACAATTGCTCACCCCCTCATTGTGTTGTGAGCAGATCGAAGATATCCCCTTGCATCTGTTGTATGATCGGGGATATGACCAGTTGTTATTGGATCTGGATAACACCATTTTATCTCCCCGTCACCGTGACATCAGCTTAAGATGCCTCAATTGGGTCAACAAAGCCCAAGCCATTGGGTTTTCGGTCCATATTGTATCCAACAATGGGGATGCCTATCGGGTAGAACGGGCGGCGAAGCAATTGGGCATTAAGGGCCTGTATCGTGCCTATAAACCCTTTGCAGGGGCCTTGCGACACTATGCCAAAAAAGAGGGGATCGGACTCAAATCCAGTGTCTTGGTAGGGGATCAATTGATCACCGATATCCTGGTGGCCAATTGGGTGCGTGCATACAGCGTGTTGGTCCAACCCCTCGACCCCCAATTATCCATCCTTAAAAGCATTCAGAAAGAGTTTGAATCATGGTTGCGTGGCACCGTGTCATCCCTATCGTAATTCTCTTGTTAGGGGGGGCCTCATCAGTGGGGGCATTGGTACGGTTTGATGTCCGACAATATCAGCACACCATCCAGGTGAATGGCACGGAGTTGGTGGTCCAACGCCGCGTGGCAACCAACACATTAACCCAAAAAAAAGCCACCTACGCCATTAAAATCAGTGACACATTCGGACGGGTGTTATACATCAAAAAACCCGATGTCCCCTTTCATGCATTCTGCGACGACACCTATTCAAACGAGGTCCAAGCGGTTCCAGTCTTGGGCAAAACCGGTGCGGGGGTTGCCATTATGGTCACCCATCATACCCATCCCACATCCAAATCCACCCTGGATTTATTGGCCCTTCGCACCAAACAAGAAGGGTTCATTCAAAGAAAATGGGTGTATCTAGACCCCATTGTGCAGCAATTTAACCATCGGTTTGTGGTACCCCCCCTTGGCACCCATGGCGTCATCACACTACCCAATGATGAATGGGACTATCGACATTGGACCGGGCAAGTTTACCTGACCTTACCCGTTCGCATTCAGTGGGATACGGGGTTTTATTTGCCCTCTGAACCCATTATTGGCCGTGTCGAAGCCCCGGTCTATCGTCCTCAAAAAGGGGAATTAACCGTTTATTTCAAACCAACAGTGCGTTCGGTATCGGCCGTTTTAACGGTCACCCCTACGTCCCAGATCACCCTCATGCAAGGAATTGGGCGAGCGGTCATAACCCCTCAAGGCATGATGGTCGATGGTGTGGGATTGCGGGTGGATGTCAATGGTCGGTCTGGTTGGGTGCTCACAAAAGACGGATTTAACGTATTGGGATTATTAAAGGAATAACACATGTATCAGCACATGGGCATTGTCCTGGGGGTCCTCTTACTGATCACCCACACCCTGTGGGCAGGTCCCCAATTGGTTGGGGCGGGTGCCACCTTTCCGTATCCGCTGTATACCAGCATGTTTGGCGACTACACCGCCGAGACAGGGGTCCCCGTCAATTATCAAGCCATTGGGTCCGGTGGCGGGGTCAAACAAATCCGATCCAAAACCGTGGACTTTGGTGCCACCGATGCCTATGTATCCAACAAAGAACTCAAGACTTTTTCATCCCCTCTGTTGCATATCCCCACGTGTTTGGGGGCCGTGGTGGTGGTGGTCAATCTGCCCCATCGTCCCCGTTTGGTATTAAACGGGGTCACCCTGGCCAACATTTATCTGGGTCGCATTACACGATGGAATGACCCACGCATCCAACAACTCAACCCCGCCATCCGCTTGCCCCATTGGCCCATTGCGGTCATTCACCGTGCCGACGGGAGTGGTACTACCCATGGGTTTGTGTCCTTTTTGGCGGCCCATTCACGGGATTGGAAACAAAAAGTGGGGGTTGGCAAAGCCGTCAATTGGCCCATCGGATTGGGTGGGAAAGGCAACCCAGGGGTGGCCGCCTTGGTGTCACAAATCCCAGGATCAATTGGGTATACAGAACTGGTGTACACCCTACAATCCACCCTCCATGTCATTGCCATTCAAAACAAATCGGGACGTGCCATTATGCCAAGCCTGGCATCGGTCACAGCAGCGATTCCCAAAACTTTTCCGGCTGATTTTAGGTTGTCCATGATTGACACCCCACAACCCAATGGGTATCCCATTAGTACCTTTACCTGGTTACTGGTATATCAAGAACAACATGACACGCAACGATCATTAGAACAAGCCCAAGAATTGGTCCGACTGCTCAAATGGACCGTCACCAATGCCCCGATCTATACCCAACGATTGGGGTATGCCAGTTTGCCACCCGACATGACCCAAGCCGTGTTGGCCCGTATTGCCCGCATCACCTACCAAGGACGGCCCATTCAATGAGGGTGTTTCCGCTGTCCGTTGAGGGATCAGCGTTACACTTAGACCCTTCGGTGTACCATCACCTGGTAACGGTGCGACGCCTGCGACCCCTGGACCCCATCGAATGGGTGCACGATGGGCAGGGTTACAAGGGAATCATTAGCAGCCTTTTGTCTCCGAACCGGCTAGGGGTCACAGCCATAACCAAAACCCCCACCCACCACCCAATGGTCCGCTGGACCATCCTTCAAGCCCTTCCCAAAGGGGATAAAATGAGCGAGATCATCAGGGGATTGGGTGAATTGGGGGTTCACACGGTGATTCCCGTCCTCACCAAGCGATGCGTGTCAGACGGGGGAGGGAATAAAATCGAACGGTGGCAACGCATCGCCGAATCGGCCGCCATGCAAGCCCAACTCCCCCACATACCCATCATTCAGCCGGTTCAACCACTCAAAACCGCTTTGGACACCCCCTATTCCGACACCCAATACATCTGCTGGGAATCGGCCCATCCGATGTTATCTGGCCCCTCCCACCGCCCCCAACACCTCACGTTGTTAATCGGACCGGAAGGGGGATTTGACGAAGACGAAGTCAAGATGGCCCATGCCTGTGGCTATACCATCTTGTCATTGGGACCCACTGTCTTGCGGGTTGAACGGGCCGGATTGGTGGCGATGGCCCTGCTAACCGGATGGATGGCCCATGCTGGGTTCTTGCCAAACACACCCCCCAACAGGTAAGATGCGAGGCCTTGGAAAGAGGGCGGTTAGCTCAGGCGGTTAGAGCGCACGCCTGATAAGCGTGAGGTCCCTGGTTCAACTCCAGGACCGCCCACCATCCAAGTCCGCACAGTGCGGGGGTGTAGCTCAGTTGGTAGAGCGTCTGCCTTGCACGCAGAAGGCCATCGGTTCAAATCCGTTCACCTCCACCATCGTTCGTTTTTTAAACATCCTTCGTTTGGTTTGAGTGGTGTTGTCCCCATGTTGCGGGGAGAAATAGTCTCTTATCTGTCGCCCGTCGCGTTTGTTTCTTGGGCCACAACATTGATAAAACGAACAGGTTCCTGGGGCTCCATACGTATGATGGTGTCCGTTAAAAAGCCGGGCCCCAAGCCTGAAAAATCCCCCGTTGTTGATCGGATGTCCCGTTTTAAAATGTTGCCGTTTCTGTTTGGATCAATTGGACGCAGTCATCGGTAAGCTCGACCCGTATGGAGGGTGGAGATCAAACCCTCCGTTCACTCCAGACAAAATAGCACGTATGGTGGTAACGGCTCAGCAGTCTGTCGGGTCTACGATTGACACCATCTTGGTTAAGTGGGGGCGGTGTTGGGGCACAGCGTGACAGGTGCCACGGCATGGGTCAGCACAACCCACGGGTGAAGGGCCACTTGACACGGAATAGAAAGACCCATTGATAGGGCCCGATGAGATCCGATGGATGATACAAAAACGGCGTGCTGTATCAGGAGTGGGGCTTGTGACCGTCACCGATACGTTTTTTCCCCATTACGGGTTGCCCTGTCTGCTTGACGCCCCCTTCTCGTCGGTTCATTGGGTGTCTAAGCCAACGATGATCGACGTTGCAGGCAATCTTACACCACCCATCCGAAAGGCTGTGGGGCAACGACCCCCTATCCTTGGGGGGTATGACAGAATCCACACCCAAAACCATGGCAACTCATTCACATACAGGCGTCCGAATGCTGGCGTTTAAAGCCGCTCTAAAACCAGCGGCCGTTGGGTTCGGTTTATATGCTATTTCTTCGTATTTGTGACCGACTCACGCCACCTGGTAGTCCGGTTGCTTCGGCGACTACTTTCACGGCTTCGTCTCTTGCGACGGCTCTTGCTTCCTCTCTTGTTGCCGCTACTATTTCGGACAGTGTGTCTGGCGTTACAACCTGTAATACTGACAAACCAGAGGTTACAGCAGTGACGTGTGAAAATCGACTTGAAAAAGAGACTGAATCTGGGCCCTTGGTTGCCTCTGAAGCGGCACGTCTTCGCACGTATCTGATAAACGCTAGTAGTAAGGGGATCGTGAGTAATGATAGAAAGGCTAGATACTCTAATTGAGGTCCATTTTTAGTCGATGAATCGGGTACGGCACCCGATGTGAATAATGGGTCGTTTGGTGCGGCTGCTGATGTTGCGACTAGTACGGCGATGGCTGAGGCCAATCCTGCTGCGGTTGCTGACACCAAAGCTGTTGGTGCTGCTGTTGTTCCTGAAGCTGATACTGTAGGTTCTGCTGGTTCTGGTGCTGGTGCTTGTGGTGTTGTTCCCGGTGGGGTTGATGATGAGGATTGTCCTGAAGCTGATACTGTAGGTTCTGCTGGTGCTGGTGCTTGTGGTGTTGTTCCCGGTTGGGTTGATGATGAGGATTGTTCTGAAGCTGATACTGTAGGTTCTGCTATTGCTGACGCTAAGGCTGTTACTGCTGCTGTTGTTCCCGGTGGGGTTGATGATGATGTTATCGATTGTTTTGGAAAATTTTCAAAAAATTTTACAAGCTCAAAGTAATCAATATCAGAAACCTCTTTAGTAAAGTTTGAAACACAGTTGACTAAAGTTTTTGAAATAGTTAAAAACGTCTCTCTTAAGTTAGGGTCAGTAATCATCAGTGAAAGAAGATCTAATGTAGTAGAATTTGAATGAAAAATATCCGAATTTTGGTACAAATTGATAAAACTTAAAAATAAACTTGTCTTGAAAATGTGTGTCATAACATTTCTTGCTTGAATCTCTGTTGAAAAAGAAGTTAAGCTATCACTTATAGCAAAATTTAACTTTTCATTATCGCATGCTAGACCAAAATTGATGTCTCCATTAGGGTATTGATTAGCCTGCATTAATTTTCTCATCAAATTTAATAAATTAGCCAAGATCTCAGGATTTATTGCAACATATGCTGAAGTAAATCCAGCAAGGGTTTTGGCATCCACCTGTGCAAGATAATAAAAATATTGTGTCAAAATACGTTTAATGCCCACAGAAAGTTGCGAATCTGAAAGAGGTAAAAGATGGTTTTCTCTAAGATCTGTAGGAAATAAAAGCAACTCTGTAGAATTGACATCATCTGCACGTCTCATATCAAAAGGCAACGCTGATGATCGTTGTAATTGAAGCAAGACTAGTATCCCTATTACTATACTAGGGTTCGATGCGATGGAGTTTAAAACTTGACTAAAAACGTTAAGAAAATCAGAAAAAAGAGAACCCGCAACAAAGTTCCAACTACCTAATGCATCCTTTGCATCACTTTTTTGTATTGTACCAGGTAAAACGTCTTCCATAGTGGTGCTGTTTAAAAAAATTTCTCTTACCAAAGAATCCTGAGTGAAAGACATTGAAATTTTTCTATAGAGGATCATTTTTTTTCTCCTGAATTAGAGTGTCATGGGAAAACGATTGGAATGGGGAACATGTTGTGGGGTATGCTTACAACAGGATGGCACGATTAAAACAGTGTCCCTTTCATGTCTTGCAGGCCGATATTTGACACAAGGTCCTGATGACGTGACCTCTATTAAGGGGTGTTCAATAGGAGAGCATGCCGAGGGGGTAGCCCAATAAAGGACGTTTTGGACGGACACCTTTTGTATGTGTGAGACAGAAGGACAATATACACAAAAGAGAACCCGCTGTTCAAGTCACTGCCCCCATATTCCGGGCCAATAAATTAAAAAAACGAGGCTGCTTTGGCTATAAAAGCCCGGTCAGTGTTGAAGAAGGGGGGGTTGAGGGGGGGGGTGCCACACACCCAATAACAGGTTCGCTCAGGTGGGAAGCCACAAAGGCAAAAGGGCCATGGCAAACTATTAAGCCAACACCCGCTTTTCATCTGATTGAATGGGTGGGTTCTAAAATCAACTCGCCAACAAAGGAGATGACAACCAGAAAAAGAAACGATCGCCGATCCGAAGTGCCTAAACCCCGTGATGCCGCCCCGAAACAATCGGAAGCCAAGACGAGACGACGACATCTAGCCTACACGATCCATCACGTGATGGAACAGTGATACCTACACCTTCATAATAGAAAGAAAATGAACACTCGCCACAAAACCCAACCTCTTTTCTTGATTCGGTTCACTTGGGAGGCGCTATCCTTTGGGTGAATCTCTCTCACACTGCCTACATACCCTTCTCTTCTTCCTACCCTGGCCACCCCACAACCAAACAGAGTGAGATTTTTTCTGATTGTTTTGCCTTGTCTCATGCTAATGTTTGTCATAATCTAGTCGCTTCATTTTTCGTCTACGATGTCCAACGTACACCCTTCTCTGGACGCGACCTCACGACAGTTAAGTTAACACCACTATGAAGTAGAAACGAGGCATATCAATCAATACAGTCGCACCCAATCCAGTACCTGCCAATCACGCGGTACCCTCCACCGGTTCACCCCCC
>Ga0192647_100612_pt1 | contig 25104 bp, 23 predicted proteins | sample LauGreFa1BDMLBSN_2_FD_133046 | JGI IMG/M metagenome (GOLD analysis project Ga0192647, IMG submission 133046) | Freshwater lake microbial communities from Lake Michigan, USA - Fa13.BD.MLB.SN - reassembly | ecosystem: Environmental > Aquatic > Freshwater > Lake | place: Lake Michigan, USA...
GATCAGCTCGTCTGCGTGTTCGTCGATCACGGTCTGCTGCGTCACCGCGAGGGTGATGCCGTCATGGATATCTTTGCCCGCAACCTCGGCGTGCGGGTGATCCGCGTGAATGCCGCCGAACGCTTCTTCGGTGAGTTGAAGGGCGTGAGCGACCCCGAGGCCAAGCGTAAGATCATCGGCCGTCTCTTCGTCGAGGTGTTCGATGAGGAAGCCAAGAAGTTGGCGGGCGAGGGCGATGGTCGTGCAGCAGTCGGCGAGCACGTCGAGTTCCTCGCGCAGGGCACCATCTATCCTGACGTCATCGAGTCTGCCGGCAGCAAGACCGGCAAGGCGCATGTCATCAAGAGCCATCACAACGTAGGCGGGCTGCCGGCGCACATGAAGTTGAAGCTCGTCGAGCCGCTGCGCGAACTCTTCAAGGACGAAGTGCGTCGCATCGGCGTCGAACTCGGCTTGCCGCACGAGATGGTTTATCGGCACCCCTTCCCGGGTCCGGGCCTCGGCGTGCGCATCTTGGGCGAAGTCACGGAGGCGGCGGCCGACACCCTGCGTCTCGCCGACCACATCTTCATCGAAGAATTGCGCAAGGCCGGCTGGTACGACAAGACGAGCCAGGCGTTCGCAGTGTTCCTGCCTGTGAAGAGCGTGGGCGTCACCGGTGACGGCCGTCGTCACGACCCGGTGATCGCGCTGCGCGCGGTCGAGACCATCGATTTCATGACGGCCCACTGGGCGCATCTGCCTTACGAGCTGCTCGATGTCTGCTCGCGCCGTATCGTCAACGAAGTGAAGGGCGTGAGCCGCGTGGTCTACGACATCACTGGCAAGCCGCCCGCGACGATTGAGTGGGAGTGACTCCGATCGTTTCCGTGCCCCCGTTCACTTGCGTCGGGTATCTGGCACAATCGGCCGCATGAAGCCCTCCGATGCCTTTCGAGCGAACCGCGAAGCGCTGCGGGAGATCATTGTCCGCCATGGCGTCACGCGACCTCGTATTTTTGGGTCTGTCGCTCATGGCGCGGATCGCGATGGTAGCGACCTCGATCTTTTGGTCGAACCCTCGCCTACTACAACGCTGTTCACGCTGGCGGCGCTACAGATCGAGGCGGAGCGTCTACTCGGGGTATCGGTGGATGTGCTGACGCCGAAGTGCTTGCCGCGCGGGTCGCGCGAAAGAATCCTTAAAGAAGCTGTTCCCATATGACTAGAGCGCATCCCGAGCGAGTACGGGGGTACCTTCAGCACATCGTCGAGGCGATCGATCGTGCAAGTGGGTATGTGGACGGGATGGATGCTGCCGCGTTCCAGCGTGACACCCGCACACAGGACGCTGTGATTAGATCCCTACAAATCGTCGGAGAGGCAGCGAACAAGGCGCGCGTGGCGGACTCGGACTTGCAAAGCAGCTCGCCCGAAATACCTTGGGATGTCATGTACGGGATGCGTAACCGAATTATTCACGACTATTTCGAAGTCGATCTGGAAGTTGTTTGGCAGACGCTCCAGCGAGATCTGCCCGTGCTGCGCACGCAGATTGTGCAACTGCTCGCTCGGCTTTCCTAAAATTATCCTCATCGAGGTCAAGGTCATCAGCCGCATCGTCTACGACGTCACCGGCAAGCCGCCGGCGACGTTGGAGTGGGTGTGCGCTGAGCCTCCGCCCTCAGCCGCTGTCAAACCAGATCATGAGGAACACCGTGATGCCGGAGCCCAGTGCGGCACCCAGCAGCGCAGTGGCCGCCAGCAGCCGACCCATGCCGCGTTCGGCCGCGGCATAGCCGGGCTGACCGGGGTTCAGGGCCATGAGTTCGGTGCGCGGAATCTCCAGTACGGCACTCAGCGCCGATATGGTCTCCTGCGAGGCGACTGACTGATTCTCCACCCGCTGCACGGTGCGCAAACTCAAGTTCGCGATTTCAGCAAGCTGCTGCTGGGTCCAGCCGCGTGCCATGCGCGCCTCGCGTACCTTCTCGCTCGACACGTCCATCAGTCGCTCCTGCCCAGCGATTCGATTCGGATGATCATTTGAATGCCAGTCCGGCCAGGTAGCCGAAGCCGATCCCAACCGCGAGTCCTACAACCAGAGGCAGGGCGAGGCTCTTGAGAGCGTGTTTCCAGTCCAGCTTGCCGGTGGCCGGATCAATGCGGAAGCCAGTCGTATTGATCTGGTCGGAGTCGATCAGTACGCCGTCACGGTACAACTCGACGCCCGCCCCGCCGAACCCAACGCCAAGCGCGACGAGGTAGTTGTGGCCCTTATGCTCGAAGGCGTGAGGTGTCTTGAACCGCCAACTGCGCTTGCTGGAAATAACCTCCTTGCGCTCGCCCTGGCAAACCGTGACGACCTCGCGGCCGGTCCAGCTCGAACCCCAGACATGTATGGTGATGTCGTCGACATCGAACCAGGCCTCGATGCCATTTGGGAGGCTTATCTTCATGCGGGTATCTCCATGCGCGGGTTTCCCGGTACGGGCTGGGACCGTCTGTCGTTGCGTATTCTGATTCATCGTGGATACCTATGGTGTTGCGCTCCATTGCGCGGCACCGATTACAGGCCATGGCTTCGGGCAAGAAAACGACAGCTTCAGGCCAGGCAAACGACACTCTCCTGCCATGACGCATGGCTGTCGCATCCTTAAGAAGTTGGTTTGAAGACTTGAGGGCTCGACCGCCGCCCGATGCATGACATCACAATTGCCCAATAACCTGGCTGATAAAGCCTGTCTTAGGCGTACCAAGTCACTGTTTTTAGGAATATTATTTCGACCATGGAGCCAGCAAATCAGCCCATTCCGGGGAGCGCCTCTCGACTAGGCTCCGCAACATCCGCTTGATCGCCTCCGATGCTCAATAGCCCCGACGACCTGTTCATCGTCGAGACGCGCGCTTGGGTCGAGCGGGTGGTCATCGGACTCAAGCTCTGTCCTTTTGCACCGGCACCGGCGCTCAAGGGCCTCATCCGCTATGCGACGAGTGAAGCCGAGACGCGAGAGGCCTTGCTGGAGGATCTCGCTACGGAGTTGCAGCACCTCGTGGCCTCGCCCCCCGAAGAGGTCGAGACGACCTTGCTGGTCCATCCGCAGGTCCTGCAGGATTTTCACGACTTCAACGACTTCCTGGAGATCGCGGACGAGGCGCTGCGAATGTGGGGTCTCGAAGGTGAGATCCAGATCGCGAGTTTCCATCCGCAGTATCAGTTCGCCGGAACAGATCCGGATGACATCGGCAATGCGACCAATCGCTCGCCCTATCCGATGCTGCACTTGTTGCGTGAGCAGAGCATTGCACGGGCGGTCGACGCTTTCGGTGACACCCGCAGCATCTCGGCCGCTAACCTCGAGACGCTTGAGAAGTTGGGTCCGGCGGGACTCGCGGCGCTGAGGCGCGCGGATCAAGCATGACAGACACGCCATCCAATGCCTTGAGCCCAAAGAAACTGCTGCACACGAAGTGGACGGCAGTCGCGCCGCGCAACAAGGAGAAGCATTTCCTCGTGACGAAGGTCATCGAGCCGGAACCGCCGGGCTCGCCCGTGGTATCGGTCGAGATCGAGGCGGTGCATTCCAAGCGAGCACGTGTCATTGGCTGGCGGGAACTCAAGGATGCAGCGCAGTGGAGGCGTGGATGGGTTTGAGGGCGGCGCCGCATCCGCACTCTTGATCGTGCGGCCTTTAGTCCATCAGGCGCGTTGCGGCAGCCTGCAGTAACTTGATGGAGTAGACGGTGTGCAAGCCCAGTATGGCGCGGAACATCGGGCTCAGTTGAGGAGCTCCCGAGGTGCTCTGTGCAGTCGGTTTGATCGCTGATCCGAAGAGCAGGCGGGTCGCTCGATTTGTGCCTTCAGCGTCCTCGCGGATCATGAGCCACGATGAAGTTCGGCCGCTCTCGTCCGACAGCAGAATCTCATGGTCCGTTCGTTCCACGAGGCGCCATACCGCGAACGCCGTTCTCGTGCCGTGGGCGAGCTCGTACGCTTGACGATCCGTGGTTCGCTGACGAAGTAGCAGCCGCAGCACTAGTCGCTCGGCATTGAATAGCGGGGTGGTATAGAACGCCTCGACGAGTTGTGGCAGCGTCACCGCCCGGGGCACCACGGTAGTAAAGCAGTCGGTGAAATGGCCCGCTTGCCGTAGCCGATACAGCAAGGTGTCGGGTGGCAGGTCAGTGGCGTAAACGCGTTCTCTCATTGTGATAGCCCTCGAGTAACCGGGCACGCCTGTCATGCCGATCGCAGGTCGTTTTGCAGTCGATGCCGAGCGCGGGTTCGATGGTGACGGTAATCGAGACAGGCGTCACCTTACTGGTCTGCGATGGCCAGAATAACTATTATGGCGGTCATGAAAAAGTTGATTGTCATTAAAAACGCTATGGCCCGATGATGTGGGCACCGTGACCCACTCGTTGTGAGCTGGAGGCATCATCGAGCAACTTCGCGACATCGTTGAGTCGGACTTTCCTGAGATCCTCGCGCTCAATTCAGCGACAGAGAGGGACACCAGCCACCTGGATAGGCAGCGACTCGAGACGCTCCTGCAGTTGTCTGCTTACAGGAAGGTGATGACCCTGAATGGTCAAGTTCAGGCGTTTATCATCGCGCTCGTCAATGGGGCGCCATACGAGAACGACAATTACATTTGGTTCGCATCGCGGATGAGTCGTTTTCTGTATGTCGATCGCGTGGTCGTGGGTAGTGAGTTTTCGGGTCGCGGACTTGGTACACGCCTCTATGAAGATCTCTTTCGCTTTGCACGAGTGAACGGTCTTACCACTATCACCTGCGAGTACAATATCGAGCCTCCCAACGTTGCATCGCGCGCGTTCCACGACAGGTTCGGATTCAAGCAAATTGGAACACAGTGGGTCGCAGGTCGGACCAAACGGGTGTCCCTTCAGGCCGCGGACGCGAACCGCCTGATCGAAGCTCGTTCCTATTCTTGAGGTGCCTGCCAACATGACCACTGAGACGCCACGAACCCCGGCCGCAGCAGAGGCCGATGTCAGTCTAGACCCGCAGGACTGGGAAGCCTTTAGAGCACTGGCTCATCGCATGGTCGATGACAGTCTCGATCACCTGACCACGCTTCGCGACCGGCCGCCCTGGACACCGCCGCCCGCCGAAGTCGCAGCCGCGCTCTCGGGCGAGCCGTTGCCGCGGACGCCGCAGGGCGCCGAGCAGGTCTATGCCGAGTTCCTGCAACACGTGCTGCCCTACGCGGCGGGCAATCGTCATCCGCGCTTCTGGGGCTGGATGAAATCCAACGGCACGCCTGTCGGCATGATGGCCGACATGCTCGCGGCCAGCATGAACGTGAATGCGGTCGGCATGCATCAGTCGGCCACGCTCGTCGAGTTGCAGGTCATCAAGTGGTTGGCCGAAGCCATGGGGTTCCCGGTCGGTTCAAGCGGCATCATGGCGAGCGGTGGCACGATGGCCAACGTGATCGGCCTCGCCGTCGGGCGCAACGCGCGTGCTGGCTTTGACGTGCGCCAGCAGGGTTTGTGGGGGCAGCCCCGGCTTACCGTTTACGGTTCGGTTGAGACTCACAGCTGGGTCACCAAGTGTCTCGAACTGATGGGAATGGGGCGAGAATCATTTCGCGCGGTGCCGGTCGGTGACGACTTTCGTGTCGATGTCGCCGCCATGCGTCGCATGATCACAGCCGACCGGGCAGCAGGTCTGCGTCCGATCTGTGTGATCGGCACTGCGGGCACCATCAATACCGGAGCGATTGACGATCTGGACGCCATCGCCGATCTCGCGATTGAGGAAGGCCTCTGGTTCCACGTGGATGGTGCCGTCGGCTCGCTTGGCGTTCTCTCGCCGACGCTGCAACCGATGTTCCGCGGTCAATCGCGCGCAGACTCCTTGGCGTTCGACCTGCACAAGTGGGGCTACTTGCCCTACGAAGTGGCATGCGTGCTGGTTCGCGACGCGAAGGCACACCGCGACACCTTTGCGACCCAGGCGAGTTATCTCAAGACCGAGGAGCGCGGCGTGCTGGCGGGCGGACTCGTGTTCGCCGAGCGGGGTGTCGAGCTTTCGCGCAACTTCAAGGCGTTGAAAGCATGGATGGCCCTGAAGGCTGAGGGCACCGAGCGCATCGCGGCGATCATGGAGCAGAACGTTGCGCAGGCCCGCCGCTTCGGCGCGGAGGTCGCCACCTTGCCGGACGTAACGCTCGCATCACCCGTATCTTTGAACATTGCATGCTGGCGCGTCACACCGGCAGGCACTACGCCCGAGCAGCAGGATCAGCTGACACGCGAAGTATTGCTGCGCCTGCAGGAGATGGGCGTTGCGGTATGCAGCAGTACGGTACTGCGAGGCCGAACGGTCATCCGGGTCGCAGCAGCCAACCATCGGAGTCGCTGGGCTGATTTCGAGACGCTGCTCGCGGCCCTGCCGGCTGTGATCGCTGATGCACGTCGCACGTTGTCCCAGTAACTCACCTGTCATGCATCGCCTCTTGCTTGCGCTTCTGACCGGTTTGGCGCTCGCGTCGCATGCGAGTGGCATGACCGTGGACGGGCGACTGGACGAGCTTGAGTGGCAGAAGGCCGAGCGCTTCGACGATTTCCGTGTCATGGAGCCGCTGTCCGGTGCCAAAGCTGAGCACGGATCGACGATGCGTGTACTGGCGCGCCCCGAGGGTCTGTACCTCGCCATGGAGACCTCGGTGCCGCGCGAGCTGCGGGTGCGCGGTCGCTCCCCCCGCGATGCCAAGCCCCTGCCCGCGGATCCCTTCGTGTTCCTTGTCGACTTCGAGGGTGAGGGTCGCACGGCCTACGAGTTCACGGTGACGATCAGCGGCAGCGTGCGCGATGGGGTCGTGCTGAACCAGACGCAGATCTCGTATGACTGGGATGCGTTCTGGCTGCACGGGGTACACGAAACGGACGCCGGCTGGTCGGCCGAGGTCATGATCCCGTGGTGGGTTGCACCGTCGGGGCAAGCCGGCGAGGGTCCGCGCACGATTGGCGTCTACGGTGCCGTGTTCATGAAAGCGCGCTCACGTCGTTTCGCTTTTCCGGCGATCGAGGCGCTGAACCCGACGTTTGTACAGGGCTTTCAGCCGGTCACGGTGCCGCGCTACTCAGGTCAAGCGCTCGACTTCTTTCCCTACGCGTCGGGTGATCTCAACCGACTCGAGGATCGGACTCGAGCACGGGCCGGTATCGACGTGTTCTGGAAGCCGAACGGCTCAAACCAACTTACCGCGACCTTGAACCCTGACTTCGGTCAGGTCGAGAGCGATGATCTTGTCGTGAATTTCTCGGCGACGGAAACGTTCTTCGGCGACAAGCGACCATTCTTCACCGAGGGCCAACAACTTTTCGATGTGCGCTTTACGGAGTCCGGTCGACTCGTCAACACAAGGCGCATCGGTGCAGCACCGGATGCAGGGGTTGCCGGTGCCAGCGATGTGCTCGCAGCGGCCAAATATACAGGCCAGTCCGGCGCCCTCGAATACGGCATTTTTGCTGCACTTGAAGATGACAGCAGCGAAGCGCAGGGGCGCGACTTCCTGGCCACGCGCTTGCGGCGCAGTACGGAGGATTTCGCGCTCGGCTGGCTCGGCACTTGGGTCGATCGGCCAACGCGTGATCGTGAGGCGCTCGTCAATGCCGTCGACCTCGACTGGTATCCGCGCTCAGCTGTCGCGGTTCAGGCGCGAGCCATGCGCTCAGATCTGCGCGACGGCAGCATTGATTCGATCGGCTATGGTGCGACCGCCGCATTTCGGTATCAGCCGGGCGGTTCACTCTCTCAGCAAGTGGAGGTCGTCTGGTTGGATGACGACTTCAACGTCAACGATCTCGGCTATCAGGAGCGCGCAGACGTCCGCCGGATCACCTCGGACACCACGCTCTACCGTCGCTCCTATCCTGAGGGGCATTGGCTCAGCGCCAGCCAGTGGGGTATCAAGGGCGGAGCGTTCTGGAACCAGCAGGGGCAGGGCCTACCCGGTTGGCTCGAGTTACGTCGCGGCCTCAATCTGCGCAACGGCGACTCGCTCACCTTTGGCGCATGGCATGAGTTTTCCGGGATCGATGATCGCATCACGCGTGGCAACGGTGATTTGCATCTCGGTGATGGGGGCGGCGCGTGGATCCATTGGAAACAGGCGGAATCGGGTCCCTGGCGGCTCGACGTCGAAGCCAATCTGCGACGGGAGTCATTGGGCGGCTCCGCTTGGGAGCTGACCTTCGGGCCCAAATGGGTCCCGACCGATGCGCTGAACCTCGCGTTGCGGGTCGGTATCGATCACAGCGAGGGGTGGCTGATCTGGACGGGTGGCAGCGAAGTCGGCACGTTCCGTAGAAACGAGTATTCCGCATCGCTCGAGGGTAACTGGTTCCCCGCACCGCGACACGAGCTGCGCCTGAAGTTTCAGTGGCTGGGCCTCGATGCCGAGGGTCGTGCCGGATATTCGGTGGCCGGTGGTCCCGACCCGCAGCGCCTGGCTACGTCCCCCGAGGACTTCAGTCTCGCGCAGTTCGGTCTGCAGTTGCGCTACCGCTATGAGATCGCACCTCTGTCAGATCTGTATCTCGTCTACGGTCGTGGGGGCGAATTCCTCGAGGAAGGTTCGCAGCGACGCGGTGCGGGTCAATTGTGGCGCGGGGCGCTTGATCGCATCACGGCGGATCAGTTGTTCCTCAAACTGCGCTATCGTCTCTGAGTCCGAGGTGTCTCGGTGTTTGCCTTGCGAGTACGCGACATGACGCTGTCTACTACTGTTGTACGGTTCGCATTGCCCCTGCTGCTGTGGGCGTCTGCCCCGGTCATGGCGCAGCAACCGAGCCGTGAAGGCGAGCGTCTGATGGCGGAGTTCGGTCTGCGCGAGGCGGCATCGCCCATGTCGTCGCAGGTGCGGTGGCGTGTACCGCAGAAGATCCTCGTCGATACCGGTGTGCCGGGGCTCATCGAAGCACTACGGAACCAAGCGCCCGGCGTGACCTTCGTCGGCGCCAACTCGCCTGCCTCGGCCGTGACCATGGTGGCAGGGGCTGATGCCATGATCGGTCGGTCGGCCTTCATTTGCGACGAGCGACTGCTGGCCGCGGGAAAGGACTTGCGCTGGCTGCAATCCGTTTATGCAGGCGTGGAAGCGTGCGCGGCACGCGCCGACCTGCTGCGCGATCGGCAAATCGTCGTCACCAACCTGCGAGCGATTTCCGCGCCCGTGATCGCCGAGCACGTGATCGCCTTCACCTTTGCTCTATCGCGCGGTCTGCAGGCCTGGATCCCCTTGCGTGAGCAACGGATCTGGGCTGAGGACTCGAGTCGTGCGCCCATGTCGGTGATTGCGGGAAAGACCATGCTGATTGTTGGGCTGGGTGGGATTGGCAGTGAAACCGCCAAACGCGCCCACGCACTCGGCATGCGCGTCATTGCAACGCGCGCCACGGCGCAGCCAAAGCCCGACTACATCGAATATGTCGGAGCCTCAAGCGATCTCGTGACACTGATCCGGCAGGCCGATGTCGTGGTCAACGCCTTGCCGCTGACCGCCGAGACCCGCGGCGTGTTCGATGCGGCCATGTTCGCCCGTATGAAACGCAGCGCGTTCTTCATCAACGTAGGCCGGGGGCAGACTGTTGTAACGGCGGATCTGACCGCTGCTCTGAAAAGTCGAACGATCGCCGCCGCGGCGCTCGATGTCGTCGATCCGGAGCCGTTGCCGAAAGACAACCCGCTGTGGGCACAGCCCAATCTCGTGCTAACCCCTCACATTTCCGGAGACTCTGATCTCGGGGTGGAGTCCAGCGTCCGGGTGCTGCGCGAAAACCTTCGCCGCTACCTTGCAGGTGGGAAGATGCTGTCCGTCGTCGATGTCGAGCGAGGCTACTGAACTCTGCGGGTCATGCGAAGGCGGCCGCTACAGCGTCGAATCGCGCCTCCATGCTTGATGCCGCGGTCATAACGGTCACACACGAGGGCAGACCCTCCGCGATCAGTGCCCGCGCCTCCCGCCGCACGATAGAGCCTTCCCAGTCGATGAATACGGTGGGTACGGTCAGCCCTACGAAACTCGTGGCGTTTTCGGCGTGGAATGCAAGGCGGTAGGCGAGGTCGTAACTCGGGGTTGCAAGCAGGAAATGATTGGCCATCGATTGCACGATCGCGAGCGGCGAGGGTGGCCGATTCAGTTGATGCTCAGGCGCCTCGGAGAACCAGGGGAACGAGAGGAACTGCCGTCGCGCAATGTCCCATACCTTAGCCATGTGGCTGCCGTCGGCACGAGGGCTGAGGTCCGGAAAGTACCGCGGTTCCCAATCAGCTACCTGTTCTTCGGTGAATAGCCCGCAGTTGTCGAGCACGAGGCGCGTGACACGTTCGGGCGCCATCCGTGCGATGGCGAGAGCCAGTTGCGCTCCCGTTGCAGTGCCGTAGAGGCCGAAGCTGCGGATACCCAAGTCGTCGATGCCGGCGAGAAACGCCCGGGCGTAATCGGCCAGCGTTACCGGCGGGTGTGGGAGCGGATCCGACTGACCGTAGCCTGGTGTGTCGAGCGCGATCGTCCGATAGCCTGCCGCTGCGAGCGCCTGCATCTGTCCGATCATGAAAGCCGATGACAACGGGCTCGCATGCAGCAGGCATACCGGAGGCCCCTCGCCAAGAGCGCGGTAGTGGATCTGCGCGCCAGCGGGGCCGGTATATCCACGGCTGGGGATGGAGGTCATAGAGGGCTCCGTGGGGTGTTCGAGTCTCGCTATCGTAGCGGTTTGTACACGCGCCGCGGCACTCCGTCTCTGTTCGTCCGGGGCTTCCGGTAGACTTCCCCGCTCCCTCGGGGTTGCCATCTTGTTCAATCGACTGTTCACATGGATCGAGTCGCTTGTCGATCCTTTTCCTGCTGAGCGCCCCGCCGTACCACCACGGGGCCTGGTGGCGTTTTGCTGGCACTACACGAAGCCGTTCTGGCCGTTGCTGCTCGCCGCAGTGCTGTTGTCGGCGTTGATCGCCCTGCTCGAAGTCTTTCTGTTTGCGTTTCTGGGTGATCTTGTCGATCTGCTCTCCGGTGCCGAGCGGACGAACTTCTGGCAGGTATACGGCGATCGACTGCTGCTCATGGCCGGTGTCGCACTGCTGGTGTTGCCTCTGCTCAACTTCATCAGTGAGGCCTTGGTGCATCAGGGGCTACGCGGGAACTTCTCGATGCGCATCCGCTGGATGGCGCATCGCTACGTCCTGCGGCAGAGCGTTGATTTCTTTGCGAGTGACTTTGCGGGCCGGGTCGCTACCAAAGTGATGCAGACCGCGCTTGGCGTGCGTGACGCTGTCATGCGCCTCACCGAAGTGCTCGTCTACGTCTTCGTCTATTTTCTCTCTGCCGTGCTGCTCGTAGCCTCAGCAGATCGGTGGCTGATCGTGCCGCTGCTCGTCTGGCTGCTCGGCTACATCGCAGCCGGTTGGTACTTCGTGCCGAAGCTCGGCAAGCTGTCGGAGGCGCAGGCGGACATGCGTTCGCTCGTGACCGGGCGAGTCGTGGACAGCTACACCAACATTCCGACCGTGAAGCTTTTCGCGCACGCCGACCGGGAGGATGCTTACGCGAAAGAGGGTATGGAGGCGATGCTCTCTGCCGTCTATCGCTCCATGCGCATGGCGACCTTACTGACGGCAACATTGCAGGTGTTGTCGGGACTGCTGATCTTCGGCATGGGTGCGATGTCGGTGTGGCTCTGGCATCAGGGCAGTTTGAGCACGGGTGCGATCGCTTTCGCGGTCGGTCTGACGCTGCGAATGCAGGGCATGTCGCAGTGGATCATCTGGGAGATCGCCACGCTTTTCGAAGACGTGGGTGTCGTGCAGGATGGCATCGAAACGATTGCCCGCGAGCGTGCGATCAAAGATGCAGCGGCAGCGACGCCGCTAGCGGTGTCAGCGGGGGCAATCCGCTTTGACGCGGTAAGCTTCAATTACGGCAAGCCTGTGCTCGCCGGGCAGCGCCCGGTGCTCGATCAACTGACCCTCGACATTGCGCCGGGTGAGAAAGTCGGTCTCGTCGGTCGATCGGGTGCTGGTAAGTCGACGCTGACGAACCTCTTGTTGAGGTTCTACGACCTCGAGCAGGGACGAATACTGGTCGATGGGCGCGACATTGCCGAGGTGACGCAGGATTCGTTGCGCGCGGCCATCGGTGTGGTGACGCAGGACACCTCGCTCCTGCACCGTTCGGTGCTCGAGAATATTCGTTATGGCAAGCCTGAGGCCACGATGGTCGAGGTCGATTCGGCAGCGCGCAAAGCCCACGCCGACGAGTTCGTCGCAGCGCTGGTGGACCCGTCCGGTAGGCGCGGTTTTGACGCTCACGTCGGTGAGCGCGGCGTCAAGCTTTCGGGCGGTCAACGTCAGCGTGTCGCGATCGCGCGTGTGCTGCTCAAGAACGCGCCGATTCTGGTGCTCGACGAGGCGACGAGTGCGCTCGATTCCGAGGTGGAGCAGGCGATCCAAGAAAATCTGTACGCCCTGATGGAAGGCAAGACGGTGATCGCCGTCGCGCACCGACTCTCGACCATCGCTGCGATGGACCGACTCGTCATCATGGACAAGGGCGTCATCGTCGAGCAGGGCACGCACCGAGAACTGCTGGATCGCGGCGGGTTGTATGCGACGCTATGGCAGCGTCAATCGGGCGGGTTTTTGCTCGAGCCCGAGGAAACGCCGTCAGCGCGTCAAGGCACGAATCAGTAGCGCCGCCCGTTTGGCTTGCTTCTGCAGGCTCGGTAACTCGACGGATTCGTTGACGGTGTGGCTGCCGCTGCCGCTCATGCCAAGGCCGGTGATCGTCGCCACGTAGGGTGAAATCCACGCCGAATCACCGGCGCCGCGCTGCATCGGGTCGAGTTCAAGCACTGCGCCGAGTCCCGCAGCCTCGCTCTGGGCTGCGTATTGCGCAAACAGCGTCTGGTTGCGCGGCGTCGGAGCCATCGGCGGCATGAAATCCTTGAATTCGATCTTGGCTTTGGTCTGCGGCAAGTTCGCGGCGACGATCGACTGCATCTTCTGCTTGACCCGCTCCAGCTGCTCCGGCGTCAGTGCCCTGATATCGCCGATCGCCTGCGCAGTGGCGGCCACGATGTTTACGCGGCCCGTCGCCGAGGCCGTGCCGCTGTCCTCGAGTTTCGTGGCTCCGCCGCCGACGATCATCGCCGGGTGGAACGTGAGGTTCGGCTCTCGCAGTTCGCCATGGAAGCGGGCAATGATGCGCGCGATCTCGAACACAGCCCCGTCACCGACACTGGGTCCGAAAACTCCGGAAGAGTGTGCCGCGGTGCCTTCGACTTCGAGGCGCCAGTCCGTCGCACCGCGCCGCGCGGTCGACACGTAGTCCTTGCCGTCGATCGTGACACCCGACTCGAAACACAGCGCCGCGTCGGCGCGTCGACCGGCTTCGATGAATTCGGCGCGGGAAATGCTGGCCGGGTCGCCGGGGTACTCCTCGTCCGAGGTGATAAACACGGTGATCGACCGATCCTCCAGCGCGCCCATCGCATTTAACGCGCGCAGGGCCTCGATCATCACGACGAGACCGCCCTTCATGTCGTGCACTCCGGGGCCCGCCGCTCGATCGCTTTCGCGCTTCAGAGTTTTGAACGCACTGAAGGGCTCGAACACGGTGTCCATGTGTCCGATCAGCAGCAAACGACGGCCCTTGGTTCCGCGCCGCTCCGCTACGAGGTGATTGGCACGGCCGACGGTATCCATCTTGACCCACCGTGTGCTGAAGCCCAGCTCCACGAATTCGCGCTGCAGCCGCTCGCCGACCTGTGTGACGCCCGCAACGTTGAACGTCCCCGAGTTTTGGTTGACGAGTTCCTCGAGCAGGGCGAACGAGCGGGTTGCACCGACATCGATACTACGGAACAGGGCCGTTCGTTCGTTTTCGATAACGGGTGCGAGAGTCGACTGCTCAGCCGCGCGTGCAGTCACGCCGCTGGCGACACAGAGCAGCAGCGCGGCCAGTAAGGAACGACGCATGTCAGGTCTCCTTCTAATCAAATCGGAATCAGGGTTTGACGTGCTGATACGCCGCGCCTTGACCGGGGCTTTCTTCGATGTACACGGACACCGACCGCACATTATCCGATGCGAATTCTTCGGACAGTTGCGCCGTCAACGAATCGAAATAGGCACGCGCCAGCGTCTCGCAGGAGATGTTGTCGGTATCGAGCACGACTACTTCGTCGGCGGGCAGTACATAGCGTTTGCCGCAGAGCGTGAATTCGAGTTCGTTCGTATCCTGACGCAACAGTCGGAAAAACGGATTGCGGCTGGCGATGAGTACCTTTTCGTCCCAGGCTTGCGCGATCTTGCGCATGCCCGCCTTGAAGTGCGAAAAGGGCAGCATGGCCTCGAAGGAGGCGTCGCGCACCGTCAGTGTCAGGGTGGGAAAGTAGTTGTGCCCGTGCAGCGCCTCCTTGGTGCCGTCCGGGAACACCGTCATGTGGCTGGCCGCGAACTTGAGGGCTTCTTTCCGAATCCGAATTTCGTATGAATCAAGCATAATCGACAGCCTACCAGAGGCTCCCCATGAAAGAGACAACGAAGCAGGACATGGTCGTATTGATCACCGGCGCGGGCAAGGGGATCGGCCGGGCTGTGGCGGAAACACTAGCCCGTCGGGCCGAGGCTGCCGGATCGCCGCTCAGTCTTTATCTGGCCGCACGTACCCGCAGTGATCTCGAGAGTCTGAAGGCGCAGTTGGACAGCAGCGTCGTGCGCTGTGATCTCATCGCCGGCGATCTGGCCGAGGCGCCGACGGAGCCTGTCGAGGCCTGTCTGGCACGGTACGGTCGCATCGACGCGCTTATCCACTGCGCAGGGGTGGGTCGTTTCAAGGATTTTCTGGAGCAGACGCCCGAAGATCTCGAGTTCACGATCAAAATCAATGTCACTGCGACGTTCCTGCTCTTGCAGCGAGCGTATGCGGTGATGCGGGCGCAGTCACCGCGCGAGGGTATGCGGGGGCAAATCCAAGTCGTGACGTCGATTGCGGCCGAGCAGCCCTTTCCGCAAAGCTCTACGTATTGCCTGAGCAAATACGCTCAGCGTGGTTTGCTCGAGGTTATGAAACTCTACGGACGACAAGACGGGATTCGCATCCTCGAGGTCAAGCCGGGCGCGGTGTACACGCCCATGTGGGGCCAGCTGCCGGCCGAGCAAGTGGAGAAGATGATGATCGCGGAGGATGTGGCGCAGCCCATGGTGGACGCGCTCTACGTATCATCGCGCGCCTCACTCGAGGGCCTGACGATTCGACCCCTGCACGGGGACCTGTAGTTCACGCAGCGCGCGAACGGGCTTTCGCGCTGCGCCGCGGATCGACGGGCGCGGGGTTAGCCGCGCTTCACGCGATGCAGGGCGCAGAGCTTATGTCCGTCCGGGTCGCGCACGTAGGACAGATACAGTGCACCGAGGCTGCCCTCGCGGATCCCCGGCGGATCTTCGATCGAGGTGCCGCCGTGGGCGACAGCGACGTCATGAAACGCCTTCACTTGCTCAGGCGAACTGCATTTGAAGCCGAGCGTAAATCCGTTGGCCGCGGTCGCCGGTTGGTTGTCGATCGGTTGGGTGATGCAGAGCATCCCGCCATCGTGGGCATAGAAGAGCCGCGTGTGTCCCGCCGGCGTCGTGTTGCGCATCGGGCTGCTTTGCCCACCCAGGGCGCCGAGGACGGCATCGTAAAAGCGTTGTGATCGATCGAGATCGTTAGAGCCGATCATGACGTGACTGAACATGCGCACCTCCCGCGTGTGGTCAAAACACTTTGACAGGCGACCCTGAGGCTTGCAAGGATCCCTAGGGAATAGGGAGGGTCACGCATGCGTAAATCGGTATTCACGGGGTTGGTCGCGGGTGTCGCGACCTTGTCGTTTGCTTCGCTTGTCTTGCAGGCGGCAGACACGGCAGCGCAGGCCCGCGCGATTTCGGCCGCCGCGGCCGCCGATTACACAGCCAACCTCAAGGGGCTCTTCGAGCATCTGCACGCCAATCCCGAGTTGTCGTTTCAGGAGAAGCAGACCAGCGCCCGGATCGCGCAGGAGCTGCGGGCGATCCCCGGCGTCGAAGTGACGAGCGGTGTCGGTCGCTACGGTGTCGTCGGCGTGATCCGCAACGGCAAGGGTCCCGTGGTGATGCTGCGCGCCGACATGGACGGGCTACCCGTCACCGAGCGCAACGGTCTGCCGTACGCCTCGAAGGCGAAGGCAGTCGGCCCTGACGGGCAAGAGACCGGCGTGATGCATGCCTGCGGTCACGACGTGCACATGACGAGCCTCGTTGGTGCGACTCGGCAACTCGTCGCCATGAAAGCCGAATGGCGAGGCACCGTCATCGTGATCTTCCAGCCGGCCGAAGAAATCCTCGGCGGCGCCGCGGCGATGCTGATCGATGGACTCTACACGCGGTTCCCAAAGCCCGATGTCGTGCTCGGACTGCATGTGGCGAGCCATATCGAACCCGGCAAATTCCAAGTCCATGAGCGCATCGTCAATTCCAGTTCCGATGGAGTCGACATTTTCGTTCGCGGAATTGGTGGGCATGGAGCCGCACCGCATACCACGATTGATCCGGTGGTGGTTGCCTCCGAACTCGTGATGGCGCTGCAGACGCTGGTGAGCCGGTCGATTGACCCGCTCGAGCCAGGTGTCGTGACGGTCGGTGTGATTCAGGCGGGTACCAAGCGCAATATCATTTCTGAGGAGGCGCGCCTCGAACTCACGGTGCGTGCCGACAATCGCGAAACTCGGGATGCGCTAATCGCAGGGATCCAGCGCATCGCCAATGGTGTGGCGCGCACCCACGGCGTCCCTGAGGATCGAATGCCCGTCGTCATGATGCGCGAGACCACGCCGCCGAACATCAATCACGCCGAATCGGCGCGAACCCTGCGCAATGCTCTGGCTCGCTCTTACGGCGAGTCCCGGCTCTCGGCGGTGCCGCGTCAGGGCATGGGTGCGGAGGACTTCGCCTATTACGGATCGCCCGAGTGGGGCAGCATTCCGACCGTATTTTTTAGTGTCGGCGGTTCGGTGGCCGACGATTTGCGCAAGGCGCCGCCGCACCACTCGCCGCTGTTCATCATCCGGCCAGAGCCTGCCGTGCGTGGGGGCGTCGAGGGTTACACCACGGCGGCCTTGACCTTCCTCGGGCGGCCGTGAGAACCGGTAGCTGCAAAATGCCGACGCCCACCATCCGCAGATGGACCTTCGCACTTGCCGCAGCACTGTCGGTGACTGCCGGCGCCCGGGTCGTCGCCCAGGACGCACCCATCAAGACCGAGCGCTACACGCTCAAGTCGCAGATTCTGGCGAGCGGACTCGCCTCCCCGTGGAGTGTGGCGCTGTTGCCGGATGGGTTGATCCTGATTACCGAGAAGGCCGGCAACCTGCGTGTCCTGCGCGACGGAAAACTGCTCGCGCAGCCGGTGGCTGGCTTGCCGCCTGTTGTCATGCGCGGCCAAGGCGGTCTGCTCGATGTGGTGGCCCATCCGGCCTATCGAGAGAACCGGTTGATCTACTGGAGCTACTCTGCAGGCTCCGGTAACGAGGTGGGCACGGAGGTCGCGCGCGGCCGGCTCGCCTGTCAGGCAGAGCGCTGCACGGTGTCGGACGTTCAGGTGATCTTCCGGCAGCAGCCCAAGGCAACGGCCGGTCAGCACTTCGGATCGCGGCTCGTGTGGGATCGCAACGGACATTTGTTCGTCACGCTCGGCGATCGCGGTCGACAGGATGATGTCCAGAACCTCGGCAACCACTTGGGCAAAGTGCTGAGAGTTACGGAGACCGGAGGGACGCCGGTCGATAATCCGTTCGTTAAGCGTGACGGCGCTCTGCCCGAGATCTTCACCTACGGCAATCGCAACGTGCAGGGCGCGGCGCTGCATCCGCGCACGGGCGAACTGTGGGCGCACGAGCACGGTCCCCAAGGGGGCGACGAGCTGAATATTCTCCGTGGTGGTCGCAACTACGGTTGGCCGGTGATCACTCATGGTCGGACCTATGGTCTCGGCCGAACCATCGGCGAAGGCACTGAGCGGGCCGACGTGCCACGAGCCTTGAAGATTTGGTTGCCCCGATCGATCGGTCCTTCGGGTCTCACGTTTTACACCGGGCGTTTGTTCCCGGAGTGGCGCGACAGCGTGTTCATGGGCGCTTTGGCCGCACAGGAGCTGGTGCGTCTCACCCTGAAGGGCGATGCCGTCACGGCGGAAGAACGGATCGGCGGATTCGGTCGGGTTCGCGATGTACGCGAGGGTGGGGACGGTGCGCTGTACGTGCTGTCCGAGTCGCTGGGCACACTGTATCGGCTGACACCAATCGAGTAATCGGCTTTACGACACCGACCAAGGCCAGGTCGTCGCGGGGCGTTTACTTCAGTGTCGCGGTCAGCGACGTTCGATCCCAATTGGTGCTCGCCTCGCGCATGGCACTGGTGAGTTGCGTCAGCACGAAGTGTTTTTCGATGAGTTGTAACACCCTGCCTGTGGAAGCCGGCGTGTCCACGAAGGCAAAGCGCGCACCGAATCCGTAGGTGCCGCGCGTGATGCAGGCGCGACCGCTCTGGAGCTGTGTCGCGAGCGCTGCATCGAGATCATCGACTATCAGCGCCGGAGCAAGGGTGCCGACCCCTAGCTCTCGCCAGGGGCTTGACGTCTCATCGTGCAACTGCACGAGTTCGATCAGCACCTCGCCCGAAAATCCGGTCGCGATCGACAAAGAGGGCGGTGCCGTCAGACCCCGATGTTCGTATGCCGTAAACGCGATTTTCGAGAATACGAAAAACGGGCCCGCTCCGGTATCGGTCGCCCAAGCCTGCATGGCTGATTCGAGTTCCGGCACGATCTGCACTACGCGTTGCAGCGAACCGCGCATCGTGGTGACGATGGCGGCCGACTGGGCCTCGCCAATCTCACCAATGATTTCGCCCACCTTGTACTTGGTGCCGGCTACACCCGTCTGGCGTATCACGCCCGCTGCGGGCGATTCGACATCCATGGTCGATTTCTCGAGTTCCAGCGTGTAGAGCGGGTCACCCTCACCTACGATGGCGCCGTCCGGTACCAACCACGCGACGAGCGTGCCCTCGCGCATGGAGACGGCGGCTTTGGGGATACGCAGCGTGGTAGCCATGGTGTGCTCTGTGCTGTGTGCGTCGACTCAGCGGGCGAGCATTGCGCGCGCGGCATCGATGACTCGATTCGCCTGCGGGAAGTGCAAGCTTTCGAGTCCTGCCGCAAACGGCACGGGCGTGTAGCGCGCACCCACTCGGGCCACGGGTGCGGCGAGTTGCCCATGCAGACGCGAGTGAATGATGCTCGCCACTTCGCCGCCGAAGCCGCCGAACTCAGTCGCAGCATGCAGCACGATGGCACGCTTGGTTCGGCCGACACTCTCGAGGATCGCGGCTACATCAAGCGGCACGATAGTGCGCAGGTCCAAAACTTCGGCATCCACGCCCTCTTTGGCGAGGGTCTCGGCAGCGGCCAGCGCCTCGCCCACGGTCCAGCCATAGGTGATGATGGTCAGATCCTTGCCGCGACGCTTGACGTCCGCCTGACCGAGCGGGATGCGGTAGTCGCCTTCGGGCACCGGGCCCGGTGCGAAGTAGGCGCGCATCGACTCGAAGAACACGACCGGATCCGGATCGTCGATCGCAGACAGCAGCAGTCCCTTCGCTTCAGCAGGCGTGCTCGGGTAGACGATTTTGATGCCCGGCGTATGGGCGAGCCAGGCTTCGAGCGATTGAGAGTGCTGAGCACCGAAGCTACCCACAAACCCGGCTGTGAGCGTGCGGATGACGAGCGGCACGCTGGTTTTGCCGCCCGACATGTAGCGAAGCTTGGCAGCGTGGTTGCTCACCTGGTCCATGCACACCATCAGAAAGTCATTGATCATGATTTCAGCGACAGGCTTCATCCCAGCCATGGCTGCGCCGATGGCGGCGCCGACGATGGCTTGTTCGGCGATCGGAGTCGGTCGCACGCGATCTCGACCGAAGCGGGTCGATAGACCATAGGTGGTCTTGACGACACCGCCCGCAGGATCAGCGATGTCCTCGCCGAGCAGGAACACGCTCTTGTCTGCCTCGAGCGCTATGGCGAGGGCTTCGTTCACCGCCTGACCGAAGGTCATCATCCGCTCGGACTGCGGCTGATACTGCCCGGCGGCCCGTGGCGTTGCAGTGGCAATCACGTGGTCGGGGATGCTCGCCGTGTCGGCGAACACGTCGGTGTACAACTCGGCGGCTTCGGGTGCCGGTGCCTTGCGTGCATAGTCGCTCGCGGCATCGATCTCCTTACGGATCGTCGCTTCGAGTTCCTTGAGCGCTGCATCGGTGGCGATGCCCGCATCGATCAGGCGCCTGCGGAACCGAGCGACCGGCGTGTCGCTGCGCGCCGCGGCCAGCGCCGCCGCGTCCATGTGTTCCTCGTCACTGCCGAAGGAGTGACCCTGCAGCCGGTGACACACGGCTTCGATCAGAGTGGGGCCCTCGCCGGAGCGGGCACGCGCAACGGCCGCTTTGGCCGCCTCATGCACTGCGACAGGATCTGTGCCATCGACTCGGACGCCCGTCATTTCGTAGGCTGCCGCCCGCTTCGAGAAATCCTTGGTCAGCGTGTACTCGGCGAGCGAGGTGTATTCAGCGTACTGGTTGTTCTGGCAGACGAAGATGACCGGCAGCTTCCACACGGCAGCGAGGTTCAGCGCTTCGTGGAAGGCACCGATGCTGGTTGCGCCATCGCCGAAGTTACAGACGCAGACCTTGTCGGTGCCGCGAAGCTGCTCGGCAAGACCCAGGCCGTTGGCGATTGGCAGACCCGCGCCGACGATGCCCGTGGTGATCATCAGACCCGAGGCCGGATCCGACAGGTGCATCGGACCACCCTTACCCTTGCAGGTCCCCGGCAGCTTGCCGTAGAGCTCGGCGAAGATGTCGTTGAGTGGCGTGCCCTTGGCGACGATGTCGTGGATGCCGCGGTAGGTGGTCGAGACGAAATCGTCGGCTCTCAACGCCGCCCCGACGCCCGCCGAAATCGCTTCCTGTCCTCCGACGGGGTAGTACTGGAACATGATTTCGCCGGCGCTGAGGCCGCGCGTCACGGCCTTGTCGGTTTCGTTGATGCGCACCATGGTGCGGTACAGCGAGAGCATGGCCTCGGAAGCGAGGGTCGTGGCAGTGGCCGTGGTCATGAGGATTCCTCCAGTAAGTCACCATGCCCGACACGTCAGGCATTGCGCACGAGTTTAAGTGCTGCTGATGAGTGCGGATTGAAGATTCACGTATGTGAACGATGATTCTGCCGCGATGTCGGCGCCAGGTGCGTCGTAATGGCTGCGCGCATGGCACGAACGATCGCGCGCTCGTTGCGGCGAATTCGTTCGCTGAGGCCACCGACACCCATCACAAGGACGTTGCCGTCACTGGTCGACGGCAGTGCCATCGACACGGCACCGGTGTCCGGGAAGAGACTCGCGTAGGTGATCGAGTAGCCCGCCCTGCGCACCTGCGCGAGGCTTTGTAGCGTCCCGTCGATCGACTGGCGGGCCGCGCGGGTACGCGCCATCGCCCGAGCGGCTTCGGCGAGCCGCTTGACCTCGGCAGGGGGACGAGTCGCCAGAAACGCAGCGCCCACGCTGGTGCCAAACAGGGGTGCCACGGTGCCCTCATCCATCTTGAGAGCGATGAAATGACTGCCGGGTAACACCCGAATGAAGCGCATCGACTGACCGGCGCGCGTGGACAGCGTGACGGTTTCGCTGGTGACGTCGTGGACCTCCTGCAGCATCGATGCGGCATCGCCGATCCCGTATAAGGCCGCCGGAATCCAGGCGCCGAGCGAGGTGACTCGGAGCGAGGGGAAGTAATGCATCGTGTCCTGATCGAAGGAAAGGTAGCCCAGATGGGTCAGGTACCTGAGCAATACGTTGGTGCTCGACTTTGGGTAGTCGAGGATTCGGCCCACCTCGGACGCCGAGAGCGGCTTGCGCACGCTACCCAGCAGTTCGAGAACCTCGAGTACCCGGCCCGCCGATTTGACCGCCACGTCGCTTACCCCCGCTCGTTCCGTTCGTCGTGTGCTGCGCGTAAGTTCACATGTGTGGACGATGAATGCAAACCCGTGAAAGTTGGGTTACGTTTCGATGATGACTGGCACTATCGATATCGTCTGTAATCTCTTCGATCCCACTGCGGTGCGCCTCGGACAAACAGGCCTGGATGACGCATTCAAGGCGCAGGTGCGTCTCGATAAGCGTTACTGGCGCGGCATCCCGGTCAGCCAGTATCTGCGCAAGATGGATCGCGCGGGTATCGAACGTTCGCTGCTCATCGCAGTGCGAGCGGGCGATTTGAACGTACGAGGTTCCTTCGAACTGCCGATCGATCGCGTCGCTGCGGTTTGCGCACGCTGGCCCGATCGGTTTTCGGGGCTTGCGGGGGTCGATCCGTTCCGAGGCATGAAGGGTCTGGCCGATCTGACGTATGCCGTGAAGGAGTGCGGATTCGTGGGAGCGCACCTCTACCCGCATTGGTTTGGTCTCGCCCCCGATCACGCCAAATATTATCCGTACTACGCCAAATGTGCGGAGCTCGGTGTGCCCATCATGATGCAGGTGGGTCACAACCTCGTGTACACCCGCGAACGTCGTCTTCCGAGCGTGGGTCGGCCGATCACGCTCGATCAGGTCGCCATCGACTTTCCGGAGCTGACGCTGATCGGTATCCATATCGGCGTACCCTGGACGGACGAGATGATTTCGATGTGCTGGAAGCATCCCAATGTGTACACCGCGGGAGATGCCTACGCACCCCGTCACTGGCCTGCGTCCTATGTGCACTACCTCAACACCTACGGTCGCGACAAAGTGCTGTTCGGTACGGACTGGCCTGTGATCGATCCTGAGCGTGCGGTTCGGGAGGTCAAGGAATTGGGGCTTCGACCGGAGTCCGAACGAGCGTTGATGCGTGATAACGCGCTGCGGGTATTCAAGCTGCCGGGATACAAACGCGTCCGCAGCAAGAAGCCATGAGCGAGCTGTACCGTGCGTTGCGGATTTCCGATGGCTTGCACGCCGTCGGACGTCGCGATCCGCAGCGACTCGCTCTCGAATGTGAGGGTCGTCGCTTTACCTACGGCGAGTTGCGCGAGCGTGTGCAGCGGGTCTCAGGCGCCGCGTTGCGCGAGCTCGGCATGAATCTCGGCGATCGGGTAGCCATCTTGGCCCCCAACTGCGCCGAGTACCCTGAACTTCTCTGCGGTTTCAGCGACGTGGGTGGCATCGTCGTCACCCTCAATGCGCGCAGCCCCGCCGCCGAAATCGCGGCCACGTGTCGCGACTGTTCGCCCTCGGTGCTCGTGGTGCACCCGTCGCTTGAAGCGGTCGCGCGTGAAGCGCTCGCCTTGGGTCTCGGCGATCGCAAGGCGCGACTGATCGTGCTTGGATCGGAGTATGAGCGCTGGCTTGCCAGTCACTCGCCGATCGACGAGCGGGAGTTGCCGCGTTTTGCGGAAACGGAGCCATTCACGCTCGTCTACAGTTCCGGCACTACGGGTCAGCCGAAAGGTATCGTCATTTCGCATCGGTCGCGTGCGTTGACGTTCCACGGGATGGCGATGGAATACGGTTGTTACAGCCCCGATGACCGATTCCTGGCGTTGGCCCCGATGTCGCACGGTGCGGGTTTCGCCTTCATGATGTGCACCTTGTACTTCGGTGGCTTCGTCGAGATTGCCACCCGCTTCGACCCCGCGCGAGTGCTCGAGCGACTCGCTACCGGGCGCTTCACGGGCGTCTTCATGGTTCCGACGCACTTTCAGGCCATCCTCGCTTTGCCCGCGGAGACGCTGGCTCGGTACCGCGGTGCCTTCGAAGCTCTGCAGACCATCATCTCCAACGCTGCGGCACTGCCGCAGCCGCTCAAGGAAAAAGTTATCGACTATTTTGGTGAAGGCTTGCTGCATGAGACCTACGGGTCGACTGAGGCGGGCATCGTCACCAATATCCGACCGCAGGACCAACTTCGAACCCAACAGTCCGTCGGCCGCGCTTTTGCGCTCAATGAAATTCGACTGCTTGCGCCCGATGGCAGCGAGGTGCCCGTGGGGGAGGTGGGCGAGCTGTTCTCCCGGTCGCCGTATCTTTTTGAGAGCTACTGGAACAAGCCGGAATTGACCGCTGAATGCGTACGCGAGGGAGGGTGGGTGAGTGCCGGTGACCTCGCCCGCCGTGATGCAGAGGGCTTCCTGTACATCGTCGATCGAAAAAAAGACATGCTGGTCACGGGCGGCTTCAACGTCTATCCGCGCGAGGTCGAGATCGTCCTCGAGCAGCATCCTGCGGTGCGCGAGTCCTGTGTCGTCGGAGTACCCGATGCCCATTGGGGAGAGCGTGTGCGGGGGTTCGTCGTGCTGCGAGAAGGCCAGGAGGCCGGACAAGCGCTCGCCGACGATATCGTTGCCTTCGCTCGCCTGCAGCTGGCGGGCTACAAGGTCCCCCGGGAATTGGGCTTCATCGACGCGGTACCGCGCAACGTCGGTGGCAAGGTCCTGAAGCGCGAGTTGCGCGAGGGTGCTCATCCGTACTTCGCGATTCATACGAAGTAGATCCCTCTTTTCGTCTACCCTGCAACAAGCCGGTGCGGGTAACATGCCTCCCACAGGGAGGACACGGGTCGATGCTGCGTTCGCTCAAGTACCGAATCGCCCAGACGAAAGCGCGGCTGATGCGTCGGCTGACGGGCCCGTATGTCAGCGGCTTGCTGATCGATACCGGTGACTGTGCCCTGCTCGTCGACCCTGCGGATCGGGTGGTGGGGCGGGAGTTGCGCTTCGAGGGTCGGTACGGCGACGACGAGCTGCGGCGGATCGAGGCCTTGATCAACCCGCAATCGACCGTGGCCTTCATCGGCACTCATGTCGGGGCTCTGGCGATTCCGGCGACGCGCAAGGTACGCAAGGCCTATCTGGTGGAGGCCAATCCTCGAACCTTCGCGTTCCTGCAGCGCAACCTCGCTCTCAACGGCGTGACCAACGTGTCAGCCCATAACGTCGCCGTCGGCGAGTCGGTCGGAGAGATCAATTTCGTGCTGAG
>Ga0192647_100614_pt1 | contig 25025 bp, 23 predicted proteins | sample LauGreFa1BDMLBSN_2_FD_133046 | JGI IMG/M metagenome (GOLD analysis project Ga0192647, IMG submission 133046) | Freshwater lake microbial communities from Lake Michigan, USA - Fa13.BD.MLB.SN - reassembly | ecosystem: Environmental > Aquatic > Freshwater > Lake | place: Lake Michigan, USA...
CAGACGAGACATGATCACCGAATTTCCAGCGACACCAACTCGTGAATTTTCGCCACCCATTTTGAAGTTGCCGCAACATCCTTTTTCTTTTCTGCCGCTTATTCGGTTGACCATCACCAGGTTTAAAATACTTAGATTGGGTCACGGACCGTGCGCAAGCTGCCTGAAGCCTTGCCTCTTTAGTCGCCCTTTTTGCAGATGCCACCGCTTGGGAAATAGGATTCAATACTACAGGATCGGGGGAATTTCGAGTACTTTGTGGCAAAAATGAAGTCGAAGGACGGAGGAAAGACAACCCATTTGGTGACCCCTTTGGTGGCCCTGATGGTAATGACCTTGCACGATGGATAAGATGGCGTGGAGGCAACCCTGCTGGATGTAAAACTTGGGGATTATTCGGATTCGCAGGTCCCCCAGGAGTGCGGCTCATTGAATCCCCCCCCTTTTTTTGGTTCATCATCACAAAGAGTCCCACTTTTGGGTCTTTCCAAACATCGGCAAGACAATCCGTTCATGATGAATGGGGCATGACCATGTTGAGGGGGGATGGCCTGTCGGGTTATCACCCAATGGGGGTTTGCCAATCGGTTTAAAAAAAATACCATCCAATCGAATCGACCCCATTGGGAATGGCGAGCCGATTGAGATGGGGTCCTATCTCGTGTTAAGCCTGGCAGACGTATGGCCCCACCATAGCGAAGAGTCAACGGAATGCAAGGCATCATGGGGGATCCGTCAGATGGTCCAGTCGGATCTTTCGACTCCCTATCCCGATAGGGATCGAGAATGACTGGTGTCATAGGGCGTGTGAACCCTTTTAACGGCCAGCCCTCACCATCAAGCTACCCATTCCCTGACTGATGTCCAAACTTGTGAGTCTATGGATATCGACGCCCCTGTCTCTGGCATGAAGTCCCTCAGCCATCAAAGAAACCAAGCGGTTGGTATTCCACCCGACCATCCGATAGCACCCGTCTATCTCAGCCATGTATGCGTGCGTTGCCCTACCCACTGCAGGATAACCAGCGATCATGATCCGCTCTATCCTCCGCTTACCGCCAACCGATCACGACCCACCGCTTGCTATCCATCTCTGATACGTGACATGAGGCCCCCATCCATGATCCCCATTCATGGGGATGGCATCACACACTCAATGGACAGGGAACTTCCCCTCTCTATGGCCCCCCCTCTCTAATCCATTTTCACCCCATCAAACAAGGCGATAATCTCATTTAGTTTATGGCTACGCCCATCCATTGTCGCCGACCCAGTTCCCCCCGCCACCCGATCCGTCCCTTCCTGAGAGTCCCCGACCACATAAAACGAATGGGCCGGCCCATAGACCTGTTGAATCGCCGTCGACAAAATCTGACGATTCGTCGGTTCATTGAGCTTTTCAATGAAAAATGAAAAGGTCTGCCTCAATTGAATGGCCAATACCCCCCCACCCTCTTCCATCGCCCTGGATCCCATTAAAATCGAATACATTGGCTGACTGTCTGTCTGAACCAGCTGCAACACCCTGGCCCAATGACCCCCTCCCTCCCCCGATCCCACCGGTACAACAGGCACACCCTCGCCTCGGGCGGCGTTGGGTGCGGCCAAAGCAGATGCCTGTGCCGGCGTGCCCATCCCAGGCACCGGAACACCGGGTACCGGCCCGCCTGATCCAGCAAGTCCCACCGGCACACCGGGCACACCCTCGCTTCGGGCGGCGTTGGGTGCGGCCAAAGCAGATGCCTCATCGGGGGTGCCCATCCCGGGTACCGGAACACCGGGTACCGGCCCGCCTGATCCAGCAAGTCCCACCGGTACAACGGGTACACCCTCGCCTCGGGCGGCTTTGAGTGCGGCCAAAGCAGATGCCTGTGCAGGCGTGGCCATCCCAGGCACCGGAACACCGGGTACCGGCCCGCCTGATCCACCAAGTCCCACCGGTACAACAGGCACACCCTCGCCTCGGGCGGCTTTGAGTGCGGCCAAAGCAGATGCCTCATCGGGGGTGCCCATCCCGGGTACCGGAACACCGGGTACCGGCCCGCCCGATCCAGCAGGCCCCACCGGTACACCCTCGCCTCGGGCGGCTTTCACCTTGGCCAACCCCTCAACCTGTGCTGGCGTGGCCATCCCAGGCACCGGAACACCGGGTACCGGCCCGCCTGATCCACCAAGTCCCACCGGTACAACAGGCACACCCTCGCCTCGGGCGGCGTTGAGTGCGGCCAAAGCAGATGCCTGAGCAGACTCACCCACCACCCCATCCGAAACCAAGCCGGACGAGGCCAACCGGACAGAACCCGAAGGTGACATGGGCACCGGTGCAACCGATGCAGACGCCGTTACAGAAGAGGGCAACGTTTCAGAAACCAAAACACCCCCCCCCCTCGCCTGTGACGCTTGACCGCCGGCAATGAAGGACAGCAAGCGCACACGAAACACCGTATAAGGATCGGGGTATTGCCTAAAATCCAACAGCAACTGAGATAACACATCCAACAACTGACTCACCGACTGAATGGTCCCGCCATCTGGCAAACACAACGATCCCTCGTTGGACTCAAACCCCGTCAGCAAGCAAGTGGTAAGCCACTGAATCATATCGTCCGCCCATTGCACCGGATGAATACCCGATAACTCCCCCTCCCGTAAATGAGCCAATACCCCTTTGACATCACCCGCTAAAATAGCCGATACCACCGACTTGACCACCGCCGGATCACTAACCCCCAAAATACCTTGAACATCTGACAGGCTCATGTGTGAGCCACTGTATGCCACCAACTGCTCCAAGACGGAAATGGCATCCCGCATCGACCCACCCGCACGACGGGCCACCACGTCTAATACCCCATCATCCACCGTCAATGACTCTTGACGAACAATATAATCCAACTGTGCCACCAACTCTTCGTGGGTCAACCGACGAAATTGCAGATGCTGACATCGACTGTGAATGGTAGACGGCACCTTATGTGGTTCAGTGGTCGCCAAAATAAACATCACATGCGCAGGTGGCTCCTCGAGGGTTTTAAGCAAGGCATTAAAGGCCCCGCCACTGAGCATGTGCACCTCATCAATGATATACATGCGATACCGGCACTCTATCGGTTGAAATATCACCTGTTCAATAATCCCCCGAATATGGTCCACCCCTGTGTGGGACGCCGCATCCATTTCGACCACGTCCGATGAATGACCATGGGTGATCGCCACACAATTGTGACACCGCCCACATGGGGTCACGGTCATTCCCTGATCACAATTTAAAGACGTCGCCAAAATACGGGCGGTGGAGGTTTTGCCCGTTCCCCGGGGTCCCGAAAACAAATAGGCATGCCCCACCCGCTGGGACGTAATGGCATTACCTAAAATCTGAACAATATGCGATTGCCCCGCCAATTCCCCCAACTGCTGACTACGATACCGATGGTACAATGCCATATCTAAAACCTGAACTTAAGCCCTGTGACGATCACCGGATCGCCTTTTACCAAGGCCACCTGGTTCAATAAGGGGGACCCCACTGAACTGGATGATGAAAACCGATTTTGAACGCCCACATACGCATAATGATACGGGGAACCGGCTATTTTGATACCAGTAGACCCCATCCAACTGTCTTCAACCAAGGTCGTCGCTCTCATGATCTGATTATACTCTGCATCCAGATAAAACCAAGTACCCGACCACCATTCCATGTCCCATTTGGTTCGAACCGACCAGCCCAATACCGGCTGAGACGGTCCCGCTTTGAGCAACATCGTCCGATAGTTGTAATAATCAAACTCTTCATCCAATAAACTGGGGTATTGTGTCATGATCGCCCACCCATTGGTTTGACGACGACCCACCCATGCCCCAAACCCTTCGTTGGCAACCGTTATCGATCCGACAATCGAACCAAACAAGCCTTTTGTTTCAAAACGACGAGACAAAGAAAGCAATCCCCCGGCCCCCACATCGGTATTGCCTGAGGCCACCACCCCCGCTACTTCCGTGGACAATGACCACTCAAAGGGCAAGGCAACCGTGCCATACAACCCCGCCGCCCCCATATCAAACGCCCATTTGGCATCTCCCGGACGCCCCCCCACCACATAAACGCCCGCCTCCATGGGGGCAGTCCCAATCGACCAATCCAACCCCAGCAGCAGGTCATGAGGGGTCCATACATTCCCCCACCCCATCATCGTCATTCGTTGATCACCCAAACGAAGCGTCACATCCACCCCGTCGGTTAACACATCTTTGACCCACAAAAACCGACCCAACCCCCGGCGACGTTGGGCCCCCGCCACCACCTCGCCGGTCATGGTAGGCCAAAACGTGTCAAACTGAGCCCGAATCAACAACCTCGGGATCAAATACGTTGAATTAGAACTGGAATGGATCATCCCCAACGTATCAGGCCGAATCACATGAAAGCGTAATTCCGATGAGATGTACGCATTGGCCGTTACCTTGACATAAAATTCGGTGTCCATGGCACGGGCCCATAATTGATCCGGATTGCCCCACAAATACCGTACATGACCCAAAGCCCCCGCCGACACCCGAATGGCCAGGGCATCGGGCATCATCAGACCGGAGTCAAGGGGTGAGCGGGTCACCAATGGACTAGACCCAGTGGGGGGTAACACCGATGACATCCGGGTAGACTTGGGAATGGGCACCTCATTCACACGACGGCCCACACCCGATTGGGCCATCACCACCCCCATACAACCCAACACACCGATCACCATCCCAGCAGCCTGCTTGATCATCATGACGCCCTTTCTTTTGATACCCAATGGGTGACTAACGGTTTCCCTCTTGGGATTGACCAAGAGAAAATGGCCACGAAACAGGACAGGGCAAGGTGGCATCAAACCATTGCCTCAACGACTGGTTCAGCTTGTCTACTGGTAGAAAAAGGTTGGAGACAAAATCCAAATGAGACCGTCCCTGCCGATAGGCGGGCTCCCGGCTGGGGTGCAACAAATACGTCTCAATCATCGACAACTCAAGGTCACATAACAACGTTCCATGAAACAACACGTACTCGCGCAATCGGCGCTGGGCATTGCCAGATATTTTACGATCTTGCCACACCAAATCAGAGGTGCCTTGAATGGAAACCGATATCCCCCAGAATTGACACAACATGTCACGCAATTGCCCCATGACCCAAGCTGTCACCCCGCCAATCGTATCCCAAGATGGGATCTCACGCGACGATCCAACCAAGGTATAACACAAGCAGCCAGGCCCCAACACCACCGCCCCGCCACCCGAACAACGACGCAATACCGGAATACCATCTTGGGCACACCGTGGCATATTAACCTCCCGGTCCGGATGATTACCATAACCCATCACCACACCAATCGAAGGGGGTTCCCAGCATCGCAACGCCATCGGCCATTGGCCATCGGCCGCCATTCGAAGCAAGCACTCATCGGCCTGCACATGCTCCGCAAGCGTTTCGCACCCCCATCCCACCCCTATGATGGCCATAATGCCACCATAGGACTCAGTTCAGTTTGAACATAATGGTGATAATCAAGGGGGTGCTCCGGCAACCGCATGGTGACCGGGGTAGGGCCATCCATCGTGTAGACATAGTGAATGGTTCCGGAATGTTGACGGATTTTTCGGGCGGCAATCACATAGGGAGGTACGGTCCCCTTGCGATAATGCAAGCCCCTCACCCGATGGGTATAAACCAACTCGTCATCCCAAGTACCCGTATACAAGGCCTCGATAAAACGTGACGCAGTGGCCGAAATGGACTCACCATTGGCATCCGCACGCAACAAGGTATCCAAAAATCGCCGAACAATCGGTAGATTAAATTGAATGGGATCACCCAAAGAACGGTAAGACACCGCTTCCCCATCGACCACGCCAACCCATATGCCCCGTTGCCCATCCCGACACACATAGGCATAAGGAGCCAAGGGATCAATCTGTAACTCAAAAGGCGTATGACCCGGCAAACGCTGAGCCCACTCCTGAAGAGCATCCTCAAATGCATGAGAAGACCACCCGTCCGCATCGGGCAAACAAAAGGCCATGCATGACTCGGTGGTACACACCATACGACCACCCTGTTGCCGTACCCATGCCGCCACCCACTCCCCACACGCTGACCATGCCGCCAACAACCGCGTGGGAAATGCCAGGGTCCGAACCGGGGATTTGGGGTGATACACCAAAAAACGCAATTCAGATTCTAATAACGCCGGCTCACTCAATGCACATTCCAACTGATCCCGAAACACCGTGTGATCAGGCACCCAACTCAGCTGATCGGGGGCATCATGAAGGGGATTTAAATCAAACGAACGGCACAATTGGGTGAGTACACAAGGCCAATTTAGCATCACAAGGTGTTGGGTACGGCCCAACTGGACCGAGGTAGGGGGAGGCGACACCCGAGGCGGTGCCTCGCCCAAACCAAAGGGAAGCTCCCCTAATGACAGTCGGCTACCCCCAATATGAGGGGCGATTAACAGGCCGTCCCCCATCGCATCCCAGATGGTACCCCCCCAAACCGATGTCGCCGCCACCAAGCGTGGCAACAATTGCTGGGACTCAAAAATTTGAGATACCAATTCGGAATCCAATAAATTATAACGACCCAAGGCCACTTTATCCTCACGAAACATCCGTTCAATTTCTTTGATTTTATCCATCCCTGAGGTTAACGTCTTGCCTTGACCCAACAACTGATGGGCCACCACATCCAAGGACTGGCCCTCTAATCCCACCCCCAATCGATTCAAACATACCGCCCCATCCAAAATGAGACGACCCGGAATGATGGGTAAGGCTTTCTCCGTTGGCAAGTACACATCCGAACCCCCAAACCGACCGATGGGGCATTCAAACCCGTGTTGACGGCATTTTTTAACCAAATACCGAATGTCAAACTCTCGGATATGCCACCCCAATAACACATCTGGATCACGGGCATTGATTAAGTGACACAATTGTTTTAATAGGGCCGCTTCAGTCTGAAAATACATGATAGGAGGGGAAGGATCGCCCGATCCCATCATGAAAACATGGCGGTACTCCCCCCATGAATCATACCCATGAATGGCCACCGAATAGAGTTCTTCAGCCGACCCACTGGCCTCAACGTCCAATGACATAACCCGAAAATCCAATGGAAATGTCGGTGTGGCCACCCGTGCCAAGCCCCCATCATCCCCATCATACTGAGTAAAAGAAGGGGGCATGTGGGTCATGCGCCACCACATCACCGGGTCAATCGATGCCGTGAGCAACACCCCTTCTTGACGGTAATGGGTTGCCCACACCTGTCGCTCCAAGGCCGAAGAAAAAGACAACACCCATACCGATTGACCATTCATCTCATACGGGTCATATCCCATCGAGTTCGGCAAACTGACCCCCCCCTCAGGGGGGATCAATACCAGCGGAAACACCACAGGCTCATTGATCCCAATGCGTTGGTTATCGTGTGAAATCAAACTCACCATCAAGCGATCCCGAATCAATTGAACCGCTAACACATACACATCAGATGGCATCGGAGAGCCATTTCATCATCAGATCCGCCGACTGCAACGCACCCCAGGTATCGCCTTGTATCGTCCAATCGCCCACACGCCCCAACCGAATGCCTGGATCCAAGACAGGGGAATCCGGAGGGGTCACCACACTGGCATATAACCAACGGTGAACCTGAACACCCAACACCTCCCCCTTGTGTCCCGTGACATCTCGAAACACCTGGGTGAGTGTTTCTGCCACCCATTCCAAGGGTTGGTCCACCTGACGGGTCGACCAGGGAACAGTGGCATGCAAGGACCACAGCCCCCGATCGGCCACACGCCCAGGCTTGCGATGGGTGGCCACCAGCGTCCCCATTACCTCATCACCCCACACCCAATCCAATGCCATCGCCACATCGGGATGGGTTTCGAGCATCAGGGTAAACGTCGGGCCCATCTGGGTGGTTGGCTCTGGCAAAAACCCCGCCGTTATCGCATGGGATTGAATAGGGGGCACCGCCGTTACCACCCAATCAAATACGGTCGCATACTGGCCGTCATCCGAAGCAACCTGCCATCCATGAGCCGATCGGGTCAGGCCCGTGACCCGAAACGATGGGATAAGGGTCAATCCAGATGCCAGATGATGGGACAAGCGGTTATGATAGGGAACCCCGACCCAGCGCGGGGGTTGGGGTGGCAACGGGATACACTCCTGACCATTAAAACGGGCCACACGAGGAGACCATCGGGCCAATACACCCGCCTGTTCCCATTCCAGTAAGCGATCAGACCATGGGCTTTCGGTACGATCCGATACATAAGGTGCCCCCATGTCATGTTGACCGGTTGCCACGCGTCGCCCACACAAACGACCGCCAGGCCCACGACTTTTTTCAAATACCGTCACAGCATGCCCCGCATCATGAAGCAGACGAGCCAAATACAAACCCGATACCCCTGCCCCCACAATCGCAACCGAACTAACCATGTGATACCCCTCCTGGCTCGTGCAACGCCGATAAAATACGTTCCGCCACAATACGATTAATATCCACGGTCATGCGAATGTCGGCGTCATAGTCAATCGAGGCCACCCGACCATGCTCATGCAACTGGTGCACAATATCCATGCGTTGATAGGGGATTCGAACGGTAATGAGATGACGAAACGATGCCAATTGGGCATCCAATAGGGTCAGCAGGCTTTCTAAGCGTTGTCCGGTGCGTGCAGACAGATGGCAAACCGGTATCCCAGGCGGCCCTTGGGGCCAATCAGGGCCATCGATGGCATCCACCTTGTTAAACACCATCACCTGAGGTGTCGTCGCCGCACCCAATTGAGTGAGCACCTCATTGACCACCGACACCATAGCAGGCCAACGGGGATTGGTCGCATCGATGACATGAATCAACCAATCTGCCTGGGTCACTTCTTCAAGGGTGGTTTGAAACGAGGTCACCAACTGATGCGGTAATTTTTGAATAAACCCCACCGTATCCGTAATCAGAAGCTGGTCAGACGATGGCAGGGACAATCGACGGGTGGTCGGATCAAGGGTGGCAAATAAACGGTCTTCGGCCAAGACATCCGACTGGGTCAAGGCATTTATTAGGGTTGATTTACCGGCATTGGTATACCCAATAATGGCAGCCGATAACAACGGCACCTGAAACCGCCGGTCACGCTGAACCGACCGTTGCATCCGAATGGCCACCATTTTGTTTCGAATCACCCCCATGCGCCGTCGGATTTGGCGTTTGTCCACCTCCAATTGTTTTTCACCAGGGCCCCTTGTCCCCACCCCACCCCCCAAACGGGATAAATGGGTCCATAAACGGGTTAAGCGAGGCAATAAATAGTCCAATTGGGCCAATTCAATTTGCAACTGAGACTCTGCGGTACGGGCACGCAACGCAAAAATATCCAATATTAATCCAGTACGATCCATGACCTTCAGACCCAGGACCTTTTCCATGTGACGCATCTGAGCCGGGGTCAGCTCATCATCCGCGATCACCATGGTGGCACCCCGATCAAGGCACATGGCGTGAAGCGACAGTAACTTACCAGTGCCCAAATAAGAGGCTGGATGGGGCGTCTGTCGTGCCTGGGTCATCTGCCCTACCACCGACACACCGGCGGTACGTGCAAGGTCACGCAACTCAACCAGGGATTCTGATAAGGGCCACTCAGAATACGGGGTATCAATCCCCACGATAATGGCCGATGGCAAGTCCCCACTCGACGGGGTGACTACAGCAATTGGTTCAACCTCTGCAAATCAGGATTGGGATTTTGGACCATCATTTGCTGTAAATTAGCCTTGGCCTTTTCCACCTTCCCAGAGCGACGAACGGCGTCAACAAACGGCATAAAAAAGGTGTCGGAACCCGGATTTAGGGCAATCAACTGAAAATACAATGAGGCCACACGGTCCCAATCTTGCCGCTTGGTATGCAACGTAATTAAAAGCGATATCCCCTCCACAAAGTCAGGGCGACGGGCCACTTCACGTTGCATGGCCTCAATGGCCTCATCAATACGATTCAATCGGCTGTAGGTATCCGCCAAGCCCACATTAATGTTGGCAAAGTCAGGGTTATGCTTATAAATGTATTGGTACTGAAGAAGGGTCAGATCCAACCGGTTGCGACGACGATACAAATCCGCCAAATTATAGCGTGCTTCCATCATATTGGGGTCCATTTTAATGGCCGTTAAATACAAGGGAAGGGCCTCATCCAAGCGGTTATTGGTATGCAAATGATGGGCGTAATTCAACTGAAACAATGGGTTCTGAGCGTCCAATCGGGCAGCCAATTGAATCGCTTGGGTGGCCTTATCAAGGTAAAATTGAGCATCTTGAGTGGGCAAGAGGGCGGCACGTGCAGTCCACACCGCCGCCAAGCGGTTTTGTTGCCAGGGGTTAAGTGAATCCAGATCAACACAGTCTTGATACAACGATTCCGCCTTGGTTAAAGCCGCCAAACGATCCGGAATCGGCAAGCTTGCCTGGGCCGCCAGCGACTCGTAGGATTTGGCCAATGTCATAATGTACTGGGTTTCCCAAGGGGTATATCGAACCGCCTGTTCTAATTCGCGAATGGCCAGCTCATATAACCCCATTGCATCATATTGAAACCCGTCACGATAATGACGCTCTGACAAGAAGGGATAAAAAAACCACACCGACCCAACCAAAAAAAGAATCAACGACACCGAAAGAAACAGCCACTGAAGAGGTGAAACAACAGCCAAAGAAATCTCAGGATCGTGGGAAGAAGAGGAAGCGGGGGGATGGGTCACCGGTGAGGATGAGAGGGGGAGCGAATGCTGAGGTTTGGGTGACTTAGTGCGACGTTTTGTCATGAGAAGAAGAAGGGTCTTGATCCGAGCATTCAAAATCAGGGTAGATCGAAATGGCCCATGAAGCCCCCACACACAAATAAAACAACACCATGGTGGCCACCACCCCAAAGTTAAACATCACTTGACCCAAATAAATTAACCCCCCCGTCATCAGTGCCAACGAAAAAAAGCGATAAGGGGACCGAGACAACCGAGGCAACGCCTTTAAAACCAACAACAACCAACCCAAAATAATGCCGCCATAATAAATAAACGTGGCCAAAACACCCCGGGTGGCAAAATTGTTCAGGTACTCATTGTGCAGACGATCAGGCGTAAAATTATGCCCGCCTTCTAAAATCCCATAATCAGACCGACGATAAATAGGATACATATACTTAATCGTATCCAGACCGGTACCCAGCCACCAATGATCCAAGGTCCACTGAACCGAGGACTTCCACATCGATACCCGGGCGGATCCCGAATCGGCCTTCAATCCCTTCACACGACCCCGCACGTTATCCATGGCCAACAATTCCGTGGTCTTATCTTTAGGATCAGGTGGGGACAAGGACGCCAATAAACCCGGTAAAGCGGGCAACAGCACCACCAAGAAGAAAGAAGCCAACACCGCAAAGGACCAGCGTTTCTGTTCTCTCCCCTCTTCATTGGGATCAGAAAACAACAGATAAAAGACCCCGCCTATCACACACAACTCACCCCACACATTCGAAAACGACAACACCATGTATTGCAATTTAAAAAACGCCAAAATGACAAACAAGCGTAATACAAAACGCCGAAATGACATCGAAAAGTATCGGGTTAACACCAAGGGAACCAAAATGGCAATCGTTTGAATGGCAACCAATGCCAATTGCTTCACCCCTGTCCATTCACCCTTATAAACCGCCCCGACATACAATGATAGCAAGGCCAGCATCACCGCCCCCACATTGGCCAGTGGCGTACGTAGGGATTCACCCTCATAAAGCCGTGTCGCCACCCACCACACCGTCAAGCATGACACACACACCACAAAAAACAAAATGCCCACCATGGGGGCCATTTTATGAAACTCAAATACGTAATAAAGTGAAAAAACAAACAACCCCAGCAAGGCAGACAAGGAATCAGCCAACATCAATCGTGGACGATGGAGCGGAATCAATCGAAATAAAAACAAATAAAAAAATGGCATGGCCAACACAAACCCAACCCAAGTAGCCCGTGAAAAAGACAAGTACTGGGCATAAAAAATCAGGGCACAAAACAATACCGTACCAATTTTATACCCCCATCTTGAGGAACCAGGAAAACGGTGACAAACATACATCAATAACGCCACACACAACGGAACATTCATGGCCATGTAAGCACAATAATGAACAGGGTTATTGATACAAGCAAACACCCGATAGGTGGGATCCGCACTCCATGTTAAAAAATCGATCCCCAAACTTTGCAACACCCCATACACACCCGATAAAGCCGTCGCCACAATCAAGAACACAACCAGCCAGGTAATTTGAAACCGGGAACGCATCGTCTTAACAGTCATGACCAATAAAAAGAGGTAATTCATGGCCATGATAATACCTTCCCAGCGATCATAAGACCCAATGACACTGAGGCGAACGTTTTGAGAAAACACCGTCGATAAAATGTTAAACACAAAAAAGAGTAACAAAAAAACATCTAACCCTATTTTTTCCCACCGAAGCCATCCCCATCCCACAGATGGTCGATGGCTTGGAATCCGGTTGGCAGCCAACACGACCATACGAACCAGCCAACCCAACATGAGTGCCAGTGTGGCATACCGCATCACCAGCATTTTATTCACTTCAAATACCGAACGGGTCAAAGACGTAAAGGCCAAAGGGGTCCCAATGGCTAAAATAGAAAAAATGACCAAATTAATACGGTCAATATATGACTCAAATTGGGAAAGACGCATGAGGTGATTGTAAATCCGGAGCCGCCAGATCGTAAAGCCCCCAATCTATTCGAAACGCTTGATACCAGGGGGCCAATTGTCCCGATTCAATCCAGGTTTGAACCGCTTCGATAGCCGGCCCCCATCCCGGATAATACCCCATCATGACCAAGGCCCCCGCCACCGGCAAGCAAAGGGAGTCGGATAACGCGGGTACGCGATCAGGATGATAAAGCCAGCGTAAAAACAAATCCCGATTGACCAAGGCATCCCCCACTGGCAACAAATGGCGACAACCCAACACAGGCGGCGACTCAAGCAAACGCACCCGCCCCTGCGAGACTTCCCACACCGTGGTGGGGTGAGTCAGCGAAAAATCATCCCCCCCATCTCCCCCTACCACCACCCACCCCTTGCGATGAGGAAACAAGGCCATCGTATGGGCCATCAACTCCCCCATGGAATAGGACGGACATCCAATGACCTGACACGACGGCATGGCAGGGTTACACAATGGCCCCACCAAATTAAAAATCGTGGGACCCGAAATCAAGGCCCGTGCCGCCGCCACATTGGCCATCAGGGGATGAAAGCGACGGGCATACAAAAACACCACACGGTGATCCGTCGCCATGCGAGAAAGATCTGAATCGGGGCACATCAAATCCATACCCAAGGCCATTAAAAAATCCATGCTGCCATTGGATTGCCGGGATCCCTTGTTCCCATGCTTGGCCACGGATAACCCCATTGCCGCCAAGACCATCGCCACCACCGTGGACACATTAAAACGCGGACGACCACTTCCCCCCGTACCACAACAATCCAATTGCATAACCGGCAATTCAATCGGTACCCGATGAGCCCACACCGCATCTACCACACCGGCCACCTCTTCGGGGGTTTCGCCACGGTCTCGCAAACCCGTTAGAAAAGTGGCCATCTCAGCCGGAGGGGGAGGTGTGAGCAACCACCCTTCACACCATTCCCTTGCGTCTTCACGACTCATCACCTGACGGGGATCACGCATCGGGGGACACCTCTTCTTTACCAAACAAAATCAGTTTGATGGTATGCACCACATCCACAAAATGATGCAAATAGCGTGTCACCTCGCGTTCGATCTCTTCAGATCCCAGCGGCCCATCCGATTCCAGCCACTCTTCTAACTGCTCGTTGAGACGACTGGCAATCAACAATGACATGTTCGATCGGTTGGCCAAACTGGTCACACGGTCAATGGACACGGTAGGGGCATATAACGTGGCCACCCGTTTGATGAAAGGCAAGCGCCCCAAGGGAATGGCTTCAATTTCAGACTGGATATCAATGGCCTCTACCCATTTCATCTCCCCATCTATTCGATATTCAAATTCAATAAAAACAGGAAATTGTTCCAAGGATTTAAGATGGGCATGCGGTCGTTTAAACCCTTGCAATTGGTCATTCACCACAATCAATTCGGGTTTTAGCAGCGGATGTTTGCCCCCCCATTTTTCAATGCCATACTCTGAAGAAATACCGGTATACCGTTCATGATACATCACATAAATATACCGCTTTAAGAGCAAGGCCAATTGATCGTATTCCATGGCCCCACCATACACCCAGGCCCCTATTCAATCAACAAAGGTATGGGCAATGATTGACCCGTATATAACTCAAACACATGAGAAAAAACCGCCTCATGAGGTAGGCCCTCTACCTGTAAAAACCCCTCTTGAAAACCGGTTAGTGCCACTTTAGGTGGCACTTGTGTATCAAGCCGCTGCAACAAGTCCAGCAACAACGCATACAAGTCAGGGTTAGGCTGCTCAGGTACCGTCGCCAATCGACAGGCTTGAATCCCATACATCGCCACACTAATCGCATTAAAACTCGATCGCAATGACACAAAAGAGGTCACCACCTCACAATCCAGCAACATGGGCATGCCCCCACCCTGCAACTGAACATCCAATACCGTCGTGGGCTCTAATCGACCACCAAATCGTTTTTGACTACGCGAGGCCCCTTTGGCCCGCACCATGATTCGACCCTCAGTCAGGGTAAACAGTTCAACCCGTTTATCGGTTTCATACAACGGGGCAATGCCCGTTACGATGCCACGTAGCCGTCGGGGGGCACGCACAGTTTAATCCATCGGTGGGTCTCATCCACCCAAGACAATTGGAGGTCGTAATCAAAGGACAAGCACCCAAACGACTGCTGGGGCCATTCCACAAAAGCCAAGGACACCCCCTCTAACACGGCAGACATATCGAGCATGTCAACCGCCTCCTGAGAGTGCAAGCGGTACAAATCCGCATGCAAAAACCGACCGTTCGGATGGGAATAAGTCCGAATGATATCAAAAGTAGGCGAAGACGTGCGAATGCCCCAGCAGGCCGCCATGGCCCCTATCAAGGTGGTTTTTCCGATGCCCATCTCCCCCCGAACCGCCACGATCGAGGGTATCGGCAACAAGGCCATCAGATGGGTGGCAACGTGGGGTAGCCCATCCAACGACACCAGGGTAGACCACGATGCATCAGTGTAACGCGATAACCGCTGGTTGGTACGAGGGTCAGTGGCGTCCGGCATCAGATGCAACAATGGTTCTAATACAAACGATCGCTCGTGATACCTCGGGTGGGGTACGATTAAATCAGGGTCTTGGATTACCAGATCCCCATAAAACACGAGGTCCAAATCAATCGGACGAGACGCCATCCGCTCGCCGATCAATCGACCCATTTGTTGCTCAATGGCTTGAAGACAGGTTAACAAGGCATGGGGGGACCGATCCGTCTCCAACTGCAAGGCCGCATTTAAAAACCGAGGGGTACCCGGTGACATCCCAACCGGTTCGGTTTCAATCAACGGGGACACAGACAGCACACGGTCACCCGGTTGGTGGGTCAAGCACTGAATGGCATGGCGCAAGTTGGCCTCACGATCGCCTAAATTGGAGCCTAGTGCAATGGTTGCGATCGTAGCCATTCAATCAACACTTGCACCCCAACACCACTCATGCCCTTCACCCGATGCCCAGCCGATTGGGTGGTCTTCATCATGCTGGCAATGTCAATGTGGGCCCAAGGGGTCGATCCGACAAATTGTTTTAAAAACACAGCCCCCGTACAAGTGCCCGCTTTACCCGATTCGGAGGCATTGGCCATGTCAGCACTATCTGATTTGAGATAGTCCATGTACTCATCCCACAATGGCAACTGCCACAACCGCTCATCGACCCGATCTCCCGCCGCTATCAACGATTGAATAAGCGTCGCATCCGTCCCTAAAATCCCACAGGCCATCTCACCCAATGCCACCGAACAAGCCCCTGTGAGGGTGGCCATGTCCACCACCATGCGGGGTGCATCACTCTCAATGACATAGGCCAAGGCATCCGCCAACACCAAGCGGCCTTCGGCATCGGTGTTGATAATCTCAATCGTTTTACCATTGTAAGCCGTCACCACATCACCGGGCCGTTGGGCACGTCCCGATACCATGTTTTCGGTTAACGCCACCATTCCCGTGACCGAAAGAGGAAGGCCCATGGTGGCAACCGCCACCATGGTAGAAATAATCGCTGCCGCCCCACTCATGTCGGCCTTCATATCGGACATCCCCTTGGCGGGCTTAATTGAAATCCCCCCCGAATCAAAGGTAACCCCCTTGCCAACCAAGGCAATCGGGGCACCGGCTGTCGGACGATAGCGCATGATGACCAAACATGAGGCTTCATCCGACCCTTGGGCCACCCCACAAAACGCCCCCATTTTCAATTGCTTGGCACGATCCGCATCAATCACCTCAATATCAATGGGTAACCCACTACACGCAGTGGCAATGTACTGGCTGATATACCGGGGGGTGCACTCGTTGGCCGGCATATGGGCCAATTCACGGGCCTGACAGGTGGCCTGTGCCATCACCGTAGCCTCGTCAATCCAGTGGGTCAACTCAGGATGATCGGCCACCAGCCTCAGTTCTGTTAGCGGCTCTTTTTTGGGTGTATCCGAGAAATGGGTGACCCGATACCCCCCTAAAACCCATCCCACCACCGCCGCCTGAACCAGTGCGTGATGACACTCCGGCAGCACCACCTGAAGATGGGGCAAATGGGCAACCGAACGGGCCAATTCTCCCATGGCATATCGAATGGAAGCGGGGGTCAGGGTGTCGCCCACACCCACGAACCAAATAGGGGGTGCCGCCTGAACCATTTTAATTTCACCCCGCTTAGAGGCAAACTGCGACCATGTGAGTGCCGATTGATACGCCGACGCCCAAGCTGGAATACCCATATCTTGAGAGAGAAGATACGCCAATGGCTCGGTGGTAAGGGGATGGGCTTGGGTGGTAATCATCATAACACTCCTTTTTGATACTGGTTTAAAATGATACTAGCACGTCTTGGCGACGATGATAGGATTTTTCTTTCGTGATCCGATGAAAGATCCCCGTTTCGTCCACCGGCATCTCCGGCAAAAGGTGAGCCTTAAAGGTGGCGTCAACCGAATAAGATGGGGCCACATCCCACTCATATATCCCCTGTGAAGGCATCAGGTCAGACGATCGATCGGCCACCACCGATGCCAAATGCAAGGCCATGTGTCGACCAATGGCCGACTCATGCATCCCCCCCACAAAACAGGCAAGCCCCAGCAACTGGGCACGTCGCCATACAGCCAAAGCGGGCCCCAATCCCCCCAAGCGGGCAGGCTTAATATTGAGCAGGGTGGCCGCACCCCATCGCGCACATGTCACCACATCGCCCACTGTTTGCAACGATTCATCCAAGGCTACCGGCACCCCGTCAACTTGGGTCAGGGGCTCCCAATCCCCAACCGGAAACGGTTGCTCCACATACGCCACACCCGAGTGTTGGAGTTGGGCCATGTCGTGCAAGTCAAACCCCCCATTGGCATCAAGGGCCCATCGTCCTTGATAAGATGCAAACGCCGAGAGAATCAGGGGGATATCCGCCGGACAAGCCTTTAACTTTACCAAGGGGTAGCCTGCATGCAACCAATCAAGGGCCGCCTCAATCCCCCCTCGACCCACCACTGGGGTAACCGGAATCGCATCGCGATGGGTACCCAAACAAGCAGCCAGCGATGTTGGGGATTGACGGGCAAAGAGGGCCCACATGGCCATTTCGAGGGCCGCTTTGGCCATGGGGTGGCCCACCATCACCTGATCTAAAAAGGGGGATACCTCAGCAGGATGGGCAAACCCCGGATGGGCCAACAAGGCCGGGATGAGATACTGATCCAACGCCCACCACGCCGTCTCGGTCGTTTCATAGCAATAATCCGGGGTTGGCAAGGCCGAACATTCAGACCACGCCACCTCACCTGCCACCCCCGTGCAACGGAGCAACACCAACAGGCGCTCAGTCCGTGTCACAGACTGGGTCACAAAGGGAGTCCGATACATCAGGGGCAGCACCATCATCTGAATGGCACAACACGCAATCATCGGGTCATTCGTTTCACACAATACCCACCCCCATACAAGGTCGTTAAACACAAAATCATGGTGGGCCCTGATGGCATATTAAACCAAGTGGTCACCCACAACCCACCCAACACACAAGCAACTGCCACCCCCACAGACACCCACATCATGGAAGGCAAGGTGCGACACACCAATCCCGCAATGGCACCCGGTATGCTAAGCAAGGCCATCACCAATAAAATCCCAACCCCTTTGCTGGCCAATACCGTGGTAACGGCCAAAACCGACAACAGGCATCGATTGACCCATCGAACCGGTACGTGCCGAATCAGGGCATACTCATCATCCAAACACACCAATTGAATAAGCTGAAAAAAGACGCCCATCACCCCCATCACCCCCATGGCCCAGCCCATCATCACCCATGTATCGATGCGACTCACCAATAAAATATTGCCAAATAAATACCCGAACAAATCCGCCGTATAGCCCTGTCGAAAATGCAACAGCAACAACCCCACGGCCATCCCCACCACCCACACCAATGCCAGCAACGTATCCTGGTGATCACGGGTTTTGTGTTGAATGATATCGATTAACCACGCCGCCAATACCCCCGATAGCAAGGCCCCCCACAATGGATTCACCCCCCACAACACCGCTGCCCCTATTCCTGCAAATGACGTATGCGACACACTACCAGTCAACCCCGATAAGCGTTTGACCACCACCAAGGGGGACACCAAGCCACATACCAAGGCCAAAAAGAACCCTACCAAGTACGAATCAAGAAACATCATGACCGTGCCGATGGGTGTTCAAATGAATGGGAAAATCATACAGTGATTGCATGGTATCGGTGGTGATATCGTGGGCATGATGCAACACCAAGCGTTGGTTGAGACAGGCAATATGGGTGGCAATTTGAGGAATGGCCGTTAAATCATGGGTCACCATGACAATCGGAATGGTCAACGACAACGACGCCACCATCGAAAACAAGGTGGATTCCCCCCCGGGGTCCATGGCACTGGTGGGCTCATCTAGCACCAGCATGTCTGGCTGGTTGCTCAACAACCGGGCCAACAAAACCCGCTGCAATTCACCCCCCGATAGGACCGACAACGGGCGGGTGGACAACGACTCAATGCGTAACGAGTGCATCCAATGTGCCACCGCATCCGATACAGGAGGACGGATCCCAATCCATGGGCGCTTTAGTTGGCCCAAGGCAATAAAGTCCAAGACCGATATCGGGTAATGACGCAAATGAGTGGGCCGTTGGGGTAAATAGCCGATTCGGTGCCTTACCCTCACAGGGGCGTCACCCAACACCGTTACCTTGCCCACAGTGGGTTCAATGAGACCCACCAACAAACGAAGCCAGGTGGTCTTTCCTCCCCCGTTGGGACCTAAGACCACCAGACAAGACTGACCATGCCATTCAAGTGTTATATCTTGTAACACCTGAATACCCGCCACCTCATAAGACACCCCCGCCATCCGAATCACCGGCACCGTCATGAAACAGATAATCGAGCCAATGGCCGCCATCCCATTCGGGACAAAGCCCACGAACGCCAGGGGGAGTGGATATAGTGGTTATAGACCTCAATACAAGCGTTCACGCGATGTATTTCATCCTGCAACAACCCCCATGCCTGCTGATCGTCATACCGATCGATGGGCCCCATGCGATTCCACAATCGCTGACGGTGGCGAAGACACCCCATCTGCTGGGCACGTACCCAATCCAATTGCTCTTTGACATTGGACGGTGGTGGCGAAATGGGTTCAACTGATGTATCCACCCGATGATACAACCCATTCACGGATTGAAGATGGCCTACCAAATGAGATGTGCGGGTATCAATGGCCGCCTGCAATGTGATCGCACGATGATGAATCGACAAAAAAAATGACACCACCAACATCCCCATGATCACCACACGTGAGGGACTAACTTTAGAAAACAACCAACGCATGCCTACCCTTTCTTAACCCAAGCCATTCATTTATGTAAGGCATGTTATCTTACGGCCCAGGGCAAGAAATCGACAACCCCTTCGTCATACACCCACTCAACGCCACCCCATGACAAAATGCCCCCCCACCCTCACACCTCACCCTTTAGGAGCAAACCCATGCACCATCCCCGTCTGACACTGTTTTGAACGGGTGAACCCAACACGTCCCCCCTCCTTTTTTCGTTTACCCGTTCATTGACGTATCGTCATGATCGTCGGTCATATCCCTCATGACCTATTACACCCCCACACATGACCCGCCCCCTTGCTTGGGCATCATAACGGCACCACCCCCTCCATGCAGACAATAAGTAGGTGGGCAGGGGATTCCATCAACCTGATGGGGTCAACCCATCCCCACCGACACAATCGAACCCAACGATGGGGCGCCCATTTTTATTCAGTCCCAAGACCCATAACTACCCCTCCAACTCAGTGTGCCAGCACACACAATCGAGTACATCCTACACGTCGATGTCACACAGAACGTGCGCCGCCCAATCCGCCTACGCCCCATCCATTTCCGTCATATTCCGTCATAGAGGGCCTCTCATGTTCAATGTCCCACTAACAATGGGTTGCATCGAGCAGACTGGGTGTTAACTGGGCTTGGTGTTGAGGAAAGGATCGTGTTTTGATTGATTCCAAGCAAACCCAGATCATGATAGGATACGTACTTGTTTACTGGTTGTTTTTAGTTCGGCATCAAAGCAAATGCACCAACCCACTCATCACCCAACGGAGGAAGCCATGCACCATCATCACGACCAAGACCTACAGCAGTTAATTCAACGTGAAATGAACCGACAAAAGCATACGCTGGAACTGATCGCCTCAGAAAACATTGCCTCAGAAGAGGTCATGCAAACACAGGGGACTTGGTTAACCAATAAATATGCCGAAGGCCTACCCGGCAAACGGTATTATGGGGGCTGCGAGGTAGTCGATGAAGTGGAACGCTTGGCCATTTCACGTGCCAAAGCATTGTTTCACGCCGAGCATGTCAATGTTCAGCCCCATTCAGGTGCCCAAGCCAATATGGCAGTCTATTTTGCGTTGCTACAACCTGGCGATACGGTGTTGGGGATGAATCTGGCCCACGGGGGTCACCTGACCCATGGGTCACCGGTTAACTTGTCCGGCTCTTATTATCGGTTTATTCCGTATGGGGTCAGGGAATCGGATGAAACATTGGATTACGATGCCATTGCCCAATTGGCCGAACAACACCGCCCCAAAATGATCGTGGCCGGGGCATCTGCCTATTCCCGGATCATTCAATTTGATCGCTTGCAACACATTGCCCAATCGGTCGGGGCCTTGCTGATGGTAGACATGGCCCACATTGCGGGGTTGGTGGCCAGCGGCCATCATCCCAATCCTGTCTTATATGCCGATGTGGTCACCTCCACCACCCACAAAACACTAAGAGGTCCTCGCGGGGGCATGATTTTATGCAAAAAAGAATACGCCAAAGCCATCGACAAAGCGGTATTCCCCGGCATACAAGGCGGGCCATTGATGCACGTCATTGCCGCCAAAGCCGTGGCCTTCAAAGAAGCATTGGATCCCACCTTTGCAATGTATCAAACGCAGGTGATAGCCAATGCCCAGCGTCTGGCCCATTGCTTACAAGAAAGTGGATGCCGCATTGTATCGGGCGGGACAGAAAACCACTTGTTATTGGTCGACTTGCGGTCGTATGGCGTCACAGGAAAATGGCTCGAGTCCGCATTGGATCAAGTGGGTATTACGGTCAACAAAAACGCCATTCCATTTGACACCGAAAGCCCCTTTGTCACATCCGGTATTCGAATTGGGACCCCCGCCGTGACTACCCGTGGTCTCAAAGAAGCCGAAATGGATCAAATAGCCGATTGGATACTCCAAGTCCTCAGCCAGCCCGACACCACCACCCACTGGGAGGTGATACGCCAAGCGGTGCGGGCACTCACCGATCGGTACCCCATTCATGGATAAGGACCCAGCGATTGGGTGCTTGGGGCCCGAAGGAACCTTTAGCGACCACGCCACCCAACAATGGATAAAGTGGCAGCGACAGCCGCATCGCATCCACTATTATCACAGTATCCCGTCACTGATTCAGGGCGTTGAAACAGGGGAAGTGGCACGGGCCGTGGTACCGGTTGAAAATGCCATTGAGGGCCCCGTTCACGCCGCATTGGATCATTTGGCGGTTAGCAAGCAGAGCCCCATTCAGTGCGAATTTTTAATCCCCGTGGCACTGTGTTTGTTTGCCCTACAACCCACTAAACTGTCCGAGATTCGATGCATTGCGTCTCATATCCAGCCCTTGGGACAATGCGAACAGTTCATCCATACCCACTTTGATCCCCTTCCCGACTTACATGGGATGCCCTCCACCGCCAAAGCTGCGAGTGAATTGGTCAGCGGCACCCCGTCTTTTTCGCACGGCAACCCATTGGATGCCTGTGCCATTATTGGCGGACAATGGTTAGGCCCCATGTTTGGATTGCACCCAATTGCGGAAAACATTCAGGATATGAAACACAATCAAACCCGGTTTTGGGTCATCGGCAATCCCATCACACTCCCCAACGCCCCCAATAAAACCAGCGTGGTATTTACATTGCCACAACATGTTCCGGGGGCATTGGAGCGTGCATTATCGGTGTTTACCCAGCACCAGATTAACCTGAGCAGCATTGCATCTCGGCCCACCAAAACCCGATTGGGTGTCTACCGGTTTTTTGTCGATGCAGAACATGAAAGGCACTCAATCAATCCGGTATTATCCGAATTAAAAACCGTTGCCCAGGATGTATCATGGTTAGGTACTTATCCCTGCTTCCAGGAGATGTCAGATGATTGACCCACGGTTGCTACGTGAACAGCCGGCATTGATCACCCAGAGTATGGCCAATCGACAAATGGCCCCAGATTTGGTTGAGGGCCTCATAGCGGTTGATGCCAACTGGCGACAGAAGAGTGCCGAACTCGATGCCTTAAAAAACCAACGCAATACCCTCACCCCCAAAGGCAAACCCAGCCCCGCCGAACAAGCCCTACTCAAACAATTGTCGCAGACCATCAAAACCCAGCAAGATGCCGTGTCAGCACTCGAAGCCACACGATACGACTTGATGATGCAGCTCCCCAACCTCCCCCATTCTTCGGTACCGATTGGGGCATCAGAAGCGGATAACGTGGTGATTAAAACCGTGGGAACCCCACCAGCATTTGATTTTACACCCCAATCCCATGATGTCATTGCCACTGCACGGGGACTGATCGATTTTGAAGCAGGTGCCCGCATCACAGGTAGTCGGTTTGCGGTCTACACGGGTCCCGGTGCCAAATTAGAGCGGGCATTAATTAGCATGATGTTGGATCATCATACCGATCGTGGTTACACCGAATATTTACCCCCTGCCATTGTTCATCGCAACAGTTTAGAAGGAACCGGGCAATTACCCAAATTCGAAGATGATTTATTTGCCTTGAGCCATACCGATTATTTCTTGAGCCCCACCGCCGAAGTACAATTAACCAATTTATACCGTCATCAAATCATTCCCAGCGACCAACTCCCCCTCAACATGGTGGCCTATACCCCTTGCTTCAGAAAAGAAGCCGGAAGTTATGGGCGGGACATGGCCGGGATTATTCGTCAACACCAATTCAACAAAGTGGAACTGGTTAAAATGGTTCACCCCGAGCAGGCCGCAGATGAATTGCAACGTCTGTTACAGGATGCCGAATCCATCTTACAAGCCCTTGAACTACCCTATCGGGTGGTGCAATTGTGCACAGGGGACCTGGGGTTTTCGGCTGCCATCACATACGACATTGAAGTCTGGTTTCCATCACAAAACAAATACAGAGAAATTTCATCGGTCTCTCATTTTGGGGATTTCCAAGCCCGTCGTTCTATGATACGATGCAAAAATGTCATGACCGATGATGTATGTTATGTTCATACGTTAAATGGATCAGGGCTTGCGGTTGGTCGCACATTAGCAGCGATCTTAGAAAACTTCCAAACATCAGATGGTGCCGTGAAATTACCGGCGGTGTTATCTCGATTCTTCAAACAAAGTGCTTCTGGGGTGTGGTTCTGATGACGCAATTTAGACCAAAAGACAAAGGTGAATACATATCGTTTTTTAAGGCATTGGCCAACGAAGAGCGTATGGCCATGGTGCAGTTGTTACATGAAAACAATGAGATGTTTGCACAAGACATTGAACGAAAATTTTATCTGGAGCAGTCGACCACATCGCATCATTTAAACATTTTGCGTCGGGCGGGTATTATGAAAACCCGAAAAGATGGTCGGCGTATTTTTTATTCATTGGACTATGACCAATTCAAAGTCAAATGGCAAGAAATCGGGAATCGCTTTTTTGATCCTAACCCAAACGGGTTATAAATATCGCTTTTTTTCGATACATTTGACCGGGCTTTTTTGATCGATTCTATGATAGTTAAATGGGGGAAGATCAGCAAAGGAGACGCTCAATGTTAGAAAAAACCAATAACAAAGCGCCGCAACATGATAGGGGGGATAGCCTACCTGACAACCGTTCAAAATATATTGACATTTTGAAAGGTATTTTGCCCTACATCCAGACTGACGAGGCCAAGGTCATCCTGGCACAGGTCATGATTGCACTCAAAGTGGAAGGGGTGATTGGAGAAGAACTGACCCCCCAGTCCAAAAAAATGGTCACCATTATTAGCCGATCGATTATGGACCA
>Ga0192647_100617_pt1 | contig 24918 bp, 21 predicted proteins | sample LauGreFa1BDMLBSN_2_FD_133046 | JGI IMG/M metagenome (GOLD analysis project Ga0192647, IMG submission 133046) | Freshwater lake microbial communities from Lake Michigan, USA - Fa13.BD.MLB.SN - reassembly | ecosystem: Environmental > Aquatic > Freshwater > Lake | place: Lake Michigan, USA...
GCATCAACGCCTGTTGAGTGTCGCAACGTCAGAGTTCGACTACGAGCCGTACATCGATGACAACATGCGAAATATCCCCGATCACTATCACGCTCACGCGAGAGGTCGGGGATTGGGATTTGCTCAGGCCCCGCGTCGACGAGGCGTTTGAAAGAGTTTTGATGCTGTAATCAGCAAGGACGGCGGATTGGGCGACCAGACATGATCAACCTTTCTGTTGATGAACAGAATTCATCAAATCACCGTGCGTGAGATTTTCCGATAGGTCATTTGGACTATTGTGAGATAATCTCACTCAGAGTGTTTCTCCTACCACTCAGCGACATTCACGAATCACCTTTTCCTCTCGGACCGCCTTCTAAGGTGACGTCATGAGTTTGTTTCCAAAACCCGTTGATGTTTTGCCACATCGGGCGCCATTTTTATTCGTGGACGAAATCACGGCTGTCGAGCCAGGAGTTTCGGCATCAGGTGTTTGGCGTCTCACGGGTGATGAGTGGTTCTTCGCAGGACATTTCCCAGGTCGGCCAACGTTGCCCGGAGTGTTGATGTGTGAAGCGATTGCGCAGATGGGAGCCATAGCCGTTTTGGTAGGTGGAACCCATGCGGGACGGATTCCGCTTTTTGGTGGGCTCGATGGAGCGAGGTTTCGGCGACAGGTTCAACCAGGTGACACTTTGGAACTGGTTGTTCAACTTGGAAGGATGTCAGCTCGTGCTGGCAAGGGATCGGGCAAAGCGTTGCTCAACGGTGAAACTGCGTGTGAGTGTGACTTGATGTTCGTTCTTGTTGACGCCTAGTGGCGTGACAGTTTCTGATCCGACGTTGTCAGGCCGGTGCCAAAATGACCGAACCGTTGTGACCACCGAAACCGAAGTTGTTCGAGATCGTGGGACCAGGCTTCCATTCACGGGCCGAACCCATCACGAGATCGATAGACACGCCATCATCGAGGTGAACCGTTCCCGCAGTTGCTGGTATCAACTTATGTTGAAATGACAACAAGACTGAGGCCGCCTCGAGAGCACCCGCCGCACCAAGTGCGTGACCGGTGACGCCTTTGATACTTGTGACGGGCGGTCGATTTGGAAAGACCGTCGACATCGCTGCGGCTTCAGCCGCATCGTTGAGAGGAGTCGACGTGCCGTGGGCATTGATATAGGCGATGGCGTCATGATTGAGACCAGCTTCGTCAAGGGCGAGACGCATGCAGTTGATTGCACCCCTTCCACCTGGAGATGGGGCTGTGATGTGGTGAGCATCGGCGTTGCTCGCGGAACCGAGGATTTCGCCCAAGATTGTCGCGCCTCGAGCGACCGCGTGGTCCCAAGCCTCAAGCACAAAGATTCCTGCACCTTCGCCCATCACGAATCCGTCACGTTCACGATCGAATGGACGGCTCTGTCCAGTCGATGACAGCGCAGTCATGTTGTTGAATCCGGCCAACGAAGATGGGGTAGCAGCAGCTTCTGAGCCACCACTCACGATCGCATCACAACGACCCATCGCGATGAGTCGTGCTGCGTAACCCAAAGCATGGGTTGAAGCCGCGCAAGCAGTGCAGACAGTTTCATTCGGACCCTGCAGTCCGTACTTCATAGATATTGCGGCACCCGAAGCATTGGCCATCATCATCGGAACTAAGAAAGGCGAAACTCGACGTTCACCTTTCTCGAGGCGGATCTGAATCTGTTCTTCGAGAGTGCCGAGGCCGCCGATACCGGTGCCAATGATGACTCCGAATCGCGTCGGATCAACACCAATGTCACCAGCTTGGGCCATCGCTTCGGCCGCGGCAGCAATCGCGAACTGTTCAACACGATCGGCTCGACGCGCTTCTTTGGCATTGCCGTCGAACCAGGGCAATGGATCCCATTCAGGAATCGTTACCCATTTGCCGCTAGTGATTCCGGGACCGAGCAGCCCCGACCAAAAACTTTCTTGACCAATGCCACACGGGGCGACAACGCCGAGTCCGGTGATGGCAACTCGGCGTCCAATCATCAGGAGAGCTTTCCAACAATCAGGTTGTAAGCCTGTCCAACGGTCTTGACGCCTTCGATTTCATCTTCGGGGACTTCAACGTTGAACTCTTCTTCAAGTGCCATGACGAGTTCTACGAGATCAAGACTGTCAGCGTCAAGGTCGTCGCCGAAAGAGGCCTCAAGGGTGACCTTGTCGGCGTCAACGCTCAAAACATCAACTGCGCACTTACGGAAACGGGCGAAAAGTTCTTCATTCATTGTGGTTCTCCTATGACGGCCAAATGCTGGCAACGGTTCTTACTGTAAACGCTGGGACGTTCAAAATGGGGATTTTCGGGGCTTAGTGACCCATGCCCAATCCACCATCGACTGGGATGATCGCTCCTGTAATGAACGCTGCATCGGCTGACGCCAAAAATGTGATCGTTCCGGCAATTTCGTCGGGGCTGGCGAGGCGACCCAAAGGCACTGCAGTAGTCAACGCTTCTCGTCGATCGTCTGATAACGCGGCCAACATGTCGGTGGCGACAGGACCAGGGGCGACAACATTTGCGGTGATTGAACGACTCCCTAGTTCTCGAGCGATTGATCGGGCAAGACCAACAAGTCCTGATTTTGAAGCCGAATAATTCGCCTGTCCTGCCGATCCTAATAATCCGACAACACTGCTGACGAAGATGATGCGACCCTTGCGGGCTTTCAACATCCCTTGCGCTGCACGTTTTGCAACTCGATACGCCGCAGTGAGATTTGCGTCAACGACTTCGGTGAAATCATCTTCGGACATACGAAGCAACAGCATGTCCTTAGTCATCCCAGCGTTTGACACGAGTATTTCGACTGGTCCGTAATGTTGTTCAACAGCTTTAAATGCGTCGTCAACATCGGCACTACTTGTGACATCGCACTTGACAGCGAAGAATCCTTCTGGAGGGGGACTCGAGTTATAAGTAACCGCCACACGGTCGCCCAATGCCGCAAACCGATGTGCCGTAGCTAAACCAATTCCTCGTGAGCCACCAGTGATCAGAACAACACGCCCAGTTGCTTCAGACATCATCGTCCTTCCCATTTAATGATTGCGCTCGCAGCAGTCATTCCTGCTCCGAAGCCAACGAGTAAAACTGTGTCGCCTTTTTTCAGCATCCCGGTATCTGCAGCATGAACAAGAGCCAACGGAATCGATGCCGATGATGTATTGCCGGTGAAGTGGAGGACCGTGGCGGCCTTTTCGATGGGGATATCAAGCCGGTCACAAGCGGCTTGGATGATACGAATGTTGGCTTGATGAGGAATAACAACGTCAATATCTGCTGACGTGAGACCGGCTGCAGCGAGTGATTTTTGCGCACTATCTACCATGATGCGCACAGCGCGACGGAAAACTTCTTTACCTTCCATCTTGATAAAGCCACCTAGTTCGGCGTACAACGCGTCTTCTGCCGAACCATCGGCGTCAATATCCCAAGACAGCATCTGCCCAGGACCATCCACTGCTTCAAGTACCACTGCACCAGATCCGTCGGCGAACAACACCGCAGTATTGCGGTCAGTCCAATCGGTGATTCGCGACAATGTGTCGGTTCCGATCACCAAAACTTTCTCTGCACCCATTGCGATAAGACCATGGGCGACGGTGAGCGCGTAGACGAATCCGCTGCAAGCAGCATTGACATCGAAAGCACCGCATTTCAGACCTAAAGCATGTTGCACTGTCGATGAAGTAGCGGGCACGCAGCGATCGGGGGTCGTTGTCGAGAGGACCAATGCGTCAATCGCTAGTGGATCAACTCCGGCCATCTTCATCGCTGCAGATGCCGACTGAATACTCAGTTCAGCGGTAGTTCCACCGATGTGGCGTTCGCCGATACCACTACGTTCACGAATCCACTCATCGGAAGTTTCGAGAGTCTTGCTGAGATCATCATTGGTAACGATCTTTGGTGGTAAAGCACCGGCCCAACCGGTGATGACCGCGCCACGGATTCCAAGAGGAGTAGCAGGCACTTTAAATCGTCCTCAGCCAAGCAATTGGTTGGCGAAGGGTGACTCGTTCACCATCGACTGCGATGAATGATTGCAGGATTCCTTCAAAAACAGACACCACCGGAGTTTCGCCGATCATTCCCAAGGTCTGGCCGATGGCGATTCGATCTCCTGGTTGAAAAGATGTGAGAGGAGTAAAGACTCCTGAAGCACTACTGACGACGAGTCGTTCGACTGCAAAGAGGTGCTCTCCTTCGTGCTGTTGAATACCCGTAGGTGCTGCGTTGTTCACCCATTCGATGAACTTGTCGAGTTCGTCGGGAGTAGAAACTGAGATAGTGCGAGAACCTTCTAAGGTTCGTTTGGCCATCCCGGTTAAAACTCCGCCTGGACCGAGTTCGGCAAAACCAGTGACGCCTAGATCGTTCAGTGTTAACAGGCACTGTTTCCAACGAACTGGACTTGACAATTGAGCCGACAAAAGACTGGCCCATTCGTTTCCATAGTTGTGAGCAATTGCGTCAACATTGCTGATCACTGGAACTTCAGTGTCTCGAGGATTCGCCGAAGCGATTGCTTCACGCAAGCGATCGCGTGCGGGAATCATGAATGGAGTATGAAACGCGCCGGAGACTGGTAAGGCCATTGCCTTCTTCGCTCCGAGTTCTTTAGCGATGACAACGGCCTTGGCAACTCCTTCGGCTGAACCGGCGATCACAATTTGGCCCGGAGCATTGAAGTTGGCCACCCAAACATCGCTATCGGCTCGGCGGCACGCCACTTCAACGAGTTCGTCATCGAGTCCCAAAATCGCCGACATGGTCCCGGGATTATTTTGTCCCGCTTCATGCATTGCCTCAGCCCGCTCAACAACAAGTCTGACGCCGTCATCAAAACCGAGAGCTCCGGTTGCTGTCAGAGCGGTGTACTCGCCAAGGCTGTGGCCCGCGCAAAAACTTGGTTCGACACCGAGACGTTCAACCGCGTCAAGAACCATCAGACTCGAGACGAAGGTCGTAAGTTGCGCGTTGCGTGTGTCTTTCAACTCATCGGCATCGGCGTCCAGCAACAAACGTCCGACATCTCGACCCGAAACGTCAGATGCTTCTTCGACGAGCTCCCATGATTCGTGCTCGGTCCAAGGGCGTCCCATGCCTGGACGTTGAGATCCCTGACCGGGAAAAGTAAATGCCAACACGATTAGAAGTTAGACGCTGGTGAGACCCAAAACGGGCTACCGCCGAGTAACGACCAGAGGACTAGCCAACCAAAGTGAGTCCTTTTCGGTGATCGGGGCTAACATATTTGGGTCGCCCCGGTAGCCCAACGGCAGAGGCAGCGGTCTCAAACTCCGTACGGTGTGGGTTCAAATCCCACCCGGGGCACGACATTCTTGGTGGCGTTAGCGGGCAAAATGTGGCCGTTAGCGCCACCAGTTTGTTTTTCAGAAGATTTTTTGGCTTTGGGTAGGCTTCCAACGTGGGTCATCGAATGATTGAGCGCCGTCTTCGTGAAACAGGGGTTCGCTTACGTCGTCTCCGCGAAGAACTTGCAGTCGTCGATGAGCAGTTGGAGCATCTGAATGACGATGCAGAGGACAAAGAATTGCGATCGCTTGTGTCAGAGACTTCGGGTGCTGGGGTTGAGTACAGAGAGGCTCGGTTGCACGCCGAAGCGATGCGTCGTCACAGGACACAGGTCCATAGTTCAATTCTTGAACTTGAAGCTAAACAAGATGAGCTTTTGGACAAGATGAACCTGTCGTGAGTGACACTTGATCCATTGAGGTATCGGGTGTCAGAAAGTGCTTAAATGCAAGCATGAGTATTCGAGTGGTGATTGCTGAAGACGAAGCCATTATTCGTCTTGACCTTCGTGAAACCCTCGAAGAAGAAGGTTACGAAGTCATCGGTGAAGCCGGTCGGGGTGATGTAGCTCTCGAACTCATCAGAGAATTGAAACCCGATCTTGCCATCCTCGATGTGAAGATGCCTGGTATGGACGGACTCGAAGTCGCCCGCATGGTTGGCGACGAGAAGATTTGTGGTGTTCTCGTACTGACAGCTTTCAGCCAGCGAGAGATTATTGAGCAAGCCCGCGACGCCGGAGCTTTGGCTTACCTTGTCAAGCCATTCCAAAAGAGTGATTTGATTCCCGCGATTGAAGTTGCCATTGGCCGGTTTCGCGAGTTGCAAGCACTGACTGGTCAAATGGAAGTTCTTGGAGAGCAGCTAGAAGCTCGCAAAATTATTGATAAGGCCAAAGGTCGCTTGATTGATGAATTCAATATGAAAGAGCAAGAGGCTTTTTCGTTCATTCAACGCACCGCCATGAAGGATCGTTCGCGAATGAGAGATGTCGCGGAGAAAATTTTGTCGGGAGACCTACAGCCTTGAGTGACGCTGACAAGACAGTGCTCGTTCTTGACGGCAACTCGCTGACGTATCGAGCTTTCTACGGCATACCCACCGACATGGTGACGGCGAGCGGGCAGGTGACGAATGCCGTTTATGGTATGACGTCAATGTTGCTGACACTGTTGAAGGACCATCGTCCGAGCGGAATCATTGTTGCTTTTGACCGGCCTGAACCAACATTTCGTCATATCGCCGAGCCGACTTACAAAGCCCAGCGTGAAGCCAGTCCAGACATCTTGCGCCAGCAGATGGGAATCGTGAAAGAACTGCTCACTGCGATGGGCGTCTCGATTTGTGAACTGTCAGGCTTTGAAGCCGATGACGTGATTGCCACCGTGGCCGATCAGGCAGTTGCTGTCGGTTACAAGGTCATCATCGTCACTGGAGATCGCGATAGCTATCAACTTGTGCGTGACCCAGACGTACGCGTTTTGTATAACAAGCGTGGAGTATCTGACTATGCGCTCTACGACGAGGCAGGAATCTTTGAGAGGACTGGAGTAACCCCAAAGCAATACGTTGCTTACGCGGCACTTCGGGGTGATCCAAGCGACAACCTGCCGGGTGTTCCTGGAGTCGGTGAAAAAACAGCAGCGAAGCTCATCGCAACATATGGCGGACTTGACGGAATCTTCGCTCACGCCCACGAACAGACTCCTAAATTGAAGGCTTCTCTGATAGATAATGAGCAGTTAGCGCGCAAGAACGAAGGCCTAATGACTCTTCGTCATGACGCGCCCATTGAAGTTGATCTCACCAATCTTGCGGTAACGCCTAATGCGCCTGAAGTCGCGCGACTCTTTGATTTTCTCGAATTCAAATCAATGCACAATCGATTTCGCGATGTCTTACAGCTCTTGGGCCACAGTGCCGCAATCGACACGTTTGTAGCTGTGACAGAAGTTGTTGAGACTCAAGTACTTCACGCTGAAGTGACAACCGCACGTACTGCTGATGAAGTTGTCGCCCTGTTAATGACGGATCGACTTTTCAATATCGCCGCTCAGTGGTCTGGAGAGCCTGGGCGATCCAACTTAGTCGGACTTGGCATTTCTGATGACGTTGAACAGTCGTCAACAATGTGGATTCCAGCAGCGTTGTTGCACGACTCAGCCGTTCAAACAGCTCTACAACCCTGCGCCTTTCGTGCCCATGATGCCAAGCCGATCATGCGCAGTTTGTTGCTCGTGGGCATTGATCTTCAGGGCTTAGTTCTTGATACAGCGATTGCCGCTTACCTCATTGATCCGGCCCAAACGAAATACTCGCTTGCTGATTTGGTGATTAAGTATTCAGGGGTCCGTTATCCCGATGATGATGCTGCGAGTTCCGGTCAACTGGATTTAGATGCAACTGGAGTTGATGACGCTCAACGCGCGGGCCGTGACGCACTTGCTACTCACCATGTAAGTGAAGAGTTACTTAAGGCTCTCGACGCCCAGGGCATGCGAGTTTTGTACGACGACATGGAGAATCCACTTGTTCGGGTTCTGGCCCGAATGGAATTCTTGGGTATCGCCGTTGACCGCGATCAATTGAAATCAATTGCTGCTCGTCTCACCGCAGAAGCTCGTGAACTTTCTGGTCAGATTCAAACTCTTGTTGGATATCCGTTCAATCCCAATTCGACGGCGCAACTGGGCAAGATTCTCTTTGAAGAACGAGGATTGAACCCTCCTAAGAAAACAAAAACTGGTTACTCAACAGATGCGGCAACTTTGGAAAAGTTGCGCGATGAATGGCCTGAATTCATTGACCCATTAATGCGCTATCGCGAAATTGAAAAACTTCGCGGAACTTACGGCGAGGGCTTGCTTGCCGAAGTCGCTGCCGACGGTCGAATCCATGCCACGTTTAACCAAACAGTCGCTCGTACGGGGCGACTATCAAGCGATCAACCGAACTTGCATAATATTCCGACTCGAACTGAAGAAGGTCGAGTCTTTCGCACAGCTTTCGTTGCGTCAAAAGGTTGCGAATTGATGGTGGCCGACTACAACCAGATTGAACTGCGTTGTATCGCCCACTTGGCCAACGATCCCGGTTTGATTGAAGCTTTCACGAGTGACCAAGACGTTCATAGCGCCACTGCAGCTCGGGTATTCGGGGTTCTGCAGAGTGATGTCACTTATGAACAACGTTCTAAAGCCAAAATGGTCTCCTACGGTCTTGCGTACGGGATGGAAGCATTTGGCCTCGGTCAACGTCTCGGAATCAGAACTGATGAAGCAGCTGGAATTTTGGATGCTTACTTTGCTGCATTCCCAAATGTTCAGGCGTACATGGATCGCACTGTGGCAGAAGCTAAAACAAGGGGCTACACCGAAACTCTTTTCGGACGACGTCGACGAATTCCTGAACTCGAAAATGCAAATTTCCGAATCAGGCAGGCTGGTGAACGCCAAGCGATGAACGCCGCAATTCAAGGTTTGGCTGCCGACATTTTCAAGATTGCTCTGATCCGGATTGATGCAGCGTTGACTGAAGCGAATCTCGCCAGCCGTTTGGTGCTTCAAGTTCACGACGAAGTGATTGTTGAAGTACCCCACGTTGAAAAAGACCAAGTGGAGAAGTTGGTGCTCGAGATCATGCAGAATGCGACCGCACTTGATGTTCCTCTCGCTGTCAACTCGGCCTGGGGAGCAACATGGGCCGAGGCCAAGTCGTAATTCCTGGTGGACTTTTCGGTGGACCTTGATGACTGATCATTGGTTTGAACCCATGGCGAGTCATATGGGTCGGGCGTATTTGAGGTACTCATTTACGAAGGGGACTGTTCAAGAGGTTGACTTCCTGATGAGTCATCTGAACTTGCGGCCGGGACAGCGGGTGCTTGATGTCGGGTGTGGTCCAGGTCGTCATGCTCACGAACTAGCCCGTCGCGGAGTGGTTGTTCACGGGATCGACATCAGCCATGAGTTCATCGAGATCGCCAACGAAGATGCGGTGGCCGGATCAACTTTTGAGCGGCTAGACGCTCGTTTGCTGAGTGAGGCGACCCACCTGCGTAATTTTGATGCCGTCATTTGCCTGTGCCAGGGAGCCTTTGGTCTCATGACGGCACAGGGCGATGACGAAACCGTTGTGAAGGGTCTGGCCGATTGCTTGAGGTCTGGTGGTCAGCTCGCGTTGTCAGCGTTTAACGGATATTTCGCAGTGAAATACCATGTAGATGCCACTTTTGATGCCTTGAGTGGAGTGTCTCATGAAGTCACGGAGATTCGCAATAGTGCAGGGGAGACTCAACAGGTGGACCTGTGGACTGGTTGTTACACGCCACGCGAATTACGACTGCTGTTGTCTCACCGCGGTTTTTCGGTGATTTCGATCTCGTCGGTTGAACCAGGTCATTACGAAGAGACGGTGGCAACGGTCGAATCTCCTGAGTTTTTGGTGAAAGCAGTCAAGAACTAAACCCACACGAATATGGGCCAGTCTGGGGAAAAGTGCCTCTGGACTGGTAACTTTGCAGGGTTCTGTCCTTGGGCAGAACATGTCCCTGTCCAATCAACGTTGTGCCCAACCTTGGGTGCTTCGTTCTTATGAAAGTGAATATCCCTTGTCCGACACTCTGAGCCCCTCCTCGTCAACTTCCTCTGCAATGGGAACTTTTGACGCAGAAGGAAATTACGTTCCCCGCCAAATTACTGAAAATGACCTTGTTGGTTCATTCGCCGATGCGATTGAAGGCACCATGGTTGAAGTCGAAGACGGCCAAGTCGTTTTCGGAATCGTTGTAAAGATCGACAAGGACGAAGTTCTTCTTGATATTGGCTACAAGAGTGAAGGTGTTATTCCATCACGAGAACTCAGCATTCGTAACGATGTTGACCCCGGCGAAATCGTCAAGCTTGGCGAGCAAGTCGAAGCTTTGGTTCTGACCAAAGAAGACAAAGAAGGTCGTTTGATCCTCTCCAAGAAGCGTGCTCAGTACGAGCGTGCGTGGGGAACGATCGAGAAGAAGAAAGAAAACGATGAAATGGTCGAAGGCCTCGTTATTGAGGTTGTCAAGGGTGGTCTCATCGTTGATATCGGCTTGCGTGGCTTCTTGCCAGCATCGCTCGTCGAGTTGCGCCGTGTTCGCGACTTGTTGCCATATGTCGGCAAAGTGATGCAGGCCAAGATCATCGAACTCGACAAGAACCGCAACAACGTTGTGCTCTCACGTCGTGCATATCTTGAAGAGACTCAGAAGGAAGCTCGCGATGGCTTCTTGACTAATCTCAAGGTTGGCGATGTCCGTGAAGGTGTCGTCTCGAGTGTTGTCGCTTTCGGTGCATTCGTTGATCTCGGTGGCATGGACGGACTCATTCATGTCAGCGAATTGTCCTGGAACCATGTTGATCACCCGGGTTCAGTTGTTGCCATCGGCGACAAGGTCACAGTCAAGGTTCTCGACATCGATTACGAACGTGAGCGCATCAGCTTGTCACGCAAACAGACCGAAAAAGATCCGTGGGAAGTCTTCGCATCTGGTCACGAAGTTGGCCAGCTCGTGTACGGCCGTGTCACCAAGTTGGTTCCATTCGGCGGGTTCGTTCAAGTTGGCGAAGGTATCGAAGGTCTGGTGCACATCTCAGAAATGAGCACCCAACACGTCGAAGCTCCCGAGCAGGTTGTGACGCCAGGCGAAGAGTTGTGGGTCAAGATCATCGATCTCGATTTGGCACGTCGTCGCATCAGCCTCAGTATCAAGCAGGCTGCTGAAGGTGGAGAACTCGCCGAGGAGTACCGCAAGCACTTCGAAGTCGACGAGCACGGCAACTGGTCAGCCGGAGCCGATGATGCTTCACGTGAAGCCACATGGGCCGAGTATTACGGTGAAGGTGGAGAAGGTGCAGCAGCTGCTGCGGCCGCCGCTGAAGCCACCGAATCAGCACCAGAGGCCTGATCGTTCGGGCTTATGGTCCGATTTTGATGATTCCCATTTTGACCGCCCGGATGACCGCTTGTGTGCGGTCCCGGGCGTCAATTTTTTCATAGATCGAAGCTAAATGGTTTTTCACCGTCTTTTGACTGATGAACATGGCCTGAGCTATTTCGGGGGTCGACTGACCGTCGGCTAGCAACCGGAGTACTTCTAGTTCGCGCTGACTTAAGACAGATGTATTTGTCAGAACCACGGCTTCTGATTCTTGCAAAAGGGCCTGAGCAAATTCGGGAGCAATGATCACATCACCGTTGCAGGCCATATCGAGTGATCGCATCACTTGATCAAAGGTGGCGTCTTTCGTGATGTAGCCAACTGCGCCAGCCTTTAGAGCCTGACGCACCAATTCGATCTCGACATGCATTGTGAGCATGACGACTCTTTGCCGCGCATCAGCTTCCATAATCGCTCGGCACGCCGTGATGCCATCGCCTTCGGTCATCGATATGTCCATCAAAATAATGTCCGGTTGAACTTTTAAAGCCACGGCTACCGCACTTGAACCGTCAGATAGATCGGCGACAACTTCGTGCCCCGATTCTTGGAGCTGACGTTTCAGCGACTCACGTAAAAGGAGATGATCGTCGACAAGCATGATTCTCATTGTGATCTCGAGTCATTTGACGACTCATCGTCATTGTTAACGGGAAGAGAGATAGAGATTGCCGTTCCGTAATCTCTATCTCGAAGCGGCGATTCGATCACGAATGTTGCTCCGATACTTTCGGCCCGCTCAAGGATGCCAGTCAGACCGTACGAGTCTGGGCGCTTGTTCTTGGTTTGAATTCCGATTCCATTGTCAACAACTGCAATCGTCCACAACGAATCTGTAACAACCGAGGTGATCAGAATCTTCGTTCCCTGTGAATGGCGCTCAGCATTGATGATCGCTTCTTTGAGAATCTCCCAGACTTCATTACTTAAGTAGTTGTCTAGTTGAGGAAGGTTTGACAGTTCATAAGAGACAACACATTGCGAGCGTGATGTCACACGTTGAGATAAATCAACGATCGTGTCGTACAAAGATGCTTCTCCATTAAGGCCGACTCGCAGGTCATACAACATTTCACGAACTTCAGCCAGAATTGAACCGACCTGCTCACGGATCGCTGAGATTTCAAATCTCGTCTGTTCGTTATCTTCGTTTCGTTGCAAACGATCCAATTCGAGTCCGACAAAAGCCAAGCCACTCCCAGTTCGGTCGTGTAGGTCACGAGCAATTCGTCGACGTTCTTCGCTTGCGCTCTGTCGCCTAATGTCACCAAAAATATGAGCATTGTCGACTGCGACGCCGAGTGCATCAGCGACCCCAGTGAGAACTTGTGTTTCTCGCTTCAGATCATGCTCTTCGCGCCATTCGGCCGCAATGAGTCCGACAACCATGCCACGCGAACGCAATGCGCAGTAGGCGCCAACGCGGGCTTCTTCGGCGAAACCCTTTGCATCGTGAGAAAGTTGAGATGCAATACTTCGGTTGAGATCGAGGGACTCTCGAATATGCGCCGGAAGGTCTTGGACTGCAATTTCTAAGAGATTGGCCGAGCCTCGTCCACGAACGATCGTCAGGCGTGACGCATCTTTGTTCGCCAACAAAATTGTCACGATGTCTGCGCCAACAAGATCGGGGACGTGAGAGACCGCCTGGTCGAGAACAGTCTCGAGGTCAAGAGATGAGGGGAGCGTGATGGCAATCTTTTGGAGTGATAGGAGCAGCTGATTTGCTGAGGACAACTGATCGATCGCGTCCTGATCGACATCGTTGCGACGTTCATGACCAGACGGGGGAGCTGTGCGAGCCTGTCGCCGGTCAACCAACGGCCAGGACAATTCTCCGGTCTGGTCTTGGCTGGTCACTCCTCGTAGAGAAGGGTGATTGCGAGCTCGAGCAATCTTTCTTCGGTCCACGAATAGTTAGAGTACCTGCCCGTGTATGCCGTAGCGTGATGTTGTGATTCTCGTTGGTTTAACAGGCGGTATCGGGTCGGGTAAATCGACGGTTTCGTCGTTGCTTGAAGGTAAAGGTGCGATCATCATCGACGCCGACGCAATCGTGCGGGAAGTCCAATTGCCTGGTTCTCCAGTGTTGGCAGAATTGGCCTCAAAGTTTGGTCCCGAGGTACTCGCTTCCGACGGTTCACTAGATCGTCAGGCTGTAGCAAATATTGTTTTTACTGACCCCGAGGCTCTGAAGTCGCTGAACGCGATCGTTCATCCAGCAGTTGGCAAAGAAATGAATCGCCGCATGATTGAGCAACGGACAACGAAGAACGTCGTCATTTTGGATATTCCATTGCTGACTGAAAATCCAAGAGAAGGTTTGCAAGGAAAAATTGTTGTTGACGTGCCAGTTGAAGTGCAAGTTGAGCGACTTGTCAAGTTTCGTGGTTTTGACGAGGCTGATGCTCGCGCACGAATCAGTCGTCAGGCCACGCGAGAGCAACGGCTGCTAACAGCTGATTTCGTGATCGACAATAGTCACGATCTCGAAAGTCTGATTCCTCAGATTGACAAGGTTTGGGATTGGTTAGGGTCCCTCCCGCAACTACCAGACGACTATGAGCCGATCACCCCGACTCCTAATGCGGGTCCTCAGACTCCACCAAGTAATCCATGAGTGACTTAGTTTCTGTTGAAGAAAACATTCCGTTTCGAGTTGTTTCTGAGTATTCGCCGGCTGGAGATCAACCTAAAGCCATAGCTGAATTGAGTACGGGAATTGAATCAGGTCTGCGTTTTCAAACCTTGCTTGGTATTACTGGGTCGGGTAAAAGCGCAACGATCGCGTGGACGATCGAAAAGACTCAACGGCCAACTCTGATTCTGGCTCCCAACAAGAGTTTGGCGGCGCAACTTGCGCAAGAAATGATGGAGTTCTTCCCAGATAATCGAGTCGAATACTTTGTCTCTTATTACGACTACTACCAACCTGAGGCTTACATCGCTTCTTCCGACACGTTTATTGAAAAAGATTCGTCAGTTAATGATGATATTGATCGTCTGCGGCACTCGGCGACTGCTGCTTTGCTGACGCGACGCGACACGATTGTTGTTGCATCAGTGTCGTGTATCTACGGTATGGGTGACCCTGACGAATACCGAGGGCAGCTTTTAGAGCTACACATCAACGTCGACTATGACATGCGCAGCATCTTGCGGCGCCTGGTTGACCTGCAGTACGACCGCAACGACATGAGTCTTGGTCGCGGGAAATTCAGAGTTCGTGGAGACACTATTGAAATTCATCCGGCGTATGAAGAGTCGGTATTGAGAGTTGAAATGTTCGGAGACACCGTCGAACGCCTGACGATGATCGATCCTTTGACGGGCGAAACCCTTCGTGAATTGGCGCGTACTGTCGTTTTTCCAGCGACTCACTACGTGGCTGGTGACGAAAGAATGCGGCGTGCTGTCTTAGGAATCGAAAGCGAGTTGCAAGAACGTTTGGCTTTCTTCGAGGCCGAAGGCAAATTGCTAGAAGCGCAACGACTCCGTATGCGAACACAATACGACCTCGAAATGATGCAAGAAGTCGGATATTGCAATGGCATCGAGAATTACTCGCGCCATATCGATGGCCGTCAGGCCGGAGAGCCACCGTTTACCCTGCTCGACTATTTTCCGAAAGATTTTCTTTTGGTCATTGATGAGAGCCACGTTGCGGTTCCTCAGTTACATGGTCAATTCGCAGGCGATAGAAGTCGTAAAGACATCCTTGTCGAACACGGTTTCCGTCTACCTAGCGCTCGCGACAATCGTCCACTTCACTTTGAAGAAGTCATTGAGCGAGTGAATCAATGCGTCTTCTTGTCGGCGACGCCGAGTCCGTACGAGCTCAAGATTTCTCAGCAAGTTGTTGAACAGATCGTTCGCCCGACTGGACTAGTTGATCCTGAAGTCATCATCAAGCCGACGAAAGGGCAGATTGATGATCTGATGGAGCAGGTCAATAAGCGAGTGACGATGGGCGATCGCGTACTTGTCACTACTTTGACGAAAAAGATGGCTGAAGATCTTACGGAGTATTTGTTGGAGCAAGGTATGAGAGTGCGATACCTCCATTCAAATATTGACACGATCCAACGAATTGAAATTCTTCGTGCTCTTCGTCTAGGTGAGTTTGACGTTTTGGTCGGAATCAATCTTTTGCGAGAAGGTCTCGACTTACCCGAGGTCAGCCTTGTCGCCATTCTTGATGCCGACAAGGAAGGGTTTCTCCGCAGCGAAACTTCGCTGATTCAAATGATTGGTCGAGCAGCACGAAATGTTGACGGAGAAGTGGTGATGTACGCCGATCGGGTGACACCTTCGATGGAGAAAGCAATTTCCGAAACGAATCGTCGTCGCAAGTTGCAAGTTGCGTACAACCTTGAACACGGCATCAATCCTCAGACAATCCGTAAAGCAGTGAGCGATATTCTTGCTCTTCTGCATATTGGCGGGGATGATTCGGCGCCAGTGCCTGGCAAGGATCGACGGCGTCAGAAGGAACGCGACAAGGTGAAGAGCGAATTGAAGACCCTGCCACAACAAGAACTTTCGCGTTTAGTACTGACACTTGAACAGGAAATGCACGAAGCAGCCGCTGACTTGAAGTTTGAGTATGCCGCCCGATTGCGTGACGAAATCAACGACCTTCGACGTCAAATAAAAGATGCAGGTTAAGTCGTGGCCGTCCTTCATTCACTAACCTTCGCTCATGTCTGATCGTCTCATCGTGCGTGGTGCACGCCAGCACAATCTCAAGAACATCAGTATTGATATTCCTCGCGACAAGATGGTGGTTTTCACCGGTCTTTCTGGTTCAGGAAAGTCTTCCCTAGCGTTTGATACCATCTATGCCGAAGGTCAGCGTCGATATGTCGAGTCCTTGAGTGCCTACGCTCGACAATTCCTAGGTCAAAAAGATCCACCAGATGTCGACTTCATCGAAGGTCTGTCGCCAGCGATTTCAATTGACCAGAAGTCGGCGAGTAGCAACCCACGGTCAACAGTCGGGACCATGACCGAGGTTTATGACTATTTGCGTTTGCTGTACGCGCGCATCGGAGTCCAGCACTGTCCAAATGATGGAACGAAACTTGCGTTGCAAACTCCCGAAGAAATCGTTGATCGAGTGTTGACCCTAGATGAGGGTACGCGTTTTATGGTTTTGGCACCCGTTGTCAAAGGCCGTAAAGGTGAGTACGAAGCTTTGTTGAATGACTTTGCGGGACAGGGCTTTGTGCGAGCTCGTATTGATGGCGAGATCGTTGATATCACGGAGTTCTTAAAGACAGATCAAAAACTCGGTCGTTACGACCAACACACCATTGAGATTGTGATTGACCGCCTTGTAGCCAAGGGCGACAATCGTCGCCGTCTCACCGACAGTATGGAAACAGCACTCAAGTTCGGTGAAGGTGTTGCTCAGATCTTGGTGACTGAATCTGATGACATCTTGACTTTTAGTCAGTTCTTGGCCTGTTCAAAGTGCGGTGAATCCTTTGAAAAGCCCGAACCGAAGAACTTCTCTTTCAACTCGCCCTATGGTGCGTGTGTTACTTGCGATGGGTTAGGAACAACTTTCGAAGTTGACCCTGAGCTAGTAATTCCCGACGGTGACCTTGCTTTAAACGCGGGCGCAATTGCTCCATGGAAGAGTGCGACGACTGGATTCTTTCTTCGAATCCTTGAATCAGTTGCTGCGGACCACAAGATTGACCTCACCAAGCCTTGGGACAAACTCCCGGCAAAGTCACAAAAGATTGTGCTGAATGGTTTGCCGGGAAACATTGTCGTTAAATTTAAAAATCGTTACGGCAAGGCACGTCAGTTCAACACCACTTTTGAAGGTGTCATTCCTTGGATCAAACGTCGACATGAGCAGGCTGAGAGCGATTGGAGTCGCGAACAATACGAGGGATACATGCGACTTGTCCCTTGCTTGGCCTGTGAAGGTGCTCGACTCAAGCCTGCAACATTGGCCATCACCATCAATGGCAAACACATTTCTGAAGTATGCGAAATGTCAATTGGTGATTCGGCCAAGTTTTTGGGCGAGCTCACTTTGTCAGACCGAGATCGAACGATTGCTGAAAGAGTTGTTAAAGAAATCAATGCTCGGTTGGGCTTTCTTCTTGACGTCGGTCTTGATTACTTGAGTCTCGCCCGCACCGCCGGAACTCTCGCTGGTGGCGAGGCTCAACGTATTCGCCTCGCGAGTCAAATCGGCTCCGGTTTAGTGGGAACGCTTTACGTCCTCGACGAACCTTCGATTGGCCTGCATCAGCGCGACAATCGACGACTCATTGAAACTTTGTTACGTCTACGTGATCTGGGTAACTCGGTACTTGTGGTTGAGCACGATGAAGAGACAATCAGAGAAAGCGACTGGATCGTTGATATAGGTCCGGGTGCTGGTGAACACGGCGGCGAAGTCGTGTACAGCGGTCCGTTCAAAGGAATTTTGAAGGTTAAAGAGTCCGTGACAGGTCAGTACTTGTCGGGCAAGCGTTCAATTCCAGTTCCAGAAATTCGCCGTAAGCCAGGAGCACAATGGCTTGAGGTTGTGGGAGCTAAAGAGCACAACTTGCAAGATGTCACAGTGAAGATCCCACTGGGATGCTTTGTGGCCGTCACCGGTGTTTCGGGTAGCGGTAAGAGCACATTGATCCGAGATATTTTGTTGCCAGTTCTCATGCAACGTATTTACAAATCTAAAGATGCTCCGGGAAAGCACAAGAAGATCAACGGAATTGAACACCTTGACAAGGTGATCGACATGGATCAATCGCCGATTGGTCGTACTCCGCGGTCGAACCCAGCAACGTACACAGGAGTCTTCGACAATATTCGCAAGCTGTTCGCGACAACAGCTGAAGCCAAAGTTCGCGGCTACATGCCAGGTCGTTTTTCGTTCAACGTGCAAGGTGGACGTTGTGAAGCTTGTTCGGGTGATGGAACAATCAAAATTGAAATGCACTTCTTGCCCGATGTGTACGTTCAATGCGAGGTATGTAAAGGCGCCCGATACAACCGGGACACTCTTGACATCATGTTCAAGGGTAAAACGATCGCTGACGTTTTGAATATGCCGGTGGCGGAGGCAGTTGATTTCTTTACTAATCAACCAGTCATCGCGCGACATATGCAAACTTTGGTTGATGTCGGATTGGGTTATGTCAGGCTGGGTCAGTCAGCGCCGACGTTGTCGGGCGGAGAAGCCCAACGTGTCAAGTTGGCTTCTGAGCTAGCAAAGCGCAGTACTGGTCACACGATTTATCTCTTAGATGAACCAACTACTGGATTGCATTTCGAAGACGTACGACGCCTTCTCACCGTTTTATCGCGACTCGTTGATCAAGGAAACACAGTGTTGGTCATTGAACACAGTCTTGACGTGATTAAGACTGCCGACTGGATTATTGACTTGGGCCCCGAGGGCGGCAGTGGCGGCGGTTTGATTGTTGCTGAAGGTGCACCCGAGGTCGTGGCGAAAACCAAGGGTAGTTACACCGGTCATTATCTGAAGCCGATGTTGGGTATTTGATCGAGTTGTAGAACTCGCGTCATCATGGTCACCCGTCCGCCCACTGGATCAATCCCAGAGTTACCTGGTTCGTATCAATTCAAAGACGTGCACGGTCGGGTTATCTATGTCGGCAAAGCATCAAACCTTCGTCAACGCCTATCTAACTATTTCCAAGATCCAGCCCAACTGCACCCGCGATCGGCGCAAATGGTGTCAACCGCTGAATCCGTTGAGTGGGTGACAGTTCGCAACGAGGTCGAAGCTCTCATTCTTGAATTCAGTCTGATCAAACAGCATCATCCGAGATTCAACGTTCGCTTGCGAGATGACAAGAGTTACCCTTTTTTGGCTGTGACGACTGACGAGGAGTGGCCTCGAGCTGTGGTCATGAGAGGACGAACTCGTAAAGGATCTCGATATTTCGGCCCGTACCCCCACGCATACGCGATTCGCGACACTCTTGATTTGCTTCTACGAACTTTTCCGATTCGTACATGTGGTCAAGGAAAGTTTAACCAGCACAACAAATTAGGACGCCCATGTTTGCTCTTTCACATTGAGAAGTGCAGCGGCCCCTGTGTGGGAGAAGTGTCGGCCGATGCTTATTCAGAATTGGTGAAAGAGTTCTGTGACTTCCTTGATGGGGATACCGATGAAGTCGTCGCAAAATTACAAGACGATATGAATAAGGCTGCTACAGCCCTTGAATATGAGAAAGCAGCGAGACTTCGAGATCGGTTGCAGTCGGTTGCGAAGGCGATTGAGAAGCAACAGATAGTCGGCGAAAAGAGTGAAGATATAGATCTGATTGGTATCGCCCAAGACGAGCTTGAAGCTGCGATTCAAATCTTTTATGTTCGCAAGGGTCGGGTTGTTGGGCGCAAGGGCTTCATCCTTGACAAAGTCGAAGACTTATCTCAGTCTGGTTTGATTGATCGGATCATTGAAGCTCTTTACGGCGATGAACCAGTTCTTGGTGTGCCCAAGATGGTGCTCGTGCCCGATCTTCCGCTAGCTATGGCGACGTATGAAGAGTGGTTGAGTTTTCAACGTGGTTCTAAAGTTGAAATTCGTATACCTCAACGCGGCGATAAGCGCGAACTTCACGAATTGGTGACACGAAATGCGACGGAAGAATTCGTTCGTCATCGAATGAAGAGATCTGCGGATCACAATGCCCGAAGCAGGGCACTGACTGAACTGCAAGACCTTTTAGGTTTGCCAGAAGCTCCGTTGCGCATCGAGTGTTACGACATGGCGCACCTTCAAGGCACCGATTACGTCGGTTCAATGGTGGTGCTCGAAGATGGCTTGCCAGCAAAGCGGGAATATCGTCGCTTCAAGGTTAAAGAAGTACCTGGCAACGATGATTACGCCGCCATGGAAGAAGTTCTGACGAGGCGTTTCACCGCGTACATAGAAGAACGTGAGCAACCGATCGAGACAGACGAGTTAACGGAGCAACCGAAACCACGAACGAAGAGGTTCGTGTATCCACCTCAGCTTCTTCTCGTTGATGGAGGCAAAGGCCAGCTAGCAGTGGCTGAGCGAGTGTTGAAAAATCTTGGATTAGATCTCGAGATTCCGGTTGCTTCATTAGCTAAGAGATTCGAAGAGGTTTTTATCCCGGGACAATCTGAACCCGTTGAAGTACCTCGGGGTAGTGAAGCATTGTTTATGCTTCAACGAATTCGCGATGAAGCTCACCGTTTCGCTAATTCGTTTCATCGCGAGCTACGAGACAAGCGAATGGTGACGAGCGCTCTTGATGGAATCCCAGGATTGGGTGAGGCTCGGAAGAAAAGAATTATCAAAGCCTTTGGTGGAGTCAATGCTGTCAAGAAAGCTTCTCTAGATGATTTGCAAGGGCAGACGTGGTTGCCAGAGGACGTGGCGCTGGCGATTTTCAACAAGTTTCACCAATCTTGAATTAAAAGTGAACGATCCTTGATTTAGAAGTGAATCAGAATTTCAGTTCGAAACTTTTCGTACGAGTCGAGACGGGATTGTGAGTCCTTCCCCAAGGTGAAGTCGGGAATGATGATCTCGTGGTATCCCAGAGCAATCAATTGCCCGATGTGATCAACGATGTGGTCATTTGAACCGATGATTGATCGATCGCTCGGCGCTATTTTGGTCAGTTTCTCAACCAATGCTTGATCGTCAGCAAAAAAGAACATTGCTTGCACGGATTTATGAATGTCTTGGCTGTCACGGCCAACTGCATCGCACGCTTGTTGAAACGTTTGTATTCGCTCGGTCGCTGTAGCTACATTGCCCCAGGTATTCCATTCGTCTGCGTGGCGAGCAGCAATTTTTGACATTCGCGGACCGCCGGTTCCGACCATGATCGGAAGCTTGCTTTGTACTGCTTTGGGTTGACAAGTTGCGTCTGTGATTGAAAAGTGTCGACCAGTGAAGTTGGTTCGGTCGTTAGTCAACATTGACACGATGACCTGTATTGCCTCTTCGAAACGGTCAACTCGGTCTTTCCCTTCAAGCAGGTCAACCCCGTAGGCAAGATGCTCATTGATTTGCCATCCAGCACCGATACCGAGGGTAAGGCGCCCATGAGAAATTTGATCAATTGTTGCAGCAGTGTTGGCCAACACTGTCGGATGTCGAAAGGTGGTTGGCGAAACTAATGATCCAATGCGCAACCGTTCAGTGACCGCGGCTATTGCTGCAATCATGCTCCAACATTCAAAGACATCACCATCTTTAGTGGTTCCTGTTTCGTCGTTTGGCATGAAGTGATCGGCGTACCACAACGAATACCATCCGTGTTGATCGGCGTAGACGGCGAGGTCACGAACGTCTGTCCATGAGCGCTCGGGAGACGGCCATACGGAGAACTTCGCTGAAGATTCTTTATTGGTAGCCACAGGCAAAGGGTAGTCGTGTCGTAACCTCGGTGTGTGGCTTCTGATTCTTCGTTTCCTTCTACCGAAAACACTTTGTGGGAAGACAACGCACAATGGTGGATTGACGGTTTTACTGACGGTGCAGATGCTGAATATGAAGAGCAAATCTTGCCGTTAGCGGCCGAAGAGCTTCACGGGATGAATGATGTACTTGATGTTGGTTGTGGTGACGGTCAGGTCTCACGTTTGGTCAAAAGGCTCGGCGCACGATTTGTCGCAGGGATTGATCCAACATGGAATCAGGTGACGGTTGCATCTGAACGAGGTGGAGGATTACACGTCAGTAAAGCCGGCGCCGATGGTCTCCCATTCTTTGATGAAAGTTTTGACGCTGTCGTTGCTTGCTTAGTCTTTGAACACATACAAGATCTTGACACCGCAATATCCGAAGTTGCACGTGTTCTTCGGCCAGGCGGTCGCTTCTGTTTCTTCTTAAATCATCCTCTACTTCAAACGCCCGGAAGTGGTTGGATAGATGATCAAATTCTTGATCCGCCAGAGCAGTATTGGCGTATCGGCCCGTATCTCATTGAGCAGGAATCAAATGAAGAAGTTGAAAAGGATATTTTTATTCCCTTCATCCATCGGCCATTGAGCAGATACATGAACGCTCTCATCGAAAATGGTTTGTACGTGCAACGCATGCTCGAGCCTGCGCCTCCTCCTGGATTTTTAGCTCGAGCAGCAGAATATGAAGATGCGTCGACTATCCCTCGTTTGCTGTACTTGCGTTCAGTGAAACTAGATGTCTAATCAGCGTCTGCTGAAAATAGGGGTGCAACTTCAGACCCACGAAGTTGCACCACCTATGTACCTTGAGGTTGTACAAGGTGCCCTAGATATTGGAGTTGACTCTGTCTTTCTGTGGGATCATCTCGTGCCTTTCACGGGGAAACAAGACGATGTCGCTTGGGATACCTGGTCACTTTTGGGCTCGGTCGCGCCTTTGTTTCGTGATCGCGAAAACCAGTTGGGCGTTCTCGTGTCTCCGTTATCGATTCGAGAGCCTGCGGTCTTGGCTCGCTCGGCGGCGACCATCGCGCATCTGGGCAATGGTTCATTTATTCTCGGCGTTGGAGCAGGCGGCTTTGAACACGACGATCGCTTGACCGACGCGCCAAGAGACTTGTCCAGTCGGATGAGATTGTTTGATCGGAGATTGCAAGCTCTGTGCAGTGAAGTCGGTCGTTTGAACGCTCATTTAGGTACCGACATATCAATTTGGGTCGGTGGTTCGGGCGAACGGGTCACCATTCCGTTGGCTGTAAAGTACGCAGACGGCTGGAACGGGTTTGGTCCTGCGTCTGAATTCGCATTGAAAGCCGGCAAGTTAACGCAACATGATTTGGAACTCAGCGTGTTGTTGACTCCTAAAAACCTTAAGAATGATCTAGTGCAATACTTTGAAGCGGGGGCTCGCCATGTGATTCGAAGTCTTCGACCGAACCAAGATTTGAATTTTGATCTACAGATCATCTCGGCAATGATCTCTGAGCGCGACCAAATGATGGGTAGTTTGTAGTCGTGGCCGACATTTTGGTGATTACAGGTCTTTCTGGAGCGGGTCGATCTGCTACAGCGGCCGTTCTCGAAGATCTCGGTTGGTATGTCGTGGACAACCTTCCTACTTCGTTGGTAGACACGATTGTTGAGTTAGCCAGTGTCCCAGGGTCCGAGATTGATCGACTGGCCTTGGTGGCGGGTCGCCAACATCTTGAACTGATGCCGAAAGTTGCGGCAATGCGTGCTCAGGGACACCAGGTGCGGGTGGTGTATCTCGATGCCACCGATGCCGAATTAGTGAAACGATACGAATCGTCGCGCCGTCGTCACCCGCTCGATTCAGAAACCAACGGTTTGTTAGAAGCGATTCAACGCGAACGGCACCTACTTGAACCCATGAAGGGCGACTGCGACCTTGTCATCGATACGACTGAGCTCAATGTTCACCAACTCAAGACAAAGTTGGTTGGGGCTTTTGAAGTTTCGGCTCTTGAGCGTCTTCAAGTTTCGGTCGAATCTTTTGGTTTCAAACACGGATTGCCACTTGATGCTGACATCGTGATGGATGTTCGGTTTCTTCCTAACCCCCATTGGGAGGAAGAATTGCGTTCGCTGACAGGACTCGATATTCAAGTGCGAGATTTTGTTTTAGAGCGTCAAGAATGTTCAATTTTCGTCAACGGGCTCGTCGCTCTCCTTGAATCGGTACTTCCGCATTACGCCGCAGAGGGAAAGAGCTACCTGACGATCGCCATTGGCTGCACGGGCGGACACCACCGATCTGTGGCAGTCGCCGAAGAGATCGGTTCTCGCCTTCGCTCGGCCGGCCAGCCCGTTCGGGTTTCACACCGAGATATTTCTCGTTGATATTTCTCGTTGAAGGCTTTCCCAAAGGGTCTTTTGTCAAATCTCGCGTCTTGAAAGGCTGAGAAATCCTTTTCTCGGTCGCCTCGCAGACTAGGTTTTAGACGTCTCTTGGACACTTGTTATTAATAGACGTCGTATATCGAAAGGATCGCCATGACTGTGCGAGTTGGTATTAATGGATTTGGCCGTATCGGTCGTAACTTTTTCAGAGCGGTTCAGGCTCAAGGAGCCGATATCGAGATCGTTGCAGTCAACGACCTTGGTTCGGTCAAGACGATGGCTCATCTTTTGAAGTACGACTCGGTGATGCGTCAGCTTCCTAACGACATCAAGGTTTCGAAGAACGGCATCAGCGTTGATGGTGTTGAAATCAAGGTACTTAGTGAGCGCGATCCAAAGAATCTTCCATGGGGAGAACTGGGAGTTGACGTTGTCATCGAGAGTACTGGTTTTTTTACCAAGCGTGATGCAGCTGCCGCCCACCTTGAAGGTGGCGCTCCTTTGGTGATTGTGTCGGCTCCTTGCGATGGTGCAGACGCCACATTCGTTTACGGTGTGAACCACAAAGATTTCGATTTCAAAACGCAGAAGGTCATCTCAAACGCTTCGTGCACTACGAACTGTTTCGTACCGATTGTCAAAGTTTTGGACGATGCTTTCGGCGTAGAACAGGGTCTCATGCAAACAGTTCACGCATACACCGGCGACCAGTCGCTGGTTGACGGTCCGCACAGCGACCTGCGTCGTGCGCGTGGTGCAGCAATCAACATTGTTCCGACAAACACCGGTGCTGCTC
>Ga0192647_100618_pt1 | contig 24911 bp, 18 predicted proteins | sample LauGreFa1BDMLBSN_2_FD_133046 | JGI IMG/M metagenome (GOLD analysis project Ga0192647, IMG submission 133046) | Freshwater lake microbial communities from Lake Michigan, USA - Fa13.BD.MLB.SN - reassembly | ecosystem: Environmental > Aquatic > Freshwater > Lake | place: Lake Michigan, USA...
TTGTACGTCGCCTTCTTTCCTTGCGTGGCGGTTGCGAGACTCATCAATTCAGACATTGGGTTGTCACGGAGCGCAGATAGGTCTGGCTTTCCCTCCAACAAAGATGGGACCAATTGGGGTCGACCATCGGCAGTATCAACACTTGCCGTTTTGCCGTGATGACAAAGTTGCATGCACAATTTCCCGCCAACCGAATGAATTGAATCAGCAAGGCGGCGAATTCCGGGGATGAACTTGTCATCCGAAAACGCAGGTTGGTGTCGACTCGTTGCTCCCATTGGCCAGGCAACCGCTCCGGTTCCGGTGATGACCATTGCCGTGCCACCTGCAGCACGAGCTGTGTAATGCGCAATCTCGCCGTCGCTGATTTCGCCTTCAACACACAGATTCATGTCCATCGCTGGAAGAAACACTCGATTATCCAAATCAAGACCAGCAATACGTCCCGGTGCAAGAAGTGCATTGAATTGTGTATCAGTCATAGCTGATTCCCTCGAAGGCTTTCAGTCTTTGGTATTGCTGCGCTGAATTGCGCGTTCGTCGGTCCCGAGATAACTCGCGATCACCGCAGGATTCCTTCGAATTGCATCAGGCGCACCTTCGGCAATGACATGACCCGCTTCAAGACAGTAAATGCGATCAGAAATCGACATCACCATCGGCATATCGTGCTCAATGATCAAAATTGATGCACCAAGTTCTTCTTTGATCATGCGAATCAGTGGACCAAATGCTTCGGTTTCTCGCTGTGCAACACCAGCAGTTGGCTCATCAAGCAACATCAACTTTGAATCCAAAGCAATCAAGGACCCAAGTTCTACGATGCGCCGAGTTCCAGTTGACAGTTCGCCCATCAATGAATCGGCGTAGCGACCTAAACCAAGATAAGAAATGATTTCGTCGGCTTCTCGTCGTTTGCGGCCTTCATGCTTGGGCGACGGAGGTAGCGCCAAAATTGATGGAATGAGAATCGAGCGTTGACGAGATTCAAGGGCAACCATCAAAGTTTCACGAACAGTGAGCGAACTGAAAAGGCGCGCATTTTGGAATGCTCGACCTTGACCTAATCGTGCTCGTTTATGAGCTGGCATCTTTGAAACGTCTCCCCCGAACAATTCAATGACACCCGACGATGGCACAAAACCCGATATCGCATTCACGATCGTTGTTTTTCCAGCACCGTTTGTTCCGATGAGGCCAACTACTTCACCACTTCGAACTTCAAGCGAAACGTCATCAACAATTGTTCGACCCCCCAATGTCACAGAGAGTCCCTTTGTGATGAGAGGCGTGCCAGTCGTTACGACTTTTTTCCCAGAGCCGAGCGAAGCGACTGCAGCTCCATCTTTTCGAACTGGTGGAGTCCAATTTGAACGACGTGCAATCCAGTTCAACAAGTTGTCACGACCTGAGTGAACGATTGAAATCAATCCGCTTGGGAAATACAACAAAACGATCAACATGCCGAAACCACTGGCGAAAAGTTCGACTTGTTTGGTTCCGTCAAAGAACAGGGGAACTGCGATGATGAGCAAAGTTCCTAAAACTGCGCCTGTGATCGATCCGATACCTCCGACAACTGCCACAGACACAATGCGGAGTGACTCATCAAAATCAAAGAGCAACCCGTCAACTTTGAATTGAGCATTACGGGCAACAAGCGGCAACAATCCTCCGGCCAGAGCAGCAAGACCACCAGATACCGCGAATGCCAAAAGCTTTGCTCGGTTTGGTGCAACGGTGTACGCCGAAGACGCAGTTTCGTTATCGCGCGTTGCGATGATTGAACGCCCGATTCCGGTGCGACGAATTCTCCAGACCACCGTGATTGCCACAAGTGCCATCAGAAGAACGAAGTAGTACACCCCGTCAAAGTTCTTTCCCTTAACAGTCCAGAAAAGTAGGCGGAAACCTTCATTTCGGTCGACGTTCAATTGCGCACTTCCACCGCCACCAGGAGCAAACTTCTCACCAACGACGAACCATGAACGAATCGCTAAACCAAATCCCAATGTGACGACCGCCAGGTACAGACCTTTCACTCGCAGCGCCGGAATTCCAACAATCACTGCGGCAATGACACCCCACACCACGCCAATCGGCAATGCCACCAAATACGGCAGGTCGTTGGCGTAATAGATCGTGATGTACGAACCCAGAGCAACGAACCCGAATTGACCCAACGAAAGCTGTCCACCCCAACCAGTAATCACCGTGACCGAGAGGGCGATGATCAGATAAACCGGGACTGAAGAAAACTTCAGCATGTCGCTCGCCTTATCAATCTGACTGGGCAGTACAAGAGCAAGGGCGGCGATCAGACCAAAGCCAGCAAAAGTTAAACCGCGATACAAGGGGTGACGAGTTAGTTCAACACGAGCGGCGCGAACCTTAGAAGAGAGTTGCCATGCTTCGTCTTTCATTGATGCCGAACGGCCAACCGTAAACAACACAACGATGATGATGACAAAGAGCACCGCGACGTTCGAGCCTGCCGGTAAATCTCCGCTCAAAGACCAAGTGATCAAGAAGCGATCGACGACTCCAGCCAAAAGTCCGCCAACGAGCGTCCAAGTAAACGACTTCATTCGTCCAACCATTGCTGCAACAAGCGAGAGAAGAAGCATCTTGGGACCCAATGCATTTTGCACCGAAGCAATGGAGCCGCCTTGTAGCGGGGCGATCAATAGTGCGCTCAGTGCTGCGAGCAATCCGGCCAATGCCCACACCTTTGTTGAGACGCTGCGAACTCCGATACCAGCAAGGCGTGCGGCCGGGAAGTTGTCGGCGGTTGCGCGGACATCCATACCGAATGCGCTGCGATGGAATAACCAACCCAAAAAGATCATGAGCGCTGGCACGAAAAGCAGAACCATTAACTGCGGGCCAGTGACATTGATGCCGGCGACCTCCCAGTTTCCACTAATCAACACTGGGAAGGTGACGTTGGTTGCCTGCTCGTCTGGAATAGGTAGACGTAACTGCAGCAGTTGAATCACTTGTGTCAGACCAAGAGTGGCGACGAAAAGCAACAACCGGGGCTGAGTAAACAATCGTCGCAGTACTAGTTCTGCCGCAACACCAAGTAGGACTCCACACAGCAAGGCGATAGGTAATGACAATCCGTATGCAATGTCGTAGCGCACTTGCAAGAGCGCCATGATGTAGCCGCCGAATGCGCCGATTTGTCCGTGAGCAAAGTTGATAACACCCGTGGCCCGATAAATCAGCAAAAGCCCAAATGCAACTAGCGAATAGACAAGACCTTGAATCAGCCCGTCGAACATAATGTCGTTTGAATACGTCAGTGCGATTAATGCACTCATGCTCCCGCTCCTGACAAGAAGACGGCTCGCAAGAGATCGTCGCGTTCAAGAAGTTCTTGGGCAGGTCCCTCAAACTTCACTTGACCGCGTTCCATAAAGACAGCACGATCGGCTATCGAGAGGGCGACGTTCACCGATTGTTCAACGATGACCATGGTGACTCCTTGCTCTTTGAGCTTCTCCACGATCTTCAACAAATCTTGTACGACAACGGGCGCCAGACCGAGCGAAAGTTCATCGATGCACAGCAGTTCGGGATCGAGCATCACTGCTTTGGCCAGTGCCAGCATTTGTTGCTGACCACCCGACAATGATCCGGCACGCTGATCTCGTCGTTGCCACAAAATCTCGAATGTTTCGTACACCTGCGCCAACTTCTCTTTACGCTTACCATGATCGGCGATCTGACGGCTCCACACCTGAAGGTTTTCTTCAACCGTCATTGAACTAAACACCGCTTCGCCACCTGGAACTAATACCAATCCCATCGAGGCTCGGTACTGCGGTTCAACCAAGGTGATCGTGCGACCATTCATACGAACCACGCCGCGATCGGGCATCACGAGTCCCGAAATCGCTTTCAAGATTGTCGACTTGCCAGCACCGTTCGTTCCGAGCAAGGCAAGGACTTCACCTTTCCGTACGTCGAAACCTACGTCGAAGAGAACTTGCAAGTTGCCATAGCTAACGTCGACGTTGCGTACCTGCAGAACCGGAATATTGCCAGGATCATTGTGCAAGCGCTGCGATTCAGCTTGTTGTTCCTTTAACTCGCCAATCGTGAGTGCGATGTCGCGCTTCATGTAACGACTGCCGTAAATGATCAACAGACTTCCCAGCAATGCTGCAGGAGGAACGACTGACGTCAGCGCGGTTCGTTCGCCGTGAGCGTCAGACAATCCGCCAGCGAGAAGCCCACCAAAGAAGCCGCCCATCAAGAAGATGTACACGCCAACCATGGCAAATGCTTGCGAACGCATTTGGTACGGCACAATGGCCGAGATCGCAGGACCCATTTGCGTAAACGCCGCACCCTGGAATGCATTGCCAATAGTGACAAAAGCAATCATCACTGCTGCGCTCTGAAAACGCATACCTACCGTGACGAAAATTCCGTAACAAAGAATGCAAATGCCCATCATTCGCAGGGCTGACGGCGGGTTACGCCTAAACAACTTTTCGCCGATACGACCAGCCAGCGGAATTCCGATTAACGCTCCCGACCAAGTGATAGCACCAATCCAACCACGCGTAAACGCGCTGTAGTCATAACTATTTTTCAACAGGAGGTTGAAAGCTCCGGGCACTGCGATGAGAGCAAATCCGAGAACACCGATGCCAACTACTAAATAGTAAAAAGTGCGCACCTTCTTCAAACGTTGAAATGCTGCAGATAACAACACGGGTGGTTCTGCTTCGGCATCGACTACTGCTTCGCCGAGTACTGCTTCTTGCTCTTGACGACCACGAGTTGGCTCTTTCAACGTGAAAGACCACAAGATTGTGAGTCCCGCCGGGATTAACAGTGCGAAGAAGACAACTCGCCAGTCGCCAGCATCGTCTCCAGCAGCAACAACAATTGCGCCGGCAAACAAAGGGCCGAGAACTTGACCAAGTGGTCGACCGAGAGCTTCAATCGCGAAGATTCGCGTACGAACAGCAAGCGGATACTGGTCTGCGACGAGCGACGGCCCGATCGGCACGCGCGCTGCTGCACCAAATCCCGAACCGGCGCGAGCTAATCCCATCTGAAAGGTGTTGACCACAGACCCGGTCAGAGCAACGAAGACCAGCCATAGTGCTGAGGCGCTCGACATCACTCTTACGCGCCGGCGACGATCGGCCAGCCAGGCAAATGGCATCGTTGCCAGCACTAAGACCACGCCGCCAAAACTTTGCAGACCCAACAAGACAGTGTCTGAGATACCCAGAGACTCTTGGATGTCGGGGCCAAGCACGTGCATGGCAACCCGGTCAAACTCTTCAAAGATCGTAAATAACAGCAAAACAGTCGCCACGCTGAAGCCGCCAGTTCGAAGACCCTGGCGCAAAGTCATTGCGCTCAGGGGCGCTGCCTCGTAATCGGCTGGCGAATCAGCCTGATTGTCTCGGTCACGCCGATTTTGCTCGTCAACCACGATCGATGCTGCCAAAGCCGCCGCCGAAGGTTGTGCGGCTTGTTTACCCTCAGAATCCTGCATTTTCCCCCCGAAACTTCTTTTGGAACAATAGTGCGCGTAGACGCTATTTCTGACGGCGAATCAGAAAAATCTGACGGTCCGTCAGAAGTTTCTGACGGTCCGTCAGAAACGGCCAATTTTTCTGCTAAGTTGCCCATGCGGTTGGCCTAGTGGCACACCGACTTCACAACATCCGAGGGGGATACCACATGAAGAAATCACGCATTGCGCTCGCGTTCGTCGCGGGCGCCTCACTTATTGTTGCCGCTTGTGGCGGCGATGACGGCGGCTCAGTAACAACTGAAGCACCCGCAGTCAGCGAAGCTCCAGTCACCGAAGCACCAGTAGCAGAAGAATTGACTGCTTCAGATGTAGGCATCACTGCCGACACCATCAAAATTGGCGTCGCTGTATCAGACCTTGAAGCGATTCGCGCCATGGGTATCTCGATTCCCGAGACTCTGACGACCGATCACTTGTTTGATCGTTGGAACGTCTTCTTCGAAAAGTGGAACGCCGACGGTGGCATCAACGGACGTATGGTCGAACCAGTTCGCCTCGTCTGGAACCCGCTTGATCCAAGCACGTTCGACACCTTGTGTTCAGCAGCAACCGTTGACAATGAATTGTTCATGGTCGTGAACGGAACTGGATTGTCATCAACTGCTCGCAAGTGCTTGCTCGATGCCGGAACGGTCATCATGTACGGCGACGTCATGGGCCAGGCAGAACTTGACACCGGTCTCGCAATTTCACTTGCTGCACCGTCAGAGACTGTTGGCGAAGCCGGCGTTGCTGCTTGGATGAACTCAACTGATGCCGCACCCGGCTCGGTCGTTGGCATCTTGTCAAACAACACCGTCGCATTGTCAGCTGCCGGCAAGGCTGCTGAAGCTGCTTTGACCGCTGGTGGATTCACACCGAAATTGATTGAAATCAACTCAACCCAGGGTGATGCTGCTGCAACTAACGAAGAAGGCGCTGCCGCTGTAGCCGTCTTCCAAGCCGAAGGTGCTGTTCATACTTTCGTGGCTACACCATTCACAGAAACCCAAGGTTTCTGGGGTGCTGCTGCAGCTGCAGGATTGAAGTTCTCTTTGCTTGATACTTCATCATCTGGTTGTTCAGCATTCGGTTTGAGCCGTGCACCAGCAGCTGCTGTAGGTAGTGACTGTGTCACCGCTTACGACCACTCAACTGACGGAACTGCACTTCGTGCCGACACCGAGTTCGAAGCAGAGTGCCGTGCGTTCTACGACGCCAGCTTCTCCGAGTACTACGGTGGCCCATCTAATTCCGGAGTGCCGGCTGGAAACATCTACACCGATGCCAATGGCAAGACCTTGATTTCTGACTACACACCACAGGAATGTGCTCTGGCGAACATCATGAATCTTGGTTTGACTGCAGCGGGCGTCAACCCGACGCGTCAGTCATACATCGATGCCGTGTTGAACCTTGGCGAAGTGCCGTTGGCACTTGCTGGTGGCGGAACTGGCAAGTTTGCGCCAGGCAAGCCATACGCAGCCAATGCCTTGCACACTGTTCGTATCACCGCAGCAGCACTTGATACTGCGCCTGATGCCAACGGCTTGTACAACGGTTGTGCCGCACCGGTCAACTGTGGTGTTGTTATCAGCGATTGGGTACCGATCAGCTGACCACACGGTCAACATAAAACGAAGTAAGTAACAAAGCAGTAACGAGGGCCGCCCTGGGAACACTCCCACGGCGGCCCTCCCCTTTTTCTGCCACTCTGTACTTTCGGTTCCGACAGGTGGAACTAAAAGTACAGAGTGGCTTTCAAGTTCCGTTCTGCCCGCAGTTACGCACACACCCGTGCATGAGTCGACAACTTGCATCAATAATTCGAATCGCAGATCTACGACATGGGCTCGTATTGCTGGACGACCTCAAAGCTCTCGGTATCGGGAAAACTGCTCGTCACCGTTTGGTTTCTGAGGGTTTGCTACGCCCAATCCACCGAGGAACAGTTTTCGCAATTGGCGAGGCAAAACTGGATATCTCATCAGAAATTCTCGCCGCTTGTTTAGCCGTACCCGACTCTTGGGCTTCTGGCAATACCGCTGCCGAATACTGGGGCATTCGACGTATACCGCGTGGCCGTATTGAACTCTCTACCAACTCAACAAGGAATCCGAGATTGGCCGGGGTTCGCGTTCGACGCACAAATCTCATCGAAATTGATGTCGTCGAAATGATTACTGGCGGAAAAGTCAGTTCACCTAGACAGACCTTGTTTGAAATCGCCTTAGAGGTCGATGACCGAACATTGCTTTCCGCTTATGAAGACTGTCTGAATAGAAAACTTGTCACCGTTGCCGGCGTGCGGGAATTTGGAAGTCGTTCCGTGAAAATGGGGCGCCACGGATCCGCTCGTTTCCGAAGAGTGATATTGGGTCGACCAGATGAAGTGCCCTTCGCTATGAGTCACCCCGAGTTAGAACTCGCCAAGGCGCTTGAGAATTGCGATCCGCTTTGGCTCCGTCAATTCCCAATCTTGACGCCAGGTGGATTCACCATTCACGTCGATATAGCTCGTCCCGATATCAAACTCGGAGTGGAGGTCGACGGAGGACTCCACGACACTCCCCACGAAATTCACAGAGACAAGATGCGAGACCTACACGCCGCAGCACTCGGCTGGCAGATAATCAGACTCACAACTACTGACATCGAAACAAACTTAAAAGCGAGCGTGGCTCTCGTCCTTGAAATTGCCAACACAAGGAAAAAACAAATCGCCTAACTGGAACCAACTCGCCACTCTGTACTTTCGGTTCCACCTGTCGGAACCGAAAGTACAGAGTGGCAGGAACGGGATGGTTAGCGGGCGAGGACGGTGTAGGTGTCTTTGCCGGACTTCAGAACGGTTCCGGGCACCGCCCCATTGGCCACGCCGTTCTCGACAATCGTCACGCCGTTCACGAGAACTCGCTTCACCCCGAACGAACCAGCAGTCAATCGCGACGAGTTACCCGGAAGGTCGGTCACCAACATCGCATCTTCTGATCCGATTTCGTCAGGGTTGAACACCACGACATCGGCACACGCGCCTTCTCGTAATTCACCGCGGTCGACTAATCCAAACAACTTCGCGGGCTGCGAGGTCATCATCTTCACTGCAAATTCAACGGGCACCAATTTGCGACCACGAATACAGTCGGCCAACCAGCGTGTCGGGTACGGCGCTCCACACATTCGATCTAAGTGAGCCCCCGCATCAGAGCCACCGATCATTGCTCGTCCGTCCTGCCACAATTCGGCGCGCATTCTCCACGACTCGGCATCGTCATCTTGTGGGGTCGGCCACAGAATTGTTTTCAATTCGTCAGCAATCACAATGTCGAGCAATGTTCCGAACGAACTCTTTCCTCGCTCAATTGCGACATCGCGAACAACGCGACCCTTCAAACCTTCGTTCGCCGCGGAATAGGTATCTCCGATGACGTAATCGCCCCAGTCGGCCAAACGACGGAACACGCCAGCCGCTTGCGACAAACTGTTTTCCAGCATGAGCACTCGGGTATCCGGATCTTGAAGTCGCTGAATTCGCTCAGCCAATGGCACGCCCAAAATCTGTTGCCAGCCTGGCAGCAACCACAATCCGCAGAAGCTCGAGAAGCTCATGTTCATTGGCACTTGCACGGGCATCGTCAGGGCAACAACTTTGCCGCCCAACTCGATCGATCGGTCGTATGCCGAAATCTGTCGTGGTACTCGATCGGCTTCACGGGAGTCAACGGTCAAAACGTTCCAGTTCATCGGACGATTTGCCGCAGCGCTCATGAGACCGAGCAATTCAATTTCGTCGTCAGCGAAACGATCTAAACAACCAGGAACAATTCCTTCAAGAGTTGTTCCTTCGTGCAAACCAACTTCTTCACACAATGCAATGAGTTCATCGTGGGTAGCCCAACGACTTGCAACAGGCTCGCCATCGCCATCGCTGTGCGACGTGCTGTTCGTAAACGAAAAACCTAAGGCTCCCGACTTAATCGACTTGGCAAGTTCGGCACGCATGCCGTCAATGTGTGCTTCTGATGCTTCAGCGCCCACTGCAGCAGGTCCCATCACATAGCGACGGATTGCGCAGTGCCCCACCAGAAACCCGGCATTGACTGAGATATTTCCTTCAAGCCGACCTAGGTACTCGGCGAAAGTTTCCCACGACCAATCGGTTCCGTTTTCGAGAGCGGCCAACGGCATGCCCTCAACCTTCGACATCATCTTGCGCAAATAATCAGCATCACCAGGAATGAGCGGCGCAAGCGTAAATCCGCAGTTGCCACCGATGATCGTCGTCACTCCGTGCACACTCGACGGGCTCGCCGTTGGATCCCACAACAACTGAGCGTCGTAGTGCGTATGTGGATCAACGAAACCAGGAGTCACGATGCAACCAGTCGCATCAATCACCTCAGCAGCACCTTGGTCGATCACGCCGATAGCGACAATGCGACCATCTTTGATACCGATATCAGCAACCCGCGACGGAGAACCCGTCCCGTCGATCACTGTTCCGCCACGAATCACTTTGTCGAGCATGTCCAACCATCTTTCTGCGAGAACCAACTAGTCACCTCGTGGGGTTCTGTACAAACCCCCACAAAAGCAGTCACCAAACTCCGAAAAATAGAATCTGACGGTGTGTCAGATTGTAGCCTTGCCATGGCATTCGTGCTGTGGCGAGTCCGCACCTAGGGGGAAATATGTCAAGTTCAGGTTCAGCAATTGACAAGACGTACAAGATGCTCATCGGAGGCGAATGGGTCCTCGGAGATGAGGGCACAACGCCCATCATCAACCCCGCGACCGAAGAAATCGTGGGCTACGCCCCGGAAGCCTCAGTTGCGCAAGCCGAAGCCGCCGCCCAAGCCGCCCAAGACGCTTTCCCCAAGTGGTGGCGCACTCCCCCGGCTGAGCGCGCTCGACTTTTGCAAGCCCTCGCCGACACCTTGCGTGAACGTCAAGGCGACCTCGTCCCGTTGATCATTAGCGAAACTGGTGCCACCGCAATGGTCGGTTCGCGCATGCAAGTACCGGTCGCCATCGAACGCTTTGAGCGTTACGCCAAGAGCGCGGCGCGCAGCCTTGATATCGCTCTCCCGCCGTCGGCAATGCAAGCGACTCCGCTCGCCGCTGGTGGTCTCATCGGTGGCGTTGTTCAGCGTCAACCTGTCGGTGTTGTTGCCTGTATCTCGCCCTACAACTTCCCACTTGTCAACATGGCAGGCAAGATCGCTCCCGCACTTGCAGTTGGTTGCACAGTTGTCATGAAGCCCGCTCCGCAAGATCCACTTGCCGTCATTGAACTTGCTGAGATCATGCACGAAGTCGGATTCCCTCCGGGAGTTGTCAACATCATCACTTCGTCGAGCCCGGCCCCGGCCGCAGCACTCACAACCAGTCGCAACGTTGACATGGTTTCGTTCACTGGTTCAACCGGTGTTGGTGTGCGCATTATGGAAGCAGGCGCCGCAACCATGAAGCGTCAATTGCTTGAACTCGGCGGCAAGGGTGCCGGCCTAGTTCTTCATGATGCCGACATCGCTAAAGCTGTCGGTGCGATCCAAAGCGTGTGGGCCTTCCACAGTGGACAAATTTGTACAGCACCAACTCGCGCGATTGTTCATCGCAGTCGTTACGACGAACTCGTCGCCGCATTGGCAAATGTTGCTCCCAACTTGAAAGTTGGCGACCCGACAGCCATGGATACCTTGGTTGGACCGGTCATCTCGGCAGCACAACGCGGTCGTATTGAGGGTTACATCCAAGCCGGCGCCGACGAAGGTGCAGAAATCATTGTTGACGGACGTCGTCCGGCACATATGGAACGCGGTTTCTATGTGGCACCAACTTTGATTGCTGGTTGCACGTCAACGATGACACCAGTCCAAGAAGAAATCTTCGGCCCAGTTGTCGTCGTCGTCCCGTTTGACGACGAAGAAGAAGCACTTGCCATTGCCAACGGCACCGAATTTGGCTTGTACGACTACGTCTTTTCGCAAGACTCAGATCGTGCTTACAAGATTGCTCGTCAGCTTCGCAGTGGCAATGTAGGCATCAACTCAGCTCAACGAAATCATGAAGCACCATTTGGTGGTTTCAAGATGAGTGGCGTTGGTCGAGATGGTGGCGACTTCGGAATGCTGTGCTACACCGAAATGCAATCAATTATTTGGCCCGGCTAAAGAGAAACTGACAATACGTTCACTGACACTTCTGTACAACGTTTGTTGCGAAGTCATCAATAAACGGCTTGTAGGCCGCAGACATATCGGCGAGCCCTGCGTGGTCACCTGCTGATGGATTTCCGAGAGCCCATGGCATACACAGCGTTCCGGTCATTCCCATTTCTTCTTCAGCGCGCTTATACAAATCTGCTGTCGGCATGGCGTACAGCCCACAAATGATTTCGAAGTCATCATTCTCACGACCGTATTCACGCAAGTAACCCTTGAGTTTGGTGATGTACATCTGCGCTTCTTCAACGGGGTACGCATTACCAATCCATCCGTCACCAACTTTTGCGGCGCGCTTAAGCGCCGCATCGGTATGGCCACCGATGTAAATCGGAACTCGGGAAGGCGGCGATGGTTCCATCGTGATCGCAGGAATGTCGTAGTACTCACCGTGGAATTCAACCCAACCGCCACCCCACATTGCACGCAAAGCCTCAACCATTTCGGTGAGTCGCTTACCGCGATTCGAGAAGTCTTGACCCTGTAGATCGAATTCTTCTTTCATCCAGCCAGCACCCGCACCAAGCGCAACTCGACCATCAGACAAAACCGATGCAGTGGCGATTTCTTTAGCCAACTGCAACAACGGGCGATGGCCCGCGACATAAATGTTGGTCGTGAAGTTCAATTGCTTGGTCACACTGGTCATTGCACCGATCAACACCCACGGGTCGGGCCAAGCAGTTTCGGGTTCCCAGATGGGTCGACCGTCTGGATGTGGAGAGTACGGGTACTTCGACTGCAAATTCTTGGGGTACACGAGGTGATCGCTCACCATTAAGCCGTGATATCCGGCTTCATCCAGCAACTGAGCAATATGCACCAGTTGTTTCGTCTTCATAAATGCCGTTGCACACCAGAACTTCATCATCACCCTCCGTTTCTGACACTCTGTCAGATGATGAGTGATCTTGACGGCATTGACGAAGCAATTGTTCAGGTCGAGATACACGAAAACGCCTCGGGTAAGATCGCTGTGGTCAGGCTCAACCGGCCCGAATCTCGCAATGCCCTCAACGCCGCCCTTTCGGCTGCACTCCCCGCAGTTATCTCACAATGCGATTCCGATCCAAACGTGCGGGCGATCGTATTGACCGGAGCCGACCCCGCCTTTTGTGCGGGCTTTGATCTGCGTGATGTTTCTGGCGGCGAGAAAAAAGGCGAGAACCCGCACCCTGGATATTGGGGCGCACTTCCTCCGACGCGAGTTCCGGTGATCGGAGCAATCAATGGTGCGGCGATTACCGGTGGATTCGAAATTGCACTCGCCTGCGATTTCTTGATTGCATCTGACAAGGCTCGATTTGCTGACACTCACGCCAAGGTCGGCATGGTCCCGGGCTGGGGACTCACCGTGAAGCTTCCGCGTTTGATCGGCACCGGACGAGCACGACGCATGAGTCTCACCGCAGAGATGATTTCTGCACAAACCGCTCTCGAATGGGGACTCGTCACCGAAGTCGTCCCTCACGATCAACTGTTGTCGCGTGCGTTAGAAATTGCTGAATCAATCGCCGGCAATCATGCCGGCGCGATCACTGCAATTCGTTCGCTGTACGACGAGGTCGCACCACTGGGTAATAGCGATGCGGCGTACGCCCTAGAAAATCAACGTGCGCGCGAATGGGCCAAGTTACGCGCCCAGCAGATAGCCGAACAGAAATTGAGCGACAAATAATGCGCGTCTATGCGGGCATGGACCCACGTCTACCCATTCGCGATATCGCCGCACATGCGCAACGTATTGAACGACTCGGATACGACGGTCTACATATTGCTGAGACGATTCACGATCCGTTTTTGGCATCAATGGCAGCTCTTCAGGCAACCACAACACTGACTGTTCGCACGTCAGTTGCTCTAGCCCTTGTACGTAGTCCTATGGCAATCGCGTATTCAGCATGGGATTTAGCAGCGCTCTCTGACGGGCGCTTCCAACTCGGTCTCGGAACCCAAATTCGTCCGCACATTGAACGAAGGTTCGGAGCACAGTTTGATGATCCAACCGGACGCTTACGTGATCACATCGGAGCAGTTCGTGCATGCTGGCGGGCTTTTGACGGACTTGAAAAACTCGATTACACCAGCGAGCACTACACGCTGAATTTGCTCACGCCAAACTTCACACCTGATCCGCTGCCCGCGCACATTGAGCGACCAAACATTTGGATGGGTGGAGTCAACAAAAAACTTGTTGAGCTTGCTGGACAAATCGCTGATGGCTTTGTGACGCACCCAACTAACAGTCATCCGCGATACTTACGTGAGTTGTGTCGACCTGGTTTACAAGTTGGTGCAGATGCAACAGGGCGCGTACTTTCAGAACTTGAGCTTGTCGTCGGTACTCAATGGATACTTGGCAAAACACAAAGTGACCTTGATGAGCGACGAGAGCACAATCGACGACTCTTGGCCTTTCTTTATTCAACTCCCGCCTACGAACGAACTCTTGAATTGTTCGGTTGGAGTGAATTAGCTCCGCAATTGCGAGCTCTTATTCGCGAACAACGATGGGGCGACCTGTCTACTCTCGTCACCGATGAAGTTCTTGACACACTCGTGCCGCAAGCAACATTTGCTCAGTTACCCGATGTCGCGATCGAATGGTTTAACGGGTTAGCTGACGGAATTCTTGTTGCTGCCCCACCCGACGATTCACATGATCAACTACTCAAGTCAGCGATTCACGACTTACGCAATCGTTGAATCACATCGCGTGAAACGACTTCTTGACCCGACAGAGCAATAGCTTCGGCATTTCCTTCAATGAGCCAACGAGTTGCGCTTGCAACATCTTCTGGTCCTTTGCCAGTCACTTCACGACCTTCGCGTTGCGCACGCATCGACATAACTTCAGTTGTTACGTGACCTGGGTTCAAGCTGTATGCCCGGAAACCTTGCGACGAATACTCGGCATGCATCACACCTGCGATTCGGTGGGCCGCACCTTTGGCCATTGCGTACGCGACTCCCCAGCCACCCTCACCTGCAGGTTTATTGGGCACTAGAGAAGCAGCGCCCGACGTGAGATGCACAAATACTCCGCGCCCACTGGTCAGCATCCCAGGAAGAAAACTCTTCAACAAAATCACCGATGCAATGGCATCACCTTCAATGACCTTGCGCAGATTTTCAATCGGCAGATCTTGTAACCAATCGTTCACTCCTGGACCTTGATAAATCGCATTGGATATCAGTGTGTCAACAGAACCAAATTCTGCCAGTGCCGATTGTGCTGCACGAATCACACTCGATTCGTCAGTGAGATCCATCGCAACCGCGATCGCTCGCGCACCTAATTTTTGACATTCACGCGCAACGTCGGCAACCGAACCCGAAAGATCCATGCCCGCCAGCGGATCATTCAGTGATGTTCCAGAAAACTTGGCACCACCATCAACCGAACGTGCCGTCAGAACGAGCGAATGACCTTGCTCGGCCAATGACAACGCGATGGCTCGGCCAATTCCGCGGCTCGCTCCAGTCACCATTATTACTCTTGGGACTACGCCTGGAACGACCCCCGAGCGGGCGTCCGCTACTGAACTATTCATAATCAGCACTGTACGGTGGGCACATGTCTGAATCACTCATTCGCTTTGATGAAAAGGTCGCCATCGTCACCGGAGCGGGTCGTGGGCTCGGACGAGAACATGCACTTTTCCTTGCATCACGTGGCGCCAAAGTTGTTGTGAACGACTCGTCAGCCGAGCATGCCTCCGCCACTGCCAACGGCATTGTTCGCTCTGGCGGCATCGCAGTCGCTGACACGAACTCGGTTGCCGACCCCGAGGCAGCACACGACATCGTGCAGTCTGCGCTTAAAGAATTTGGCTCGCTGCATATCGTGCTCAACAACGCTGGCCGTGGTGGACCGACCGGCACGATTGAACAAACAACCGATCAACAAGTCGCCACCATTATTTCGACCCACTTGGTCGGTTCGTACAACGTGTCTCGGGCTGCTTGGGCACATTTTCGTCAGCAACGATTCGGTCGAATTTTGATGACCTCATCGAGCGCTGCCATCGGGTCGTTGGGCATGCCGGCATATTCAATGGCCAAAGCGGGTCTGATTGGCTTGGCGCGATCGCTCGCCCTCGAGGGCGCAGCCGACAACATCTTGGTCAATGTGCTAATGCCTATTGGGTACACCCGATCTGCCGCCCTCAACCCCAACGAGGACACCCGCAAGTGGATGGAGGACAACTTCGCCCCCCAGATGTGCTCACCCGCCGCGGCCTGGCTGGTTCATGACGATGTCCCGTGTTCAGGACAAATATTCACGACCGGAGCCGGACGAACCGCCCTTATCTCAACGACCGGCGTCCCCGGCTGGTCAGGTGGCCCCGACGCGACCATCGAAGGTCTGCGAGATCACTGGTCCGAGGTCGTCAACTCCGATGGATCAATCCCCATGACCTACAGCCGAGATGACCTCAAGTTCTACACCGGCCCAGCCACCTGGCGGGACTAGCCACACCAGCGCGTCGCCTCAACCGTGACTTCTAGATCGTGAGCGCGGTTAGGTGGGATTGGGTCGGTTTCTGACAGACTGTCAGAAACCAGCAGACGCTTGTCGCCTGCCTCTTTTCCACGGGGATCATCGCTTTCATGCATATTGGGGACACTCCAGAAGAAGCTGCTTTTCGAGCCGAGGCCCGCGCTTGGCTTGAGGCTCATGCACACCGCCGTGACTCACACGAGGGCAAGTCTGCCGACCACACTCGCGACCTCGCTGGGCACATGCAAGCGTGCCGCGATTGGCAGCGCGTGTTGTACGACAACAACTGGGCCGGCATCACCTGGCCCAAGCAATACGGCGGACGTGGTGCGAGTGCCATTCAGTCAGCCATCTTCGCCGAAGAGATGTCGCAGTTTGATGTTGCGACCGGGGCCTTCGCAGTGTCGATCGGCATGGTTGGACCTACGCTCATCGCCCACGGAACTCCCGAACAACAGCAGCATCACCTCGCTCCCATCTTGAAGGGCGAAGAAGTCTGGTGCCAGCTCTTCAGCGAACCTGGTTCGGGCAGTGACTTGGCTTCGCTCGGCACTCGCGCCGTGCGCGATGGCGACGACTGGATTGTCAACGGGCAAAAAGTTTGGACCAGCTTTGGCCAGTTTGCTGATTACGCAATTTTGTTGGCTCGCACCGATGTCGAATTGCCCAAGCATGCGGGCATCACGTACTTCATTTTGGACATGAAGAGTCCGGGCATTGACGTTCGCCCCATCACCCAGATCACCGGTGTCCAGCACTTCAATGAAACCTTCCTCACCGATGTACGCATTCCACATTCGAACATCATCGGTGAAATCAACGCTGGTTGGAAGGGCGCTCAAACTACGTTGATGAACGAACGCAGCCACATTGGTTCGGGCGGTACTTGGTCAGTTGACCAATTGATTCAACTTGCTCAACAACGCGGACTATCAAGCGATCTGAATATTCGCCAAGGACTTGCGCAAGCGCACGCACGCGCCGAAACACTTCGCTACATGGGTTTCCGCATGCGCACCGCCATGAGTCAAATGCGCATGCCCGGACCCGAAGCACTCACGCTCAAGTTGGCCTATGCAAACCATTGGCGACTCACCGCCGAACTAGCTACCGAAATTCTTGGGGCTGGCGCAATGCTCTGGGCCGACGATGCTCCAGAAGATAACCAATGGGGCCAGCACTTACTGGGTCAATTCGCCATTCGCATTGGTGGTGGCACCGACGAAATTCAACACAACATCATTGCCGAGCGTGGACTCGGCTTGCCTCGCGAACCTCAGCTTGACAAAGACATGCCATGGCGTGTGTCAAACAAAGTTGGATGAAAGAGAATCAAAAAGAGAATCAATATGAGCAACACAACTTCTGACATCATCGTTGACGCAACGCCCGAGGCGAAGGCTGCATTCTTTAGTGAACTGCAAACTTATGTAGGTCTTGAAATCGGCGCACCGACCCCAGCACCTGACGAAATCAATGCCCCCATGATTCGACACCTCGTCGAAGCGGTTGGCGATAAAAACCCCATCTATTCAAACTCCGAACTAGCCAAGCAATCAATTCATGGTGGCATCGTTGCTCCTCCCACCATGTTGCAAGCGTGGGTCATGAATGGAATTGAAGGCCCACCGCGAACTGGTGATGGGCCGTACGAAAAAATGAATCAACTATTGTTCTCACGGGGTTTCACCAGCGTTGTTGGAACAAATAGCGAACAGACCTATGTGCGTTATCTTCACCCCGGAGATCAACTCACGATGCGCACAGTGATTGATTCAATCAGCGACGAGAAAACCACTGGTCTGGGCACCGGCCATTTCGTCAGCACTCGACAAGATTATTACGACGCGAAAAATGAGCTTGTCGGATCAATGCTCTTTCGCATTTTCCGTTTCCAACCCAAAGCGAAGGCCCCAGCAGCTAAGCCCAAGACACTTCGCCCGCGCCCCGCAACAACTCATGACAACCAGTGGTACTTCGACGGTCTCAACGATGGTCTCTTGTATTCGCAAGCGTGTGCCGAATGTGGTGAGGTGCGCTTTCCCACTGGACCTATGTGCCCCACCTGTCATTCATTGAAGTGGGACAAAGTTGAGATGCCACTATCGGGCACCATTCATAGTTTTGTGATTGCGCATTATCCGCAGGTTCCAAGTTTTGATTACCCGCTCCCCGTGTTGCTTGTTGACATTGATCCATCAATCTCTCATTCAGGTAAGCCTGGCAACAACAAAGTGCGCATGATCATGAACTCCGCCGACACCGACCTTGATGCTCTTGTTGTTGGCGCCCGCGTTCGTATCGAGATCCGCGCTACCGACCCCGATATGAAACTTCCTTTCGCCATTCTCGATTCGACAAGCAACACCGGAGCCACCTCATGAATTTCGATCTGTCCGAAGAACAACAAGTCATTAAAGATCTCGCTCTTCAAATTTTTGAAGGTCAGTCGACTGTCGATCGAGTCAAAGTTGCCGAAAAGGGCGATGGCTTTGATCGCGATATGTGGCAGCAACTTGCCAACAGTGGAATTCAGGCCTTGTGCGTGCCCGAAGAGTTTGGTGGAAGCGGTTTCGGTGGGGTCGAACTTTCACTCGCGCTGATGGGACAAGGCCGCTACGTTGCTCCAGTCCCGTTGTGGACAACGGGCGTCAGTGCACTTGCACTCACCGACTTTGGTTCACCCGACCAACAAAGAAATCTTTTGCCTGGCCTTGCTAGTGGCGAAACAATCTTTACGATCGCGCTCGCCGAATCTGGCGCGAACGATGTCATGCGCCCCACAGTGACTGCCACTATCAGCGGTGACTCCGTGAAGTTGCAGGGTTACAAACCCGCCGTTCCGTTTGCACAGCACGCACACTTCGTTTTGGTGCCGATCACGTTTGCGGGTACTTCTAGCAATGACGTCGGAGTAGCAATTGTTGATCTTTCATCGAGCGGTGTTGCAAAGACTCAAGTCAAGACAACAAACCACGAACCACAAGCCCACTTAACGTTTGATTGCACAATTCCTCTGACCGACATTCTTGGTCACGGAACTGATATTGATAATCGCGAAGCATTGCGCTCGGTTTTTGAACATTCACTGACCGCCCTTGCCGCGATTCAAGTCGGTGTCGCCGAAGGTTCGCTGGCCTATGTTTCAACGCACCTGTCTTCACGCCGTCAATTTGGTAAGCCACTCGCCGCATTCCAGGCGACCACCCAACGCGCTGCTGATGGATACATCACAACTGAGGCAATGCGAGTGACTGCACTGAATGCTGCGTGGCGTCTCGCCGAAGGCTTTGATGCGCGTCGCGATGTCGCAGTCGCCGCATATTGGGCGAACGAGGGAGCCCAGCAAGTTGTTACTGCAGCCCAACACCTTCACGGCGGAATCGGCGCTGATGTGGACTACCCCGTCCACCGCTATTTCTTGTGGGGCATTCAATTAGCCAGTGTTCTTGGATCTGCGAGTTCGCACCTCGCTCGACTCGGCAATCTCATTGCCCGAACCTGAAACGAGTCTCACATGACCACGCTTCCCGCCACTCGATCCTTCGCCGACGTCACAGTCGGTGACGAGTTAACGCCTCTTGACTTACCGATTACTCGAACGTTGATCGTGTCAACCGCAATCGCCACTCGTGACTATCAAGTCGTGCACCACGACCCATCCATTGCGGCCGAACGTGGTTCAAAAGACATCATCATGAATATCCTCACGTCAAATGCATTCGTCGGACGTTTTGTCACTGACTGGACTGGACCTAACTCGTTTATTCGTTCAGTCAAAGTTCGATTGGGCGCCCCCAACTACCCCGGCGACACGATGGTAATTACTGGCTCGGTGACCGCAAAAGATGACGCCAACAAAGTCATCACTGTTGCAGTCAAAGGTTCGAACTCAATGGGCGACCACATGAATGCAACTGTCGAGGTGGTTCTGCCATGAGCATCAATCGTCCTGGTAATCAACTCGGCGGCAAAGCGTCGATTGTTGGCATCGGTGCAACAGAATTTTCCAAAGAATCTGGACGTAGCGAAATGAGCTTGGCAAGCGAAGCAGTCGCTGCCGCGATTGCCGACGCCGGCCTCAAGCCATCAGACATTGACGGCATGGTCACGTATTCAACCGACAACAATCCTGATGTTGAAATTGCTCGCCATGTTGGCATCGGTAGTTTGCGTCATTTCAGTCGCGTGCATTACGGCGGCGGTGCCGCCTGTGGCACCATCGTGATGGCTGCGATGGCTGTGGCCACCGGAGTCGCCGATGCAGTTGTTTGCTACCGCGCTTTCAACGAACGCAGTGGTCGACGATTCGGCGCCGGAGTTCAAGACCTTCCCAATGCAGCAACCGCCGAGCGCGCCCAGTTCTCGTGGACAACACCTGCTGGCCAACTCACCCCTGCCAGTTGGGTGGCCATGGTGGCTCGCCGTTACATGCACCTGTACGGCGCAACTTCAGCTGACTTTGGTCGCGTCGCCGTTGCTGGTCGACGCCATGCCGCCAACAACCCCGCCGCATGGTTTTACAACGATCCCATCACTCTTGAAGATCACCAAGCCAGCCGTTGGATCGTTGATCCATTGCACTTGCTCGATTGCTGCCAAGAAAGCGACGGCGGTCAAGCACTAGTAGTGACAAGTGCCGAACGGGCCCGCGATTTGCCGAACACTCCAGCCTTGATTGTTGCTGGTGCTCAAGGTGCTGGCGTTGATCAATGGACTATGACTTCGTTCTTCCGTGAAGACATTGCGCAGCTTCCCGAAATGAAAGTTGTTGCCGACGAACTATGGACGTCTTCGGGCCTCACCCCCGCCGACATCCAGACCGCAATCTTGTACGACCACTTCACGCCGTACGTGCTGATGCAACTTGAAGAGTTCGGCTTTTGTGGCAGAGGCGAGGCCAAAGACTTCATCAAAGATGGAGCACTCGAAATTGGCGGTCGCCTCCCCATCAACACGCATGGTGGACAGCTTGGCGAGGCATATATCCATGGCATGAACGGTATTGCCGAAGCAGTTCGACAGGTCCGTGGCACAAGTGTCAATCAGGTGGATAAGGTTGAAAACGTTCTCGTGACTGCTGGCACGGGTGTGCCCACAAGCGGGCTAATTCTGGGGGTAGACCGATGAGCCAAGACACCAATTCAGATTTGAGCTTCGACTCACTTGATGTCATTTCCAATGATGCGTATCGCAATGGTCCGCCACACGAGTTACTCACTCGTCTTCGCAATGAAGCTCCAATTGCGCGCCATCGTGGAATTGAGCAGGGTTACCCCGAATGGTTCTGGGCACTCACCCGTCATGCTGACATTGTTGAAGTGAGTCGCAAGTTTCAGACGTATTCATCGGGAGCCAAGGGATCGTTGATGAATCAAGATCGTCCCGATCTTGAACTCGCCCGCTTAATGATCGATCTCGATCCTCCCGAGCACACTCGATTGAAGAGCTTGGTCAATCGTGGCTTCACTCCCAAAGCAATGCGCATGCTTGAAGAGCACTTCCGTGAAGTGGCGATTCAACTCATTGATGAGGCCTTACAAGAGCAGACCCTCGACTTCGTCGACAAGGTGTCGGCCGAGCTGCCCCTCATTGCGATTGCCGAACTTGTCGGAATTCCCGTTGAAGACCGTCGCAAGGTTTTTGACTGGTCAAACACCATGATCGGCACCACCGACCCCGATTTCGCGGGTGCGCCAGAAGACGCTCAAATTGCGGCCGCTGAGTTGTACATGTACTCGAATGAAATTGCCGCACAACGCAAACTTGAACCTAAAGACGACATCATCACGACGCTCATCAGCGAACACGATGGCGATGTTTTGACCGAACACGAATTCGACCTGTTCATGTTGTTGCTCGCAGTTGCTGGCAACGAGACCACCCGTAACGGAATCAGTCACGGTGTTCTCGCCATGATTGAAAACCCCGATCAGTGGAACCTGTTAAAGAACGATCCAAGTTTGGTCACAACTGCCGTTGAAGAAATTCTTCGTTGGGGAACACCCGTCAACAACTTCCGCCGCACCGCGGTGTGCGATGTTGAATTACACGGTGTGCAGATCAAAGAAGGCGAAGCAGTCGCCATGCTTTACCCGTCGGCCAACCGCGATGATTCGGTATTCAAGGATCCGTTCAAGTTTGACATCACACGCAATCCAAATCCGCACGTCACTTTTGGCGGCGGCGGCCCTCACTTCTGCCTTGGTGCAAACTTGGCTCGCCTTGAAATGCGTATTTTGTTTGAAGAAATGTCAAAGCGCATTGATCGCATTGAACTCACCGGCGAAGTTCGCAAATTGCGCTCAAGTTTCATTCACGGAATCAAAACGCTTCCAGTACACCTTCAAGCACGCTAAAACCTTCATCAATTTTCAATACAAGGAGCCCCATCATGGCCAATCCCGTCATCATCGAAGCTGGTCGTTCAGCAATCGGCAAGCGCAATGGCGCCTTTGCTGATCTCCATGCCGTCAAGTTGCTCGGCGCCGTACAAAACGGAGTATTGCAGCGCGCTGGCCTTGACCCCATTTCACTCGGCCAGATCATCGGTGGTTGTGTCACCCAAGCCGGCGAGCAGGCGAGCAACGTGTCGCGCACTGCATGGCTCAATGAAGGACTCCCCTGGCAAGTAGCCGCGACAACAATTGATTGTCAATGCGGTTCAAGCCAGCAAGCCAACCACATGATTCACAACATGATTCACGCCGGCGTCATCGACTCTGGCATGGCTTGTGGAGTTGAGCACATGAGCAAGGTGTGGCTTGGTGCCAACGTGCCCCGACTCGGCGAGGGTGCTGATGTCACTTTTGTGAATGGCAGTTCAAAGCCTGGCGATTTCGCTCTTGACATGCCCGATCAATTTGGTGCTGCCGAGCGCATCGCCGATCGTCGTGGGATTACCCGCGAAGATGTCGATTACCTAGGTCTCATTTCGCAACAAAAGGCCTTCCGTGCCACCGAAGAAGGTCGCTTCGAGCGCGAGATCATTCCGATCGAAGTCACCGATTCTGAAGGCAACACAACCGTCGTGACTCGCGATGGTGGACTGCGTGAAACGACTGCCGAGAAGTTGGCCAGTTTGAACCCAGTCATGCCTGGCGGACGCCACACCGCTGGAAACAGCAGCCAAATCAGCGATGGTGCTGCAGCCGTACTTTGGATGGATGCAGATCGCGCCAAAGGCGAAGGCCTCAAAGCCCGTGCACGCATTGTCTCGCAGTGTCTCGTCGGCGCCGAGCCGTTTTACCACCTTGATGGTCCGGTTCAATCAACTGAAAAAGTGCTCAAAGATGCCGGTATGACGATGAAGGATATAGACATCGTCGAAATCAATGAAGCATTTGCCAGCGTGGTTCTCAGTTGGGCACAAGTTCACGGCGTCAGTCGCGACGATTTGATGTCGAAGGTCAATGTAAACGGTGGAGCTATCGCCCTTGGTCACCCAGTTGGTTCAACCGGTAGCCGTCTTATCACCACTGCTCTGCATGAACTTGAGCGCACCGACAAAGAGTTCGCTTTGATCACCATGTGTTGCGGTGGCGCTGTTTCTACAGCAACCATCATTCAGCGCATCAGCTGAATCACATTTATCGAGTTGAGCGCACGAGTCCTAAACCGGCCGTTGCCACCAATTCACGCTGGATCTCATTCACGCCGCCACCAAAGGTGTTGATCTGTGCGGCACGAGCCGCGCGTTCAACTTCACCATGGATGACTGCGCCTTCAGATCCTTCACGTAGGTGCGACACCGGTCCAAGAATTCCTTGCAGAATTCGATAGACCTCAACAGCCTTCTCAGTACCGAAGACTTTGACGCCTGATGCTTCAGCCGGTCCGAGCGTGTTATCCGAAACCGCTTTGGCCAACTTCCAGGTCATCAATCGAATCGCATCAAGAAGTGCATGGCTCTTGGCCAGATCGGCCTGAACCCACGGAACATCAATCATCTTTTGATCGTTGCCAGTACCACTTGGAGTCACTCGACACCACGTGGTGACGTCATCGAGCAAACGCTCGGTCAAGCCCGAGAGTGCTGCCAAACCAACACGCTCGTGATTGAGCTGCATGGTGATGAGCTTCCATCCACCGTTGATCTCGCCGATGACATTTTCTTTTGGAACGCGCACATCGGTGTAGTAGGTCGCGGTGGTCATGACACCACCAACAGTGACGATCGGAGTCCATTCAAAGCCCGGCGTATTGGTCGGGACAATGATCAAGGTGATGCCTTGGTGCTTAGGAGCTTCGGTGTCGGTACGGCAAGCCAACCAAACGTAGTCAGACTGGTTGGCACCAGATGTGTAGACCTTGTTGCCGTTAATGACCCATTCATCACCGTCAAGAACTGCTGAGCACTTCAAACTGGCGAGGTCGGTTCCGGCTTCGGGTTCGGTGTACCCAATGGCGAAGTTGATTTCCCCCTGCAAAATTCCGGTGAGGTACTGATCTTTTTGAGCTTGGGTTCCGTGCGCCATGATGGCCGGACCGACTGTGTTCACAGTGACGAATGGAAACGGCGCATGTGCCCGCTGGATTTCATCGAACATGATGAACTGATCGGTCGCGGGGCGTCCCTGGCCACCAAATTCTTTTGGCCAACCCAGACCCAACCAACCGTCGGCGCCAAGTTTGC